>Ga0213869_10000332_pt1 | contig 39058 bp, 67 predicted proteins | sample PICome_10_FD_160083 | JGI IMG/M metagenome (GOLD analysis project Ga0213869, IMG submission 160083) | Coastal seawater microbial communities near Pivers Island, North Carolina, United States - PICO132 | ecosystem: Environmental > Aquatic > Marine > Coastal | place: USA: North Carolina...
TACAGTTCAAGGACAGCCCTCTGTCTATAGCTCAAGGGGAAGTCACTGGACACTCCTACGTACACAAGTTTGGCGCAGTTCCTCAGATGTCAAATAACACCACTGGGACTGTTTGGGATGTTAACGATACAGTTTACCCTTGGGCTTCTTGGGCAACCTCAGGTACTGTTTCCATCCCAGCAGTAAACGCAAGCGACAATGGTAAGACTGTAGCCATCGTAGGGCTTGACGCTAACTACAACCCTCAAACTGAGAATGTAGTCGTCTCTAGTGCTGCTACAGTAACCTCCACCAAGAGTTTCATTCGTATCTATCGCGCATACTTGGTTAATGGTTCTACAGACAATGTAGGTAACATCAATATCCAGAAGAGTGGAGTTACTGTCGCTAGGATCACTGCAGGCCAATCCCAGACCCTGATGGCGATCTACACGGTTCCCGCCGGATACACTGCATACCTAACCCAAGGTACTTGTACTTGTCAGGCTGGAGCAGATGCCACAGGTAACATGTTTGTTCGCTATGGTGGCGACTCTAGTTTCCGAGTGGGACACTCTTTTGAAGTCTCAGGTAATGGCGGTCAGTATTTTTATCCGTTTAATGTACCGATAGCAATTCCCGAGAAGTCTGATATAGACGTTGGAGTTTCTGTAAGAACTAACAACGCCAGAGTTGCAGCAGCCTTTGACTTAATCTTAATGCAAAATCAATACTCCCATAAATAGGCTACAGTATGATCGACAGGATTAAAAAGGCCAAATACGCTAACGACATCTTCACCACTGAGGCTGAGGCTGTTGCTCGTAGCCTTGACCTTGGTATGGAAGGTAAGGTCCACGTCAGTGAGTACGATGGACAAGCCGTGTACATGCCCGGAGAGACCCATGAGGCATACCTAGCGTACTATGAGCCAGAGGGGTACCCGGAAGGGCAAGAAGGCCACTCAGTGGACCGCCTAGAGGCTCTCAGGGCCATTGTCCAAGAGGTACTCAAGGAAGACTTCGCTAAGGCGGAATATCAGGGCGAGAAAGTCACTCTGAACAAGCCTCGTCGCATTAAAGGCGGCAGTAAGAAGTTCGAAGTTTTCGTTCAGGATGGCGGCAAGGTAAAGCGAGTTACCTTCGGTGATCCCAACATGGAAATCCGGAGGGACGACCCCAAAGCAAGGGCCAATTTCCGCTCCCGGCACTCTTGTGATACCGCCAAGGACAAGACCTCCGCACGATATTGGTCGTGCCGTATGTGGGAGGCAGACACATCGGTGGGTGAGATGACAAAGAACATTGAGGGTCAGATCCTCAAGTCTGACGACGAACAACGCCTAGTCTATGGCTGGGCCAGCGTAGTTACCGAAAAGGGCGTTCCTGTCATTGATCGCCAAGGTGACGTGATTAAGCCTGACACTCTCGTGAAAGCCGTGAACAATTTCATGGAACACGTTCGTGTCGGTAAACAGATGCACAACGGGGATCAGATTGGGGTGGTCGTTCACTCTCTCCCGATTACCAAAGAGATTGGTGATTCCCTTGGCATTCAGAGTGACCGTGAAGGATGGGTTGTAGCATTCAAAGTCTATGACGATGAAGTCTGGAACAAAGTCAAGTCTGGTGAACTAGCGGCCTTCAGTATTGGTGGTCGCGCTGTCAAAGGGGAGTACAATGGCGACTGAGTTGCTGGAACTTCAACTGGAGGAACTTTCGCTTGTTGACCGACCGGCCAACGCAGAAGCAATGGTTACTCTTTACAAGCGGGACATCCTACAGGAGGAAACTACAAAAATGGATGAAGATAAAATCAAGGCTTACATGGAAGAAAAAGGCTGCGGTCGTGAAGAAGCCATGAAAGCCCTCGGTTATGAGATGGAGAAGGCTGACGAAGCTGTCGAAGAGGTAGCAGAAGATGAAGCCATGAAGTCTCTTCAAGCAGAAGTCGAAACCCTGAAGGCAGAGAACGAGCGTCTCCGCAAGGGTCTCATTGAAAACGGTTTCGTCATTAAGGCGGAAGCAATCCACAAAAAAGCCCCGGCTGAATTTATCGAAGTCGAAGGCGAACAAATTGACAAGGCTGACATTCCCGCTCCCATTCTGAAGAAGCTGGAAGAGGTAGAGGCTGCTCAAAAGGCTGCTGAGATCGCCAAGAAGGCCGAAGAAACCCTCCCGAACTTCAAACCCGAAGTTGCTCAGGCTCTGATGAAGTTTGATCTGGAGGGGCAAATCCTTGAGGCTCTGGTGGCTGCTGACAAGCTGTTTGAAGCCCAAATGGAAGAAGTTGGCAAGGCTGACGTTGATGGTGACATGGACGACCCCCAAGCCAAGCTGGATAAAATGGTCGATGCCTATGCTGTTGAGCATGAACTGACCAAAGCACAAGCCTACGCTAAAGTGGCGAAGACCACCGAGGGTAAGGCTCTCATCAACAAGACCTACAAGAAGGACTAATTACTATGGCTACTCAAGGCAACCAAATCCGTGAGTCCATGATTGCTGGTGCTGACCTCTCGGCAAAGCAGTGGACTTTTGTTATCATGAACACTACCGACCGCACTGTTGTGTCGGCTGACAATGGCGAAGCAGCCTTTGGTGTTCTCATCAACGACCCCACTTCGGGTGCTGCTGCAACCGTTGTGACCCACGGTCGTGTTATCGTCGAAGTTGGCACTGGTGGTATCACCGCTGGCGACAACATCGGTGTTGATGCAAATGGTGAAGCTGTTACCGCAGCCTCCACTGACATCATCGTCGGTATCTGCGTGGAAGGTGCATCGGCTGGCGAACGCGGCGTGATTGACTTCTTCCGTGGCGGCAACGCCGAAGCCTAATCTGATTGAAAGGAATTAATCAATGCCTATGCTTACTCCGTCGCAGGTGCATATTGACGCACCTCTGACCAACCTCACCCTCGCGTACCTGCAATCGCAGGAGAACTTCATCGCTGATAAGGTCTTCCCGATTGTTGACGTTTCGAAGCAGTCGGACAAGTACTACAAGTACAACCGTGACGAGTTCAACCGTTCCGGCCAGCGTAAGCTGCTTGCTCCGCGCACTCGCCCTGAGCGTGTTGGTATGTCGCTCTCCAACGACAACTATTTTGCTGATGTCTGGGGTCTGGCAACTGACTTCGACGAGCAAACCCTCGCCAACGAAGATGCCGCACTGGAAATCCGCTCGATGGGCGCACAGATGTTGACCCACAACATGCTGATCGACCGCGAAAAGGACTTCGTGACCAACTTCTTCTCGGACAACATCTGGGGTACGAACTGGGATGGTGTTGCTAACGCTGACAACGACACCGCAATCGAAGTCACCAACTGGGACGACTACACCAACTCGACCCCCATTGTCGATGTTCGTCGTCTGGCTCGCACGGTTCAACTCAAGTCGGGCGGTTTCAAGCCGAACACCATGGTTGTCTCGAAGGCAGTTCGTGACGTTCTGGTCGATCACCCCGATGTTCTGGCTCGCCTGAACGGTGGTGCAACTGTCACCAACACGGCTCTGATCACCGATGCCAAGCTGGCTGAAATCTTCGAAGTCGAGGACTTCCACGTGCTGGAAGCAATCGAGAACACCGCTGCTGAAGGTGCCACCGAGTCCAATGCTTACATTGGCGGCGACCACGCAATGCTCTGCTACACTCCTACTTCGGCTGGCCTGCGTAGCCCCGCCGCTGGTCTCACCTTCGCATGGAACTCGCTGCCGGGTGCATCGTTCTCCGGTCTGACCGTTGAATCGTTCACTGGCGACTTCCTGCGTGTTGAAGGTATTGCTGAAGAAATCCACGTGAAGATGTCCTACGACATGAAGATCGTGGGCGCTGACCTCGGCGGCTTCATCAACTCGGTTCTGGCCTAATCCAGATTAAATACTGAGGCACCCCTGTGTTTAGGCATGGGGGTGTACCTCCACTAAGAAAGCAATAGAGATACTGATATGAAACATGCGGGATATATTCACCCGGTTTACCTCGGGTGGCAAGTCGATTGGCCTGTCTTTGTGAAGATGCCATTCAGTGCTTTCGGTAAGTATTGGAAGAAGGGCGAAGAGTTTAACTGGACTGTCCAGATTAACGCAGAGGCAGACAAGGTAGCGCAGCTTTATGGCGCTGGATACATCTACCATAACCGGGAACTAGAAAAGTCTAGTAAGGTTGGGGATCGCCTCAGTGAGATGGACAGCGATAAACTCGTAAAGCTGGTACGATTGGTCAATGTAGAGATCAAACAGCGTACCACCACTGAAAAAGAATATAACAACAAGCGCGTTAAGCAGTCCAAGATTGACGACAAACAACGTGGACTTATTCGTGCTTGGCTGTACCGAAATGAATGGATGCGTGAGGAATACTACCGCATTCGAGACTCTATCCTTGAAGAATGATTAAGAGGGCGACCAGATGGCTTGGACATATGATTCGACAGACTTGACTACGGCCACTGCATCTGGTCGCCTTAACATAGTGCGTTTCCTCGTAGGAGACACGGACACTACAGATCAACAGGTTCAGAACGAAGAGATTACTTTCGCTCTGTCGCAGACCTCTGATGATGTGTACTCTGCTGGGGTTTATATTGCCAACAGCCTCTCTGCAAAGTTCGCCCGACTTGTAGATACGGACCTTGATGGACAGCTTGGTGAGAAGTACTCTCAACTTCAAGCGCACTACAAGAACCTCGCTCAGACAATTAACGCTCAGAAGTCTGCTGGTGGTGGGGTATCCCTTGGCATCTTCGCTGGTGGTCTTCCCGCCGCTGGTAAGACTAACCGCCGGATTGAAGTGAATCAGTTTGATATCTACGCAGACCGCACGGTAATCGAATACGATCTGGAGGACTAACATGCTCTCCAAGAATCTACAGACTTTGATTAACCGTCGAGGTCAAACCGCCACACTTCGCAAGAAGTCTTCTGGGACTTACGACCCAACAGCAGGCTCTCTTGGTTCTGTCACTGATACAGACTACACAATCAAGGCTTACTTTGCTGCATACAACCTCTCAGAGGCCGCTGGAGACAGTGTTCTAGTAGGGGATCGTATGGTAGCTGTCCCTGCACTAGATACGTCTGGAGCAGCTATTCCGGGGCCTGACAATGAGGATCAAATCCTCTCGGTAGGCGACACAGTGGTAATCAAGTCAGTGCAAAAGATATACAATGCCACCACCCTTGTTTGCTACCTCTGCTACGTGAAGGAATAAAGATGTTCCGTGGTAGAGTGAATATGAAGTCAGTCTCTGCAAAGATAGAGAACCTGAAAGAGCGTGTTGAGGAAGAGGTCAAAGATGATCTAAAGAAGATCGCCACCGACCTTATCACTAGGACGCCGGTAGACACCGGGGCATTTGCAGAGAGCTTTTCTGTCGTCCCTGCCTCTTCTGGTGCTGGTCGTAGAAAAAGCTCCAAGGGTCGCCCAAAGGGCCAAGATCTCAAGACTTACCGAGATGTCGCTCAGGCAAACATGAACTCTGATATTGACGGATTGCAACTTTTCGAGAACAAGAGTGTGTCGTTCCGCAACAGAGCGCCCCATGCTCGCAAGGTAGAACTCAAGTACCAAGTCTTTGGTGCAGTGAAGGATATTCGGAGGTAATATGGCAAGCATATATGATGACATCCGGTCAGCCTTCGAGGTCAATCTGGCTGCGGTATCTGGCATTCCTAGCATCGCATGGGAGAATGTCAGTTTCTCTCCTACGACTGGTCAGTCTTATGTACACGTAAGAATGGTCCCAACAGTAAGGGAACCTGCGGTTCGTGGCCTTAACCCACAGATGTACTACCAAGGCTACTTCCTAGTCAACTGTTGTACCCCTGAAGGTGGTGGTCCCTCAGCAGGCGATGACCTAGCGGACCTTATCATTGATGCCTTTGAGGCAACTACAGACATTACCCATAGTGGGACAACCCTACACATCCGCTATGCTGAACGAGACCTTGGTGTTCAAGAAGGTTCTCACTACCACATTCCAGTCCGCATTGGCTGGCATATCTACTCATAGGAGACTTAAATGCCCACATTCGCACAAGGTTCCCGTTCTAGCCTTTCGTACATTGTCGAAAGCACTTTCGGAACCACCCCCGCTGGTAACTTTACCAACCTTCCTTTCAGCACTCACTCCCTGAACCTGAGCAAAGAGCGTGTCCAAGGTAACGACATCCAACAAGATCGTATGCCTCGCGTTGACCGTCATGGCAACCGTCAAGCTGGTGGTGATATCGCCGTTGACCTCCGTGATGGTGACTACGACGACTTCCTTGAATCTGCAATGCTCAACACTTTCTCGACCAACGTCCTGAAGGTAGGCACTGCGCCTAAGTTCATGTCCATCGAAGATTACGCCGCTGACGTTGATCAGGCGCGTCTCTTCACTGGTATGACTGTCTCTTCGATGGGTATCTCCCTTGCACCCAACCAGATGGTAACAACTACCTTCACGATGGTTGGTAAGGATATGACCATTGGCGCAACCGAGAAGACGCAAGATGCTGCTTCTGGTGCTGCCCCTTTTGACGCTTACTCTGGAGACCTGAGCATCGGTAACGTAGGCTCCCTGAGCACCTCTGCCATTGTTACTGCTGTTGACTTCACTCTGGACAATGCTTTCGCTCCGACCTTCGTTATCGGTGATGACAGCGCCCCGGCAATTCTGTCTGGTCGTGCAACTGTTGAAGGTACATTCACTGCTTATTTTGAGGATGCTGCACTTATCAACCGCTTCCTTGATGAGACAGAGAGTGCGCTGCAAGTCTCGGTTAATGACCCGACTGGTTCTAACGAGTACACTTTCCTGTTCCCGCGTATTAAAATCAACTCAGCAGATGCTGCTGTTGGTGGACCGGAAAGCCGGATGGTTGAATGCTCTTTTGTATCACTGTATGATACAGCTGAAGCGACTAACCTAAAGATTACTCGCGCCGCCTAATCCCCTCGTGGGCTAGGGAGGTTCTGGTTGTCGGGTGCTGGAGCCTCCCGCTTTAACAAACTCCACCCGACTCTTTTTCACACAATAGGGAACACCCGACATGGACCTTTCTAAAACCATTCCTACCAACGACACGATTGTTGTCGAACTTGAATTTAACGGTGAAGTCATCAAGAATGACGACGGCACCCCTATGACTATTGAAGTATACCTACCTCACAGCAAAGAATACCGTACGGCCCGCCATGGTCAAACGGACACCCTGATCGAAAAGAAGACCGAACGTCTGAAATCTGCTGAAGCAGAGGAGTTGGGCGTAGAGTTCTTGGCTAAGACGACCAAAGATTGGAACATCACTTTTGGTGGTGAAAAACCCAAACTTACTGTCGTCAAAGCTAAAGAGGTTTACTCCACGGTTCTTTGGGTTGGTGATATTATTGCCCAGAAGGTAGAAGAAGCCAAGGGTTTTACGAAAGCCTAACTTCCCAATTACTTGCTTATGCTGAACACGAGTTCAAATTAAGCAAGCCGGGGAAGGGTGGCACACTTAGAGAACATCTTGAGCAAGTAGAGAGGCAGGCCGGACGTAAGTTACAGGAATTGGAAGCGCCAGATTTCCCATTTACCTTGTCTTATATCTGGTCTGCCTTTTTGAGTCTCAATAACTCCAGAAGCTCTGGGTACTCAGCAAACCCAATCTCCTTCACAGAGATTAAGGCTTTTGTGGAATTAACGCACATACCACTTTCCACTAGGGACGTGGAAACGATCAAACTCCTTGACCGGAAATACTTAGAGGTGATGAACTCCGATGGCTGATCTTGTAATTACCGCTGACGTGTCTTCCATCCGTGACGCGGAGAAGGCACTCAAGCGTTTTTCAGATGCTAGTGAGAAGTTGGGTCGTTCTGTACTCAACACTGCTAATAAAGTGCAGAATGTGTCCTCTGGATGGGATCAAGCCAATAAGTTGTACAAGCAAGGTGTCTTGAACTCTCAGGCACTGGCAGCGGCACAGACAGAATTAGCTAGGGAACTGGCAACCCTTAATGGTTATACGAAGTCCAATGGTGCGCTTAATACTCAGAGGGCGCTTGCGGAACTCAGGGCTGCTCAGGCTGCTAGGGGATCCGCTCGTGCAACTGAGGAAGCCGCTCGTGCAGCACAGCAAGCCGCAAACCGTCAACGTGAACTTCGAATGCGTTACCAAGAGGGCTATGCAACATTCGCTCGTGCGCAACAAGAGATGCGCGGTCTTCGTGAGGCTATGCGGGCTGGCATCATTACGACAGATCAATACCGGGAACGTGTTCGCCTCCTTAGAGAAGAGATGAACCGTTCTGGTGACGCTGCTCAAGGTGTCGGGAGAAGGATGAGCCGCACTGGGGTACTAATCCAACAAACTGGCTATCAGGTCGGTGACTTTATCGTTCAGGTTCAGTCTGGGACTAACGCCTTCGTAGCTTTCGGGCAACAAGCCACTCAGCTTGCAGGTACTCTGACACTGCTAAAAGGCAAGTGGCTCCTGATTGGCTCTGTACTTGGGGTCGCCATCCCCCTGATTACTGCTGTTGCTGCTGCGTTTATGAGGACCCGTGAGCAGTCTAAGGGTTTAACAAATGACACCAACGGGTTAAGAAAAGAGGTTGATGAACTAAGTAATACAATCCAAAACTTATCTGTTGTGCAAAGGGCTGTGGGAAAAGATTTTGAAACGGGTTTAACAAAAGCGTTTGAAGAATCTGCAAGTGCGGTAGGAAGATTGCTTAGTGAACTTAGGGCAGCTAGGTTTGAAGCTGCTATGCGCCCTGTCATAGACAGTCTAACTGAGATGACTGTCGGTATAGATCGTGTTAATGTTGCCGTAAGTACAATCTCTGGTTTTAATGCTCTAATAAAAGACGGAGAAAAACTTAGTGTGGTCCAACAAGCGTTACTGGATGATGCTACGGCTTTGTTGCAGCAAAACATACTCTTAGCGTTGAATTATAACGATATTAGCTCCGCTCTTGATGCGATTTCTGAGTCTGAGACTACTAAGGGCTTGATTGTTTCTTTTGCAGAAGCTCTTGAAAAAGCTGATGCCTTGGCTAATGAAGTTATTGGTAAACAGCTTTATCAGGCTCTAGTTGATGCCGCTGAAGAGGCTGGCGTTCTTGATGAGGCATTAGCTTTAATTGAAGGTTCCGCAGACAGTGCTGCTGACAGTACAGGTGGAATATCTCGTAATCTTAGGGACGCTACAAATGAAGCCCTGAGACTTAGAGATGCAATGAACTCTGTTGGTCGTGCAGCACTTAGCCGACAAGATCAGGTAGCCGTACTCAGATCGCAGATTGCAGCAGCCAGAGCCGGGACAAGTGTGGCAGGGGCGGAAGCTAGCACAGAAACAGCTTTGGAGTTGAGTAGGGCTGGTGCAACAATGGATCAAATAGCTGCGGCGGCTGTTGCGGCGGGACAACAAGCTACTCTAGTAGAGTCATTAGAGTCTACGCTGTCAGGCTTACTTAAAACAGACACGGGTCCTAAAGGTTCTGGGGGTAAAGACCCAGCCCAATCCACTGCTGAATACCTTGAGAAGCTCAAGAAAGAGGCTGAGTTCAAACTCCAGCTTGTAGGACTGTCCGAGCAAGAACAGCGTGGCATGGAGATCAAGAAACAATATCTTGAGACCCTAGAGCAAGACAACCGCGCTCTAACAGATGCCGAACAATCTCGTATTGATGCTATCCTGAAGTCTGAGGAGGCTCTTAGGAAAGCGACAGAAGCTGAGCAGAGACGTGAAAAGATCCAACAGTCTATCACTAGCAACATTGAAGGCGCCCTAATGTCTCTTGTTGAAGGTACTGCGTCTGTAGAGGATGCCTTCAAAACTATGCTTAGGAATATCCTGCTGGAGATCTTCCGTCAACAAGTTGCCAATCCTATTGCAAAAGGTGTCGCCAGTTTCTTTGCGGCTGATGGGGCTGTTCTTTCGAGAGGTAACGTGGTTCCCTTTGCTAATGGTGGTGTCGTTGGTAGCCCTACCTTCTTCCCAATGTCTGGAGGTCGAACTGGCCTAATGGGTGAAGCTGGTCCAGAAGCCATCATGCCCCTTAAGCGTGGACCTAATGGTAAACTCGGAGTTGAGGGTGGTAGTAATGTCACAGTCCAGCAGACTTTCAACTTTGCCGCAAATGGCGACGAAAGTGTTAAGCGGATCATCGCAGAAGCTGCACCAAAAATCGCTAACCTGACACAAAAGCAAATCTTGGATAGTCGTCGTCGTGGCGGCACCATGAAAGCTACATTTGGATAAACTAGATGGCTATTTCATACCCACTATCGACACCTACCACAATTGGAATTGAGAGTGTTGAGATCCGTGCTAAGAACACTGTCGCAATCTCTGAGTCCCCATTCACCTACAAGCAACAGATCGTAGATTTTGGTGGACAGAAGTGGGAAGCCTCTGTGAATATCCCACCTGTTCGTCGAGACTTAGCTGCTGAGTGGAAAGCCTTTCTAACGGCACTTAAAGGTCCGGTAGGAACATTCCTCCTTGGTGATCCTGACTATGCGACACCGAGGGGGACTGTTAGTTCCTGCACCTTAACTGGGAGTGCTGGAGATGAAACTGTCTCTGTCACTATGACTGGATCACTTCTAGCTGGCGATTATATTCAACTTGGCTCAGGCTCTAATTCAAAGTTGCACCAAATTCTTGTTGACCAAACTGGCAGTGGCACCCTAGAGATTTGGCCCGCACTTAGGGCTGACTACACGAGTGCCACTGTCACATTCAATAATCCTAAGGGCGTATTCAGGCTTTCGAGCAATGTGACCTCTTGGGCAATCAATAACTCCAGCGTCTACGGTATTTCATTCGATGCAGTAGAAGCTATAGTGTAAGGTGAGAGCATGTCCCGAGAACTTTCAGGTGCGGTAATAGCCAGTCTTGAAGATGAGGTTATCCACCCCTTTTACGCAATTGAGTTGCTTTTTGATGGGGGCCAAGTTCTCCGTATGTGGACTGGGCTTGGCACTCTGGTGTTCGGGGGTAATAACTGGACTGGTGCCGGAACACTCTTGAACATCGACAGTATTGAGGAGACCACGGAGATCGCCGCTAAAGGTGCAACTATCACTCTGAGTGGGGTAGACACCAGCGCACTCTCTCTGGCCCTCAGTGAGCCTTATCAGGGGCGTGTGTGCAACGTCTATTTTGGGATGTTTGTCCGTGGTAAACTGCTCCAAGAAAGTTCCTCCCATATCCTCCTGCAAGACGGCTCCAAGATAACTCTGGATGATGGTAAAACTAGCCTGACGAGCATCTTCTCTAGTTACATGGATCAGATGAACATTGAGGAAGGCCCCGAGACTAGCACCATTGAACTGCTTGTGGAAAACAAGCTAGTTGATCTTGAGCGGTCTAGGGTTGCTCGATTTACGAGTAGTTACCAGAAGTCTGCGTATCCCGGAGACAAGGGATTGGATTTTGTTGAGAGCCTTCAGGATAAGGAAATCGTCTGGGGGAAGGCATGACCACCTATCAGCAAGAGTTCATGGCTACAGCAGACCGAGAGGAAGCAGAGGCCCTAATGAGAGCAGATTGGGAAGAGATCAACAGCCCCGCTAAGGGTGACAAGTTTGAGATCGACTGGGAAACTTATCTTCAATTGGAGTCTATGGGAATCCTTAAAGTGTTCACTGCCCGAGACGATGGGAGACTGGTGGGATACTTTAGTGTCATTCTCTCGGCAGTGTTGCACAACAAAGGTTCTGTACAAGCTGTTGGTGATGCCTTCTATGTCCACAAAGACTTTCGTAAAGGCTTCGTAGGGATTAAGTTGTTCAAATTCGTAGAAAGCTGCCTGCTTGAGGATGGTCACAGGGGGCTTGTCGTGGCTTCCACAGAAGCGTATCCGTTAGATCGTCTATTAACTAGAATGGGCTATGTTAAAGCAGAAACCCAGTACTACAAGGATTTGACGTAATGCCTGCATTTACCTCCGCCGCAGCCCTTGGCTCTACCATCTTGGGTCTGTCTGCTGCCACTGTTACCTTTACAACTGTTGCCGTAGGTTTCGCTGCTCAAGCTGCTCTTGGTTATGCTCTCTATGCGCTTACGCCTAAGCCTAAGATACAGGATCAGAACAGGGGCTACACTGTTAACAACCGTGGTTCTAATTTGGACCATCAGGTTATTTACGGCAAGATGCGCGTAGGTGCGGTTATCGTGTTCGATGGCACCACAGGCTCTAACAACAAGTTCTTTCACAGGGTTCTTGCTGTCGCTGGGCATGAGGTTGAATCCTTCGAAGAAATCTACATCAACGACGCCAAGGTCACTCAGCTTGATCCTGATGGTAATGTCGCTCAAGTGGAGTTGCCTAACGGAGACCTTAGCAGCCGCTATAACAACGTCCTTCGGCTCAAACTCAAGACTGGCACCTCAGACCAAGCCGCAGATACCGACCTTGTGAATGAAGTTCCCGATTGGACTAACGAACACAGGCTTCGTGGTATTGCTTACATCTATGCCCGTTTTAGTTTTAATGCAGACAAGTACCCTAATGGCCTTCCAACAATCACTGCTGTTGTTAAGGGTAAGAAGGTTTATGACCCTCGCACTCAGACAACCGTTTGGAGCGACAACCCTGCACTCTGCTTGAGAGACTATCTGACAGAGACTGGCTATGGTCTTGGGGAAGAGGAAGCCAACATTGATGATAGTCGTGTTATCGAAGCAGCTAACGTCTGCGAATACTTCAATTATCCCACTCTGACTGGTGACGCTCGATATACTTGCAACGGTTCTTTCATTACCTCTGTCACACCTTACGACATCCTGAATGACTTGTTGACTTCTATGGGAGGGCTGTTGTGGTACTCTCAAGGTAAATGGCGCATAAAGCCTGCCTATTGGACTGATCCTGTCCTAGATCTCACTCTGGATGATTTCCGCTCTTCGGTTAGTGTGCAAACACGACATTCCCGCAGGGATAACTTCAATGTGGTCAAAGGTACATTCCGTGGTGAAGTCAGCAATTGGCAGGTAACAGACTACCCCCAAGTGACCAACTCCGTGTTTGTCGCTGCGGATGGGGGCCAAGAGTCAGTTATTGACCTAGACTTGCCGTTTACCTCTGATCCTGATATTGCCCAACAGATTGCCCTAGTGTCTCTTGAGCGTAATCGTCAACAGCTTACGGTATCTGCATCCTTCGGTATGAGGGCATTTCAGGTCCAAGTGGGCGACAATATACGGCTTACCAACTCACGTTTTGGCTGGACTAATAAAGAGTTTGAGGTAGTCTTGTGGACCTTTGGTTTGGCGGATGGCGGTGATATTCAAGTTCAAATGACCTTGAGAGAAACCGCAGAAAGCATTTTTGATGATATTTCAGATGCTGCCATATACGAGGCTGACAATACAACTCTCTTGTCGCCATTTGATGTACCACCGATTGGGGTTAATGTCTCGGCTGAATTGTTCGTTTCAAATGAGAAAGTGTCCAATCTTGCTGTAGCTACGATTTCATCAGGTACTCCCGAGAGTATTGATTATGTTGAGGTAGAGTATCGGTTCAACCGAACCCTAGTCTCTGATCCAGAGCCAGACCCTCTTCCCGAGTTTTCAGTCTTTGGGCAAGGGCCTCTAGGAGAGTTCCGAGTAAGAGACTTAGAGACTGGAATCTATGACTTTAGGGCAAGGCCAGTCAATACTTTCGGGGTCAAAGGTGACTACGAAAATCTGACTGATGTAGAGGTCAATGCCTTTATCGGAGACCCCTCCGATGTGACGGGCTTTAATAAAGAACTTTCTGGCGGGAGCCTCTTCCTGTCGTGGACACCTCTTCCAGACGCCGACCTTAGCCATTACCGCATCAGACATAACTCTAACACAACAGGGGCTACTTGGGGCAACTCTAGTACTGTCGTTGAAAGGGTCGCAAGGCCGGGAACAAGTGCAGCCCTACCAGCACGTTCTGGCACCTTCTTGATCAGGGCTTACGACAAAGAGGGCAACTTCAGCGAGAACCCAACAACTCTTGTAATCCAACCCTCAGAGCTGCCCCAACTTGGCCAGATTGATACTCAAACTGAGGATCCAACCTTCAGCGGTTCTAAGACTAATACTGCTGTCGTTTCTACCACACTCCAGATTGACGACACAACCGCAGCAAGTCCAACCGGGGAATACCTGTTCTCCAACTACATCGACACTGGCTCTGCTCGAAGTGCTAGGGTTACGGGTTTCCGTACATTCACTCGCGCCTTCGATGGTGGCACCCTACTGTGGGACGACATCCCTCAACTGTGGGATACTTGGCCTGACAATTGGGACACTTGGACAAACGAAACTGCTAACTTTGGGGATGTCTCTGTCGCTGTATATGTTTCTACCACGGATGATGATCCAGCAGGGTCTCCAACTTGGGGGAGTTATACCCTTGCAAACGGGAGTTTCGTACAAGGTAGGGCATTTAGGTTTAAAGCAGTTCTTAGCAGTACCAGTACAAACTACACACCCGCAATCAGCGCATTGAGCGCAACTGTAGAATACTAAGGATCACATATGAGCCAGCATGACTTTAACATTGCAAACCAGACGGCATCTAACGCTAGGGCAGACATAAACAATGCTCTGAGTGCTTTGGCGAGTTTGTCGTCTGGTTCAAGTGCGCCCTCGACTACCTATGCTAATATGCTTTGGTATGACACGGGGACTAACATCCTGAAGATGAGGTCTGAGGCAGATGACGCTTGGATAAGCATCTCCTACATGGACCAATCTGGAAACAACTTCCGAATCCTAGACAACACTCAGGTGACAAACACCAGTGGAACACAGACAGGTCTCCTCGGGGATCAAACTCAAGCAACTTGGGAAACTGGAACAGCTACGACAGAAAGCCTCGTAAGTCCTGCGAAGATCAAAGCTGCTATTGATGCACTTGGGATTAGCGAGTCTGACCTGTCACTTGGCACTGAGTTTGTTCAAACAATCGTTCCCTCATCAGGCTCATTCCTCGACATTACGCTCCCAGATACCACTAAGTTTAGTTCTGTGACGATTGAGTTTCAAAATGTTATACACTCTGGCGGTAGTGATCGCGAACTCGGGATAAGGTTCTCCACGGACGGTGGTTCGACCTTTAAGGTGGCTTTTGATGACTATCTTGGTAATAATCTCCTAGGGTCTGGTTCGGATCAGGCGATTGGTCTCACCGGAGTCACGTCTAACGACTCAAGTCGTGGCGTCTGTGGAGAGGTGAACATCTATGATTATGACTCTTCATCACAAAGGGTTCAGGTTAAAGGTGATCTAATCCATGATGATGGTAGCAGTGCCATGAGCCGCAGCTTGGACTTTGGTCGTTTGGTGGATCCGGGGCCATACAACGCGATTAGGTTTCTCTGGAAAGGAGAGCCAAATTTCAGGTCACAAGGGCGAGTGATTGTCCGTGGCCATCGTAAGAATTAAGGGTAGAGATAATGGCTGACAAGAAAATCTCAGAACTAACGAACATCACTGGCGCTAACCTCCAAGACACCGATGAGTTTGTTGTCGTTGACACTTCTGCGAATGAGACTAAGGCAATCACATATGCTGAACTCAAGAAGTTCACTGGTGATGTCCGCGTTGGTGCGGGCAAAAAAATCTACACCGATGGTGGAAACCTCAGTATTTCTGCGGACGCCAACAACAGCGCGGCAGCGTCTCTTGTGAACATCTTGGTGGATGGGACTGGGGTGGCTGACTTTACGAATGGCGGCACTCTGCGCTTTAACCGAACCGGCTACGTGAATGGCGGTATCTGCGTACAGGGCGGTGACAATGTGCTGGCCCTCGCTGGTGGCGTCAACGCTATCAACAGCGGACTAAACATCGCGCTATCAGGCCCAGACCACACTGCGGCAACCCGTGGGCTTTTGATGCGAGACGGTACAACAATCGTTTACCAGTATTCTCGCGTATCTGATGCTCACCTCTGGCGCACTGGTGGTTCTGAGAGGATGAGGGTTGACTCGTCAGGAAACGTAGGAATCGGCACTACAAACCCCGGCTCCAAGCTGTCTATCGTGGGTCTACCCACATCAGCCTCTGGTCTTTCCGCTGGCGACATCTGGAACGATAGCGGCACCCTCAAAATCGTATAAAGAAAACAACATGAACCCGAACGACATCATCGCGCACTATGCAGCAGAACGACTGCAACTGATGCTTGAACTGCAACAGGCCAAAGCGAAGATCGCTGAACTTGAGGCCGCAGCCCAAAAGGAAACTGAATAGTGGCTATCACATACAATTGGAACATCGTCACCTGCGAACATGAGGTGGCAACTGGCGGCATCACCGTGGCACACTGGGAGTGCATCGCTGTTGATGGTGACTACACTGCGCGGGCGTATGGCTCCTGTGGGTTCAACCCCGACGCCTCGGACCCCAACTTCAAGCCTTATGATCAGGTGACTGAAAATGAAGTGATCGTCTGGGTATGGACTCAGGTTGACAAAATCCAGACTGAGGCTGCACTGGCTGCTAGAATTGATGCGGACAAGAACCCTGTCAGCGCCATTGGGATGCCTTGGTAATAGGAAACTGATATGGCTTACTCTCTTTCATTTCGTAGTCGTCAAAGGCTTTCGGGTGTACACCCAGACCTTGTGGCTGTAGTTAAACGTGCAATTGAAATCACCGAACAGGACTTCAGTGTTCTTGAAGGTATCCGTGGTATTGAACGTCAACGTAAGCTGGTAAAAGAGGGTAAGTCTACCACGATGAACTCTCGACACCTCACAGGACACGCTGTTGACTTGGTTCCCTATCCTGTGTCGTGGGACTGGGAATACTTCTATCCTATTGCTGATGCTATGAAGGCCGCAGCAAAAGAACTTGACGTAGACGTTGAGTGGGGAGGCGATTGGAAGTCCTTCCCCGATGGCCCACACTTCCAACTTAGCAGAAAGACTTACCCATGAGTGAACAAGAATGGCACCTCTCCCGTAGCGTACCCCTGTCTATGATCTTTGCGATTGCCTGCCAGACAGTGGCTTTGATCTGGTTTGTCGCTACCCTCCGTAATGATGTGGACGATAACCAAATGAAGATTGTCCAATTGGAGACTAGGACTAAAGACCTCTCTGGTATGGTGCAGGATCAATCTGTCATGGTTGCTCGTATGGACGAGAACATCAAGGCTATCCGAGACATTATTGAGAAGATGGTAAGACACCCATGAGTCCAAAGACATACAAAAGGGAACTTGCTGTAGTCCTTGTTGTGTGGTTAGCCTATGTTGTGGAGACTAAAGATGCTGAAATCATTGGGATGCTGGTCTGGCCTGTCTTCACGTACATGGCTCTTGCTTTTGGTGTTGACTGGTGGGGTAAGTCTGGCGGGATGCGGAAAGATACCCCTGTTGGGGGGAGGTCCGAACGTAGCGGCCAACACTCAGGTGGGAAAGACGAACACCCAGACTATTGGCCCATCGACCGTTAATGGCGACCAAAAACTAGTAAGACCCCAAGCTGGGACTATCAACCAGACCCAAGATACAACGAGGGTCAAGACTGACCAAGTAGATAGCATCACAGTTAACGAAATTCCTCCGTGGGTAATCCTCCTGCTTATCCTTGGTTGGCTACTCCCAAGCCCCGGTGAGATGGTCAGAGGTTTCGTAGGACTGTTCCGCAAATAAAAGAACCCCCGGTATCCTTGAGTGGACGCCGGGGGTTTTCTTTTGTCTAATCGTCAGGACCATAGTCCTTGAACTTATCATCTAGGAATATTGCTTGCCATAGCACAATCGTTTTAAGCCCTTCTACGTGGCCTTTGATTTGTCGATAGGCGATGTAGTCCACAACAGTCACAAGGATTACAGTAAGCGAGAGTACAATCTCAAGTGTGGTCAAGTCGCCTCTCCCGCACACCCCTTCATGTAGCCCGCCTCAATAAAAGTCTTATCTTTGTCTTTATGAATTTCATAGACCATCCCCACAATGGCGACAGCAGCCTTCTGGTTGATACCAATCATAGTTAACTGGCCAACGACAGTAAAGGGGTCCATCCCAAGGTCTCTGGCGCTTACCACAGGACCGATATACCTATCAAAGAACTGTTGACAAATCTCTGTATCTTTAGAGAAGGCTACCTTTGCTGTTGCTAGAAAGGCAAGCGTGGTTAGGAAGGTTAAAACCGCTACTTTATGCTTGTTCATTCGGTTTCCTCTTCTATGGATTGGATCATCCAGCCAAGGTACACCTCAGCCTTCTTTAAGTCTTCCATACCGTTCTTATACTCATAACGCCACAAGTACTTCATCACGTTGCCTTTGCAGTATGCTTGGAAACCCTTAGGCCCAAGGCTTGCCCTGATAGCTTCGATGCACTCAAGTGAGCCATTTGTATTGTAATGAATTGGGCTGTGAACATTCTTATTCATTTATTCCCTCCTGCATAAAAGTCTTCTCTTAAGACTCATTAGATTCCCTCCGACATGAATGTCTTTACCCAAGTCTTAGTAATATCAGACCTGATGATGTCGTCAACCCCAAATTCAATGATTGGGATAGGCAACTGGTACTTTTTCACCAGATGTACGATCTTACTGAGACCCTCACCACCCTTCAAGTCACTCTGTTGTATGTCACCGTTGATAACCAGTTTAGAACCCATTCCCACGCGGGTAACAAGAGCCTTCAACTCATCAACAGTTAGGTTCTGAGCCTCATCTACGATCACAAGAGTGTTGTCAAAAGATCGACCACGGATGAGTGCTAGGGGGACTGTCTCAATATTACCATTCTTGAACGCAGTTTCAACGACACCTTTTCCCAAGTGTTTCTCTAGAACATCCACAACGGGCAAGGCCCAAGGCGCACATTTCTCCTCTAGGGTTCCCGGTAAGTAGCCGATGTCCTTACCAACAGCGACATGAGGTCGTGTGATTACGATGCGGAGAATGTTCTTCATACTGTACGCATTTGCTGCGTAGGTTGCCACAACGTAAGTCTTACCACAACCGGAGGGGCCAAAGACTACAACCTGATCACCCCCGTTTAGTGCTTTGATGTAGAGGGCTTGGTTTTCGTTCTTGGCTACCAACTCTAGAGATTGCTTGTGTGCATCATGTTTCGTCGTAACTCGCCGTGTCTTTGGTTTAGGCTTCTGTTGTACCAAGGTAATCTCCTGTTATCATAAGAGCAGTTTAATGTCATGCTCAGGACACACTAGAGTTAGGTGAGGTCAACGATCTCGCAGGAGTCCCCACTACAAGCGAAGGTAGATGTGCCTTTTGTCGTATCCTCCATTTCGTAGTCGCTCAACTTTGACCAACCAATAGAGGTAGGCATGATGCTCAACAAAGACTCGTAGTCACTCTTGCCACACTCCTGATAAGGTGCTTGCATGTACGTACCACCGTCGTAAGGCAGGAACGACACACCAGACATCTCATCGAAGTGTCTGTAGACAAAGGCTCCCACTTCGAGCCACTCATCATCACGAACATTGACAGTGATCGAAGGCTTATGCTCACACCAGTATCGCTGATATGCAAGCCAAGTCTCCAAGGCATCAATGGCACTCATGTGGTCCCGAGTGACAGCATTGTCAGGAGCCTTGATCGGAAAGCTGAAGACAGTAGTAGTCTCAGGCTTCATCACGCAAGGCTCATTCGGAATGCCCATGTCGCTCATAAATCGTGTGAGAGGGTCTTTGGTATCACCGCGTACAGTCCTAACATAATAAGCACTATGGCGAGCGTGAATCCCAGATGCACTATCGACAAGTTGAGAAACAGTCCCACTTGGCTTGACGCAGGTAATTGCAGCGCTAACAGGGATACCGAGGCGTTCAGCCCACTCAGCATTAGTAGTGACAGCAATGTTACGAAGATGTTCGAGAGTTTTTTCAAGGCCAGCATTCGCATTCGTAGTCAGAGGGTTGTCCATAATGCCTGTCAGGGAGACCCCAAGCAGACGCTCTTCTTCGGTGTTGTTCTTCCAGACTTTCCGCAGATAAGGGAAGTGGGTCATGGTAGACTGGATAGTGCCAAGAATGGTCGCCAGCTTTACCTTACGCTCAAGATCCTCAATGGTATCTGTCGCTCGAATGACTACCTCAGTCAGGTTACAGAACTGATAGGGTCGCAGGATAATCTCTGAACAGGGATTTGTCCCAAACTCATAGGACGGATCACGACGACCATTCTTTGATGCCTGCCTTTGGCTTGCGATCCGGTTAAAGATACCACGTTCACCTGACTTGCTTTCGATCAGAGAGGTCCACTCACGCAAGAAGGTCTCCATGTCTGGCTTCTCAGTGTAGGACACAGAGTTGTTAGCCAAGGCACGTTGAGCGTTATGTTCCCACCAGCTTCCCGATTTGGCATGACGCATACGATCATCAGACAGGTTCGAGAGACTGATCATTGCAGAGCGGCGAACGCCCCCAACGACGACAACCTCACCAATCTTACACATGATGTCGTGACACTCAAGTGAGTTCAATTTACGACCAGCAGCCCCTTTGAACTTGCCGATTGTGTACATGAACAATTCCTCCAAGGGGGCAGGACCAGAGGCCCGACCACCAAAGGTCTTGAGGCGAGCGCCTGCGGGTCGTACACCAGAGGTATCCCATTTGGGGATAGAGCCACTCCAGAGCATTGCCAACAGCTTTCGGTATGCTTTAGCCCAACCCTCCTTGCTATCCTGTACACGGATCATGTCGTCACTGTATTCAAGGTCTTCTGGGATCTCTGGTAGCTTGGCGATGTACTGTCGCTCAACAGAGAAGCCAACACCAGTACCACAGAGCAGGATGAACATAGCCTCATCGAAAGATTTAGGGTCATCCACAGGTAGGTAGGAGCAGTTATAGCCAGCCACATTGTCGCGTGAAAGGGCCTTCCCAGCGGTCATCATGGCGCGCATAGAGGGCATAACCTCCAGCCCAAGGATCGCCTCACCAATCTGATTGATGTAGGTGTCGTCACCAGCGACGGGGCGAACTACATTGTCCATGTAGCGTTCTACAGTCTCTGCCCAAGACTCACGGCGGTTCTCTTCTGGGAGCCAGCGGGCATAACGCGACAGCGCGATAAAGCTTTGATAGTCCGTGGGAAGGTGGTTGTTCATTCTTGTTTTCCTCGTCGTTGTTTATCTGCTTCAAGCCAAACAAGGCGGTCGATGTCGCCCCGATTGATACCAATATCCCTAAGTTCCTTGTCGCTCAAGGCGTTCAGTTCTTTTACAACAAGGCGATGCTCACGCCAAGTCGCAAGATAGTTCACATATCTCCAGAACCAAGTCAATTTTCTACCTTCCACTCCAAAGGATTTCGGTTGTCGAAGAACCTATCGTACTGCTCTTGAGACAGTAGCAGGGCCTGTCCAGTTTTTGTGTTGGTCACTTTGATAAGGGTCACTCTAGGATATCCTTGATCCGAAGGGATACACGAATGGCACGGTCTGCTTCGCCCTGTTCAAACTCAGCCTTAGCCTTAAGGTCGTCAGCTTCGCGTTGGTGCTTATCCGCAAGAACAGCGAGGTCATCATAGGCCTTTTGGAATTTTGCCAGTACGGAAGTGACGGTCTTTTTAGGTGTGATTTGCATCGTATTCTCCAACTTAGTTAAGGTCGATTTCGATATCAGGGATAATCTCTTGTGGACGGAAGATTACCTTGTAGTGGTTGTTGGAAACAGAAGAGTCCTCTAGTTGCTCCACGAAGTACGTCACGTTGTCAGACAAACCCAAGAAGTGCTTCTTGTAAGCTTTTGAGCCATTCTTACAAGTCAAGGACAGTTGCTTGGGTTTGTCGTTGTTCCCAAGGCTGCAATAGCCTTCAATCGTAAGCATGTAGGTATCCGTGATACCGTTGTAAAACACTACACGACGAGGAACCTTGAACTGGTCAGCCTCTGTAGAAATGTTCTGGCTAACTACGTCAGCTTCACTACAAGCGGCAAGCGCCAGAGTTCCAACTAGGGCAGTTGTGATCAGAGGTTTTTTCATACCAAGTCCTCCAGATTTACCTTAGCGTAGTCAGGGTTCTTGATTACCTTACCATCCTCTCGTCGTTTGATAGTCCCATCAGGTTGGGTCATGCGACCGATGTTGTTTGTATGAACACGGAACAGTGCGTGATCCAAATCCCAACCACGAGAAAGAGCATAACCATAGATTACATAGACTAGATCAGCAAGTTCTTTCAGGGTTTTTTCACTATCCTCTGGTTCGTAGTCACGGTGCTCTTCCTCCACCTCATTCCAAAACTCAGTGAACTCCTCAAGAACCAACCTTAGTGCCATCGTAGGCTCAGGCTTATCGCCAAGCAATTCGTAGAAGTGTTCTACGTAATCCTGTGCGGTAGGCCAAGTGTGTGGTGGGCTTTTCCAACAATCATCAGTCATTAGTAACACTCCTCTTTGCACTCAGGGCAGATATACTTAAAGGGTAGCCCATCGCCGTATCCCTCTTTCCACAGGATCTGTTTACCAAATCTACCACAGCCTTCCCTACAACCATACATAGATGCTGCATCCAATGCCTTTACCCGATCCCCACCATACTCCTCTAGGAAATGGTCAAAAACCCGCCGACCATTCAGGTCAAAACCGCAGGATTTACAACTGCCGTGGTCATCTGTAGCCATCTTAAGACCTTCCGTAAAATGCTGTCTGGTAGTTTCGTTCCGCCTGCAAGGGCCAGAAGTACCAAGCGTAGTTATCGGTGCTGGAGTAAGGGGTGTCCTTAAACCACTTCAGGCGTCCAACTGACACGATTCGGGTACACTTGTCAACATATTCTTTGAAGTAGACGTTGTGCATCATGTCGGCTGGTAGGAGCAACCACGTAGGTTTTATGCTCATGAAGTGGTCGATCATAGGCAGAAGCACAGATTTGGTGAACGGAGGGTTTGTGATTATCACGTCACACTGCCGTAGATCTTCCTTGGTCAACGACATAGCGTCACGAACCTTACCAGCGCCCCTGTACTCAATGTCCGACTCCCACTTGCAGGTAGCGACATCCATAAGCAGGTCCGTGAGGTCTCCAGCACCACAACAAGGTTCTGCGAAGTTCTTACCCCTGACAAACCTCAAGAACTTCTCAGGAAGAGCCTTTGGGTCTGTCGTGGGGTAGAAGTCCTTTTCAATCTTCGGCATATCACTTCGCTTACCCATATTCCCTCTCCAAACGGTTCATCCGTATCCCCTTTTTAGTGCAGACATAGAAACCCAAGACAGGTCATAAGACCCATTCTCAACCTCACGCTTGACTACCACCCCGTGTCGCCACTCTCCATTAGCCTGACCCGCCCAAGTCTCTTCCTTTCCCTTGTAGCAGCCCACCACCAGCCCGTGCAACGGATTAGGACGTGCATCACCTTTAAAGAAATAGCTGAATTTGTGGCTATGACCGACAGTTGCAGAAGAGGCCAACTTTTCAACAAGAGAATAGCCATGATGCTTAGTTGACATAGCAGTGCCAAAATTCCCACTAGACACATAATGGCCGTAGACAATACCATCGTAGTCAACGAGGGCGGGGCCGGAATTAGCGTACTCATGGTACTCGTCAAACCAGACTTTCGTTTGAAGATGCCCGAAGGATACCCCGTACTTTGATCCCTCAAGTCGTGGGTCGTGTTGGATAGCTTTTTTGATTCGATGTTCATGGTTGCCCTCAAATCCTACCCAGAAAGGACGCTTCCTCTTCATGAACCGGAACTTATGACGTAGACGATCTTGACTGTCGTTGTAGACTTCGATGTCTTTTTCATAAGACTGGTTTACGATTGCCTGCGGGTAGCGGGTGTCGTAAGTATTCAGGGATCGCATGTCAGCACCATCACCAAGGTCGATAACCATATCAGGACGGAGATCATACAGAAAAGATCCTAACCAATCAAAACGCTCATTTTCCACTCCGGGGTCCGCATGTGCGCAACTAAATACTACTACTGTCTTGCTCATCGTAATTCACCTCTAGGGGTTCCATTGATGTCCTGACCTCTTCCTTGAACTCGTAGGCATCGTTGAATGTTTCGAACCAGACATCCGTGTCATATGGTTCACCGGATTGGCTATCTGTCGCCATAACTACAAGCCACCACCTGAACGGAGACCCATCAAACATTTGAGCCATTTCCTCTGGGACATCTTCATCCAGACTAAAGGGGCCTTCTTCGACCTTCCAGACTAGCATTAGGCTTCCCTCTCTACTCGGATTCTCTCCAGATACACATAGTAGTCTAGGTCGATCACTGCAACTGGTTTTTTGTAGTTGGCCTTGAGAACAACGACAGGCTGACACCCATCAGGAGTATTAGCCTTGCATTGGTCGATGATACCATAGACCGCCATCTTGGCGTGGTGCTTACACTCTACAGAGATTGGCAGAAGGTCACGAGCATGGGGACTAAGCTGAACATCTTCTCCAGATTGCCCCATACCCGTGCTTTCTATGTCGCCCTCCCTGAAGGTGTCTGACAGGCTCAACAGCTTATCCCTTACGAGTTGCTGAAGGTTCCGGCCTTTGGCTTTAGCAGAGGCGGGTTTCATGCTGGTGGCTCCCACATTTGACCCTCACACCTACGCAACCAAAGAAGCCTAGCATTCTCGACAACACGATCAACGTCATCACCGTAAGCCTTTACACAGGTTTCCCACAAGTCTTTCTCCGTCTCACACTCTTTCAGCATCTTCTGTGCTGTCTTGGGTCCGACACGGTGAAGTCCAATGATATTATCGACAGCATCACCAGTCAGGACTTGCTCGTAGAAGAACTTGAGACCTGTCCACTCGTCAACCTCATCCCAAGTGTCATGCAGAAAGTTGTAGTGCTTGCATGGGACTTGCTTGAAGTCTTTGTCGATAGACGCCAGAACAGTCTCTGGACCCAACTTAGTAGCCTCAATAGCCATGAGATCGTCAGCCTCTTCACCCTCTGCAACCGTCGTCGGATACTTTGCTTTGATGTGTTCCCTTACGGAGTAGAGGTGTAGTGGCTTGTCACCCTTTCGGTTCCCTTTGTAAGGAGCCGCCTTGGCGATCTCATATCGGAAGTTATTAGAGCCAGTGAGATAAACGTGGAAGTCATCCTCAGATGGGAAAGGCATGTCGATGGTTTTATCGAAGATATGTGCGATAAGCTGATCTACTACATTCCATGCCTCCCGCTCTGACTTATCTTGCGCGGAGAACGATGCCCTGTAAGCAACAATATCACCGTCGATCAGTACCTTTCCTGCCATCTCAGAACTCCATGCCACTCTCTGTCTTGATATAGACCTCTGTGACGTATGGGAACCCGATAGACCGCGCAGCTTCTGAAAAGACGTGTGCCAGATCCGACAAACACTCTACACCACTCTGCTGGTACTCAGCTTTACAGTCGATACCGTCTTCATTCATGGTGCTTTCACAAATTACTGAGATTTTCATCAGGCTACCTTAAACAGTTCGTCGTCGGAGTCTTCTCGGATCTCATACTCGACAAGTTCCAGAACACCAACATTCTTCAGACGAACACCAGAGCCATTGCTGTAGGTCTCAAACTGAACCATAGCCCGTGTTCCATTCCCCAATAGGCCATCCTCCTCAAACGACCACCAACTCTTGTTGTCAGGATCACGGAGATCAACAACACCAACAGGACCACCATAGTTTACCTCAGTGGTGCTGCCCTTGTTCTCGAAGGTCTTGATAATATCGGGAACAGGACGCTTGAGGCCAATGTACTTACCGATGCCGAACTCCTCTCGACCCTCTTTGATGCGGTCGTTGTTCATAGGCCGGGGGTCAAGGCCGTCACCAAGCAACTGTTGGATTTGATCCTCAGAGGTGAAGTAGGCGTTGACAGCGTACTGACCACCCCTCTCGTGAATGGCTTGAGCAGCGCGGGGACCATTGGGGTCTCCCATGTCGGCATTCTCAGGGAACACCTTAGCGTACTCCAAAACCATTTCCATTGTGTATTTAGGCATATCTTTAGTTCCTTTCTCGGGTTAGTCTCTAAAGCAGTTTAGTGTCTTGCTCAGGAACCTTGTGAACCACCATACCTTGTATATATATATAAGTTCATTTTTCCCAGTTTCTTGCACAAAATGTTGTACAAATCTGAGTGTGTTGCACAGAAGACTCAGTGTACCGATGCATAGCTGTCACCGTACTGTTCTTCGACTTCGATTGTCACATTCAGCTTTAGCCTCCCGTTCACCTTAGCCATTGCTTCATGAATGATACCACTCACACGAGCCTCATCACCTTTAGCGACAGTCAGCAGGATTTCATCGTGATACTGCATACTGATCTTGAGACCCATCAGACGACAATACATAACCCACATGTCGAAGACAAAGACACCAGTTGATTGGTTTGTCGTTGACCAGCGGTCCTTGTCATACCGCAGATTGTGATAGAACCCGCTCACCTCACTCTTAAGCCACATAGTACCATCAGATAGTGTCTTCACATACTGGTTCTTTGCCACTTTCTTAACAGCCCAGTTACGGTCCCAGTATGCGTCTATGAGTGCCTTAGCCTCCTTCTCCTTCATACCCGTCTCACGGGCCAGCTTAGGCGCTCCTACGCCATATACACAGCTATAGTTAGCCGCCTTGTACTTACTGCGTAGGCTCTTGAGGTTGATCTCTCCAGCATTATGCTTATCAATGTCCTCTTGTGTCACTGCACCAGCGTGTAAGGCCAAGTCTAAGTGTGCATCATAACCTTCGACGCTCATGTCTTCTACAAACTGTGGGTCCAAAGGTTTGATGTAGTGACGCTTGGTCATGTCCTCCAAACTGCTAACATCAGCTCCACACAAGATAGTATCCTCAGACGGGGCTACAAGTACACCACGACACCACTCACCATAAGCAGCCTCAACACCCGGTAGATTGACCACAGGCGCTCTGTGCTGAAGCCTGAGAGTGTTAGTGAAGCCTCCTGCACTGGACACTACCTTGCCATCATTATGGGCATTCAGGAAGCCCTTGAGGACGCCTATGCGGTGGCTAATGACTGTCAGACCATCAAGCAGTTCGATAGCCTTATCCTTAGTCACAAGATCAAGAACTGAGGGACACAAGTGACCACCCTTGCGGACTTGCTCGATCTTACGCTCTTCCCCTGTCGCCTTGTTACGTACATATTTCCACGTCCGGGGTTTCCACCCAAGGCTAAAGAGCCAAGACTTGACCTGTTCATTGCTATTCGGGTTTCCGTCCTCATGGCTATCCACATACGTCACTGTCTGCACATCATCAGGCATCTTGAGTTCACGAAGTGTTTCAAACCATTTCTCTCCGTGAGAACTGAGGCTGCCGTCTTTCTTGTGCAAGACCTTGGGTCGATCCTTCTTCTTCATGGTCGGGTTTTTCGGCATGGCTTTGGTTAAAGCATCTACCTTCTCCTCTTTCATAGCCTCCAGTTGGTCGAGATACTCTGTGCATTTCTGAACATCAAGTGTTAATGGATGCTCTTCCTGTTCACGCAGGCAGTCCATCTTGAAACTCAAGTATCGGATAAACCGTAGAGTGTTCTCATTTAAGCCTTGGGACTCATTCATATATCTCTTTCAGCCTCCGTTCCAGTTTCTTCCACAGCCTCCAGTTAATAGCCACATCAGCCTCACAACGGTGCTTGTATTCATCGTATGACAGGTTCTCCCAGTCATCTACCTTTGGCTTTGCTATCCCAAGATCCACACCCCAGTCAGCCAAACCATGACGTTGACGCTCAGGGAACAGATACCACGACAAGGCCAGAGTATCTATCCAACGCTTGTAGTCCATTGGAATACCCAAGATACGGTTGAACGCTACCATATCGTGACGGATGCTGTTATGAGCCACTAGCATGTCTGCACTGTCTAGGACTGCCCTCATATCGTCATAGTCACCTGTACTGTGATAGGTCTTACCATCTCTTGTGTAACTCAGGACGTGTAGCTTTGTGCATTCATACGCAAGACCGTCACTTTCACTGTCTACTACTAAGATGTTCATCTAGGGACTCCTCTATTACTCTGGCGGTGTCTTCGCAAAGTGTGTCGTGCTTACTCAGGTTCTCCTCCGCAGTGATGATCTGCAAGTTTCCAGACCAGTGAGGCCCACCCTTCGACAAAGGCCAGATATGATCTACGTGATATTGGATACCAGTAGCTTTTGTCAAGAGGTCACGCAGTTTGTAGATTTGCTCCAGACGATCCTTTTCGATAGGACAATCCCTGAGAGGTTCTGGTATCCCATCTTGCTTCAAGGCTCTGTATTTTGCACTGTTAGCTGCGCGCTTTTCCGGGTTATCTTTAGCCCACTGCTTTTGACGCTCCAATACCTGCTCACGGTTCTCTTGATAGTACTGCTTGTCGTACTGCTTTTGACGCTCCAATACCTGCTCACGGTTCTCTTGATAGTACTGCTTGTCGTACTCCGCCCTCTGCTCACGGTTCTCTTGATAATACTGCTTGTTGTACTCCAATACCTGCTCACGGTTCTCTTGATAATACTGCTTGTTGTACTCCAATACCTGCTCACGGTTCTCTTGATAATACTGCTTGTTGTACTCCAATACCTGCTCACGGTTCTCTTGATAATACTGCTTGTTGTACTGCCTTCTGCAAGCCTTACATTGGGACTGCAAACCATCCTTAACCTTTCGACTCTTACTAAACTCCCCCCTTGGTTTTGTCTCTTTGCATTTGGTACAAGTCTTAGAATGGGATTCCATTACCTCTCTCCGGTGTATCAGGTTCAGTAGGTCCGGTATATTCACTAACCATTGTCGTGTCAACATCATAACGCAGCATACCCGCAGGACCAGTAGTAGCAAACGGACGGTTCTTGGTCACGGTGAGGTGTGTAGTGTTCTTCTCGTCCTGATCCTCTGCCAGTTTGTCACGTTGCAGTTCCAGCAACACAATAGCCTCTTCCTCTACAGACTTGGCGTATTTCGTGTGACCTTCGTTATTAACGTGACTGATGCAGATAATTCCTACGTTACGCCTCTTCGACAGTTCCACCAGCTTAACCCCTAGTTCTGTCAAGGCACTGGTAGCACCATCGACGCCACTCAGGTAAGCCAGACGTTGTAGGTGGTCGATGAAGATATAGTCCGCACCATATATCGTGATAGCATGTTTGCATTGCTTGAGTGTACTCTCCAAGGGGTCATGTGGGTCAATGTCAAACGACACAAAGCGATCATCTGCTACCACACGTAGGAGTGCATCCTCAAAGTCTTGATCCTCAATGCCGTTATTCTTCTGGTCCTCTTCTGTGTTTACATTGACTTCCAACTCGTAAGTAGCCATTCCTCGTGCAGTGGTGGACTTCATTTCCTCCATAGCCAAGTTAGCGACAACCTTACCATGCTTCGTCACTAGATCGTGCTGGACATACCGGAACAGGCTAGTCTTGCCGACGCCCGGAGGTGCCTTGACCACAGTGATACCACCCTTGATCCAACCCCTCATAACCTTGTTCAGAGCTGCTACAGGCGTCGGTGTGTACTCGTATGGGGTCTCCTCCCTGACAGCCTTCAACCAGTCCTCAGAGCCGCTTGTGAAGCCCTCTGGAGAGTACTTCTTCTTGGACCACCATGCAGACTTAAACTCACGACCTTTACCAGCCTGTAGAAAATCATTAGCATCTTTGAAGGTGCCATGATTCATCGTGTAGACTTTACCCGGAAACAGGTCGAACATGGTCTCAGCAACTGCACGTCCGGGTTCGTCGTTATCTGCCGACAGGATGATCTGTTCAAAGCTATCCAACCAAGCACGACACCGTTCCCACAGTTTACCACTTGGGGTCGCTGATGGTAGGCTGACGACAGGGTTCTTGTACTGACCGTCAGAGAGCATCTGGAAGGCACTCATGGCATCCAACTCACCCTCAGTCACTGTCACCATCTTGGAGCAACCAGCGGGGAATAGGTTCATGCCAAACAGTTCGTGACCCTTGAAACCATTCTTGGCGAAGAACTCCTTTGGAAGTTTGCGGACCTTAATTCCCCCACTGGGGTATGGATACTCTTGGCGATCCTCGTAAGTCTTGACGCCATAGAACTCCATCGTCCGTTCCGTGATACCCCGACTAGCGACAAACCTGCCGGTACTCTTTACTGTCGTATCATCAAACATTGGCAGTTCCTCTATGATCTGTTTGGGTGTGAAACCCTTTGTCGGGTACTCTTCTGCTGCCCAGTCAAATGTGTTCTCACGACTAGGGTATCCCCGGTTGCAAGAGTGACACTTCCCGAAACCCTCGCTGTTAAACGAGAAACCGTCAGAAGATCCACACTCGACATAAGGACACTTGAGGTGTGCTGTTTCAGTCATTGCAACCTTCTCACCCGAAAGAAGCCCTCAAAGTCTGGATACTCATCCATCATCTTTCTGGCATAGTGTGCGGGATAGTTGTTGTTGACCTTAAAGATGTCCCCCGTTGTTTCTACTTCGACAAACCATCTGATACGCTCAAAAATGGCCTTTGCTGAGTAGACCCGACGACCAGTTGACTTTACCTCTTTAGCAAACCTCACAAAGAGGTTGTAGACTTTCGGGTTTTCTTCATCATACTCCTTAAACTTCTCTTTCAGATGTTTAGTCATCACGATCTCCTTCAATTCGGCTTACTCTTAAGTATAATCTCTAGTACAATTACTAATATAGTAATCATACTCATGTCAACACTTAAGATTAACACTTAAGAGTTTTTCTCAGGGGGTACTATTATATAAGTTCATTTTCCCCAGTTTCTTACATCACAAATTGTTACAGAGTTTGTCGAGCATAGTGGTCTCCCACCTAGATACTGTGGCTCCTGACACTCCCAACTCAACACTTAGTTGTTCTAGCGACATCTCGTCAAAGAACCTACCCTTAAGAACTCGCAACTCATCTCGGTTTAGTGTTGTTACTGCAACAGTCATAGCGTAGGCTTCGTACTCATCCTTCTCGTATTTGATGGCATGATCAGGGGTAGCAACCTCCAGTTCTTCGATTGGTGTACTGTCGTTGGACATAGCATCTATCAGACTACGCAGGGTTCCACTCTTGACGCCCTCAAGTTTATCGAGGTCTTCCCCTGTCGCCAGAGCGTGTGAGACGGTCCTAGCGGCCCATGTGTTGGGAATGCTCATAGCCTTCTTCCCGATGTTCATGTAGTCGTTCATGGCCCGTCTGGCGGCTCCTACGTAGTCCTTCTTGTGCGACTTACCTTCGGCCTTGACTTCGTAGCAAGCGACAAGTCCCTCGGACACGAGATCCTCATAGTCTTCACTGCGTTTGTACTTTCGTGCCAGTGTTTGGCACATCTTTAGGATTTCAGCATCAGTCAATTTCAATCCTTAGTCCCCTTATCCAGTTCTCGCCACTTAATCACGATGTTCTCACCCATGTAGTAGATGTTCATCAGCCCTCCGATTTCCCTTGAGATCCGATCCAGTCATACACGTCTCCCAGATCCACTTGATACGCAGCACAATACAAGACCAGCTTCAACCCCAGTTCACACAGAGCATCCCTTGACTTATCATCCATATCCAGTTTGTAGGTAGCTGATCCATCCTCATGCTCAATACCTTCAGATACTGCGATGTAACTTGGTTCGTCAGTCATTAGAGTCCTTCCTCTTGGTCTAGGTTAATCAAAGCAATCAGGAACTTCTCTTGCAGCATAGCTTGTTGTACACCTCTCGCAACTTCTCTCCAAGGGATATGCCCTAGCTGCTTAGGCCCATCTTCTGCATCTTCTATGAGCCAGATGCCTAGTTCATCAGTGTCTAGTGTTATATCCACGTCACTCCGTCCTTCTCGTATGTGTATCACACGTAAGTCATAATCCAGAGATATGTAGCACGAAGCGTACATTCTCCTTACCTTTTGCGGTAAATACGGAAGCTAATCTCCGCATATACGGAAGGTATTACCGTTTAGGATAAACCTTTGCCGATATTCGTTGCCGATCTTCGCCCACACTTACACCCACTTCTTCAGTTTACACAAGACTTGATCCAACTTTTCCGCATCTAGTATGCGACAAGATTGTATTGTATTAGGGTGAAAGGTACGACCATCATCTGTCTCCTCTGTAATATCAAGCAAGGCAAACAACTGTCTGATAGTATCCTCCATGTCAATGATCTTGTCTGACATCTCCTCGAATGTTTTCAGGTCTATGGTTATCATCATGTCACTCATTTGATTATCCAATCCCAGTCTGAACACAGTCCGCACTACAGAAGGTCTTATCTTTGTAACATAGTGCCATTGTTTTTCTCCTTACACCTAAGGTTCCTGTTAGTCATCATCGTAGCCTCTCAAGGTTCCATCAGGGTCCAGTTTATGGAGATTGGCATAGGCTTTCTCCAAGAGATATTCAAGTTCTTTGACACGGTTCTTGTCCCAAAGTTCTTCGCAAGGGTTTTTGGTTGCTTCCTCGGTATGCAAGGGTTTTTCTTTTACAGGACCGACGCTACCCTTGATATCTCCCCAGACGCTGCCCTCGACGCTGCCCTCGACGTTGCCCTTGACGCTGCCATTGATGTTGAAGCCTCTGTCGGTAAACTCGATCAGTTCTTCCAAGAGTTCTTGCTGTTCTGCTGTGAATTTAGTCATTAGTCTTCTCTCCTTTCAGTGCTGCGTAGGGAATGTAGCCTTCGCCATCATCGTGTCCCATAAGGCACGGCCACGACACAGGGAATATCTTGCCCATCACTTCACTAATTTGATTGGCAACCACTCGGGACTCATACTGTGTGTCAGGGGCACAGCGTAGACGACACATAGCAGCAAATGCGTCCAGTGATCCTGACCAGTACCATTCTGTCATGGTTGACTGTGGTAACAACATCCGTGCTTGTTCTGGTGCAACACCCATGTCGAGTGCCTGTAGATAAGCATACTTGATCTTACCATCTAGGTGTTGAGGGTTATACTCTGGGTTAACGACACCCTCAGAACCCTGCTTCTTGTCAGCGCTACGTCCACGCCAGACATCAGGTGTGTAGAACTCAGGCTCCTCATCAACATACCGACGGCTAACTTCTGACCAGCGCAAGAATTTATGCTTGACAAGTTGTCGTGCCACGAAGATGGGTGCTTTAATGTGAAAAAGAGCGTAACTGTGCCCAAAAGGTGCGATGTGACCTTCCGCTGCAAGATCGTGTATTAACTTCTCATCGCTCCGACCAGATGGACGAACTCTTGGGTCTCCTTCAAACATAAACTCGTCCCGTTTTTTCTTAAAGGATACACGGGCAGAGTTAGAAGTCCTAAGATCGTCTCCCATGTGGTCGATATAGGTACTAGAAATTCGGGACATATAACTCTCCTTTGTCCGACATGATACGTAGTATCTCACGTTGATTGTAGAGACCTTCTAACTCCCCCTTCGGGTCTCCATCCCACTCAAGGTCAGATACGTGATCCTCTACTTCCTTGAGCAATTTCCTCGTTGGGGGTCCGGGATACCGATACTCGGGACTCATAAGATCCGGTCCCAGTAAACCTCAACCATGATAACCTCGGCCATCTTACGAACTTGGATGTCCCATGCTTCCAGCTTCACCAGATCGTTGTCGTCGTTGTAGCGATAGACCTCGAAGTTGTGAAACTCTGGGTCCGTCTGTACGTCCAGCCAGTCCTGACCAGCGCCATCTTTGGCCCAGCTATACAACCCATCCCATGCCAGATCAGCATAGACCACATAGTCATAGCCATCGACTTCGACTTCCACCTCGTATTCCATCAAGTCTCTCCTTTTCCACCGTTGATAACACTGAACATAGGTGATTCCTCATCAATGGTCAACTCTAAACTTGAGTGACGCACCAGAAAATACCATGCTGCGATCACATCAATGTCAGCCTCCAGACGCTGGTAGTATCGCTCGTACTCACACTCAGCGACAAACTCCAGAGCGTCGATCTCCGACAGGAACACAGCACACGCCACATCCCTGTCGTGGACCATCTGATAGGCTACGTAGACCGCCCAGTCAGTCATAATATTCATATTCCTCTAGGATGCTCTTGATGATTGTCTCATAGTTTATGTACTCGATGTCGTAGCGTTCTTCCCAAAGCATTAGATTGCCTCCCTAATTTTCTTCCAGCTTTCCCATTGACCATGGACCTCACCAAGCTCAAGATTGCCGTTGCCCGACAGGCCCATGAACTCAAGCGCGTCTGACTTCAACAGGAAGGCTCCAACCAGTATTTTATACCCATTTGGCCTGTTGTCGTATACAACAAAGATCATAGTGATTCTCCTTTAGGTGGTCTCTAGTGTGAGTGTTGCTTTCCGTAGTCTTTCTTCTTTAGACTCAATTAGCTATAGGTGATTTCGATAACGCTGTCAACCTTGAATGATCTCCAAGCACCCTTGTCCACATCCATGACAGGCACAACATTAGGGTTCTTGATCGGACCAGTCGGGGGTTCCATCATGCAGCGCATAGTCCGTTGAGTGCCATCAGTCTTTGTGAATGTGACAGTGAACTCGCGACCAAAACCGATAGTTTCGAGGGTAGTCTTAACAGTGTTGCTTTCCATTGTCTGTCTCCTTGTTTCTAGAATCAGATTACCGTGATCTGGTAGGTTTGTCAAGCCCGTCATACTCAGCGAAGCTGAGAGGACCTTCGGTCCGGTATGACTGGTTAGTCGCGTAGCGACGTAGAGCGATATTGACTTGCAAGGAAGTGATCTGTCCAAAAAGCCCGACCCTTGTGTTTCCCCTTGAGGCACTTGACGAACACCTCTGAGGCGTACTGCGAGTGGGTGTTAGCGTGTTTGAGGTCAGCGACAATGTATTCATTCCCAGCAGGGTCTTTTAAGGTTTCACCAACCACCAGCTTGTTTTCCCGGTTCAGATTATATTCCATCTTACGACCCCCATACCTTCGAAGACAGTTCTGCCATGTCCATATTGTCCGAAACCTCTTCCAGCCTCTCCATAAGGCTGTAGATGTCATCTCGCGCCGTATCAATGTCACACGACACATCAGAGAGGGTGTCTTCGAGGCGATCTACCCTCGCTTGAAGGTTTTCTGGGTCGTCACAGCCCTGCATATGCTTCTGTGCGTCCCTCTTAGCCTCTGCCAGCTTGTTCAGCACGACAGAAAGGTCTTTGATCATTTCCTCGATATCCATCTGGTTCATCTTACGCTTCCTTCTTTGGTGTTCCGGTCCAGCCCTTGATGCTAAACCAATCAATGTTGTTACCGAAAGTGTCGGTGATCCAGTCAGCGACAGCCCAGTACTCAGCAGCATCACGAGAACCATCATTCCAGACCCATGTACAGGGAATGCCTTCTGCTGTCAAGTGCTGCTCTTCGCCAGTCTCACGGATGCGGATCACGATGTCTGCCCCAACCAGAATTTCCGCCTTCATTTTAGAACTCCTTCGAGGTGGTTACATTGTACTCGTCATCACATACCACACTACACAAAGTTACAATACTCTTTACCTTGTCATACCCATAGTCTCTGCTGTATACCACCTCCTTTAGTAAAACTGGGTGTTCCGTCTTCCAAGAACTCTCCGCAGCATTTCCCAGAGCCTGAAACCAGCTATCCGTCCCTACTTTAGTGTAGTCATCCATATAGACTTTGTATGTATCTCCGGGGCGTCCCCAACACAACAACCTTTCACCATTTACATCTTTGTAGTGTGCCATCTCAGTCTCCTTTGCTTCTGGATATACCTTACCCTGATTCGTAAGGGGTTGTCAACTTGATCCTTTTGATCTCATCTTTTCTAGTCTCCAACCAAGCCGGGTGTATTTGCTTTCCACAGATATACCATTCTGCGTGTGTTGAAGTAATCAATGCGGGTCCATCCTCTCTATGTAATAGCCCATTCAAGAAGTATCTGTGACTTCCGCAATCATCAACAAGCAACTCTACACAACCATCTGACCCAAGAAGCCTTAACTCTGGCTCTTGTCCCTTATAAAAAAGGCCACTTTTATATATTGGATTTGTCATCCCAAGCCTCCTTAAAACCGGGGTTGGTCAACATATGCCTTGGCATCTTCGACAGTTTTGAATGTCTCCCGGTAGATGTGACCAAGGTATACGTCATACACACGCTTGTCACCAAAGTCCATGCTACGAACCTTGTAGCCATTGTATGTAAAGTTCTGTGGGCTAATCAAGAACCCCATCTCATCTCGTGCAGACATTTGACTCTCCTCAGTTTCTAGAATCACCCTACCAAATTCCCTCGTGGGTGTCAAGCGAACATTTCCCTCGTACCCCTGAACATTTCCCTCGTGGGGGTTGACGAACATTTCCCTCGTGGGGGTGCTCATTTCCCTCGTGGGGTATCCCAGCACCTCACTCAACCTAAAGTTACATTCCATTTCTTGAATACAATCATAGGTTGTCAGCACAACTATAGGTTACATTCCATTTCTTGAATACAATCATAGGTTGTCAGCACAACTATAGGTTACATTCGTATATCTGACTCAACCTGAAGTAGAACCGGGACGACACAACCTAAGCGCGTAAAGAAGCCTATTGACTCCCGCGTTCAAATATTGCAGCCGCCGATTCGTTGATTCGTGAGTCGGCCCGTGTCCAGAATATCAGACCGAATCGGGTTTTGTCAACAACACTTTTGAGGCGAGTCAATCCGATGTAAATCAGATTCACATTTTCGCAAGACGGATTCCCCGCCGCTCTGCTACCCCGATTCGGACATCACAAGAATCATAGCATACGATTCGGGATAAGGTAAACCCCATAAATTCACTATTTTTGATCCAGACCCCCTTGACATCCGTAGAACGCGACGAATCGATTTTTTGATATATGGCCCACGGGAACCCTAGCGGCGCTCTAAGGCCCTTTCTAGCGCCTCTGAGGCACTATTGACGAATCAGTCCAGAGTATGTAACCGCGCGCGCCCGATTCTTTCTATTGATAAGCGCAAGCCAGTGCAGGGCGAAAAAACGTTTGACCCGGTTTTCGTTTTCCTGTAATGATTCGGTCTCGGGGCGGCTTCGCCCCACATAACCAAACCAAAGGGTCTCACTATGAAATTCACACACATTTTCAGCAACGCAACCAAGGAAATTCGGCCTATTGAGGATGCTCCCGCCGCCGTTCGCGAGGTTACATTTCGTGCGCTGGGCTTCCGTTTGATTGATATCGACCGCGCAGAGTTCGACGCGAACGGCCACCCCTGCTACAAAAAGGGCGGCTGGTCATACGGTCACTTTCAAGACGGTTGGATCTGCGCGGGGGCCGGTGGTCTCAATTCAATGCGGGTAATCCCCGCTTAACAAACTGTGGAGGGAATAACATGTCACTTAACCTAAAACGGAATGAGATTGACTCGCTTTGGAATCAAGGTTTCAGGTGCTTCGAGATATACACCTATAACAAAACTCCAGTGCGTTACGGCGAAAACCTTTTTGACGCCGGCAAGGTTAGCGGTTGGAATATTGAATTCGTATTCTCTACCCGCGAATTGCTTGAGTCTTACCCTTACTTTGACGCTATTATCGGGGCCGATTCCCTTTGTATTGCTGAGACTGTTTGGAGGGGCTAACGCATGAAAATCCGCAATCTATTAACTGACATAATCGGCTTATTGGCGATCGTGCTAGCAAGCCTCGCAATCTATATCCTGTAAACAACCAATAAGGAATCTTGAATATGAAAACCTACACTCTCGCAATGCGTCCAAGCTTCAAAATTGAAGGTGCATTCAGCACGATTGAACCGCTTGCAAACTTGCCGCTCATGACAGTCACGCAGGCGCGCAAGGCGTGCGATATCGCCCGCGCAAATGGCCATGATGTGATCATCCTAAATACCGCAGCACAATAGAGGAATCCTGATATGAAGAATCTTGAATATGTCGTTTATCAAACGCGGGACAGTATCGAACCTTTCGCAATTGCCGCTTTTCTGGAACGGTTTGAAGCGGAACAGTACCTCGATACCGTTTCAAGGCACACTGGCCTATATCAATTCTACATCCAGAGGGAGTACTGATATGAAACTGACACTGAAAGCAGCAACCGCAACCGCTGGCAAAGTATCGCGCGGCAATGGCAAAATGCCCGGATCAACTTTCGCAACCGACGCCTTTGCTTGCAATGTAGGGTCGCGACTTGCCAAAATCAAAGGCTCTGTTTGTGAGAAATGCTACGCGCGCCGGATCCAGAAACTGCGACCAAGCGTCAATAAAGGCTGGAGCGACAATTATCTTAAGGCAACCGCCTTGATTGCCAACGCGCCCGACAAGTGGATCTCGGCGATGGTTTTCCAGATTGAGAAAGCACTACTCAAGACTGGCCAACCGTTTCACCGGTGGTTCGACTCGGGCGACTTGGACTCGGTCGAGATGCTCGATTGCATAAAGGCGGTTGCTGAAAAGACCCCAGAGATAAAGCATTGGTTGCCGACCCGTGAGTTGTCGATTGTGACCAAGTCTAAGCGAGAGACGCCACCGAATCTTGTGATTCGGGTCTCTGCACCAATGGTTAACGACAAACCTTTATCGTGGCCAAACACCTCGACTGTACATGATAAGACTGCGGAGCCTGTAGGCCATGTTTGCCCAGCTTCTAAACAGGGCAATGCGTGCGGCAGCTGTCGCGCTTGCTGGACGCCATCGGTTGCCAATGTCTCATACCCTAAGCATTAAAAGGAGATATCCAATGCAACGATTCCACGTTCTAATGCGCGACGAATTGGGGGAAGAGTTTTCGGTGACAGTAGAACTACCGGATCTGGTGGACAACGTGACCGAATGGATTGGAGAAGAGTATCCCGAGTCTGACATAGTCCTAATACGCCCCATTTGAGCCGATACAGGGGCGAGTCGATGGCGTCGGCAGGGGTAGCACCTTGCGGCGCTATCGTCGTTCTATGGGGCGTTACGGCGGCCCCTACTGTGTGAGGTATTATGACACCACAGCAACGGGTTAACCTGTTTTTATTTGTCGCCTAGGTGCGAATGATTCTCATTTGCAAGAATCGGTAGCGTTATGGGGGTCTGCACGAATCACCCTCTCTGTCAAGGTTTTTCTTCACAGTCTCAATGATTTATGCCAATGTGTTGCACTTATGTCACATACCCACGGGTACACGCTAGGGTTGAGTCTTTTGTGATC
>Ga0213869_10000333_pt1 | contig 38920 bp, 40 predicted proteins | sample PICome_10_FD_160083 | JGI IMG/M metagenome (GOLD analysis project Ga0213869, IMG submission 160083) | Coastal seawater microbial communities near Pivers Island, North Carolina, United States - PICO132 | ecosystem: Environmental > Aquatic > Marine > Coastal | place: USA: North Carolina...
ATAGCGGACCCTGGAGATGCTCCGCGAGTTTCCCGGTTGCGGACATTCGCTCGTCGCTCCATTGGGTAGCAATGCAGCACGCTTCCCTCGTCGCTTTCCTTTCCGGCAACCTCACTCCGAAGGCGTTCATGGAAGAAATCGCCGATGAGGTCGCCGATTTCTATGCTGACCTCCGGCAGACAAGGCATGGTTTCATTCTGATTTCGGATGGGCCGCTTTTTGTGATGACTCGCTTTGCTGCGCGCCGGTTCCTGAATGCGGTTGCAAGTCAGCAATTGTCTTCCGACGCCGCAGTCTATGTTGCTGATTGCCTTGTAGCGAGCGACGACATCGAGTTTGAGGATGAGGCGACCCGTGACGCTGTCTCCTTCCTCGAAGACGACAGCAATCGCTTCATAGAAGAGCGGAGCGACCTATGGACGGCTGAGGAAATCTCAAAGGTGCTGGCTTCGCTTGATTAAGTGTCCGCTTTGGGGGGGGGGGAGCCCCTGATTGCTGCCTATCCGCTTCCCACCCATGACCGTCGCTCGCGGGATCAAATGGCGCCAGGCTTCCCGATAGCTGCCCGGCGCGAAGCGACCGGAAGCAGGCTTACACTTCCAGGAAGAAACAATCCCTTGCCGCCATGCACCCGGCACGATCGTCGTCCGACAACCCACCATCGCCCAACCACTCTGTTCATCGCCGAAAACTCTCTGTTCACCTTAATGTCATCGACCTGCCGCATCGACGACCTAAGCGCCTTGATATGAAGTATCGTCTTGATTTGCCACGCAATCGCGCGGTTGCCGACACCGATCAACGGCCGCTCTATGAAGTCTGGGACACGGTCGAGCGCTACGACCGCCCCGCACCGGCGCCCACGCCCGACCATCTGCTCATGGATCAACCCGCCGCGCCGACGACACCCGCTATGGCAGCGGACGAGCCGGCCAACTGACCGAGGCCGCCCGATCCACGGGCTATCGGCGCCCCCGTTCGCGCATTGTCGCGCAACCTTCTTGCCTCCCTTTCCGCAGGCTTCGGACAGGCTTGAGCCAGGGCGCATCATTCTCGCTTGCGAAAGCGTGGCTGACGACAGCCCGCAACGGGCCTCACCGCCAGAACGCCAATCGCCTCCTTCGTCAGGCCTGGCCAGTCACGGCCAGGTCGAAGCGATCGATCAGCTTGAAACCGATATATTCGTCCCGTCGATAGCTGCGGTGCATCACATTGCCGCGATCATGTCGATGGCCGACATTCCAATAGCGCAGCATGTGGCGCTTCACCCGGCTCCAACAGCTTGCCTCTTCCATCAGGGTCACATGCATGACCGGCATGTCATAGCCACCATGTCGATAATATGCGTCCCAATAGCTCATCACGCGGCGCTTCGTGGTCCGCCAATAGGCTGGATTTTCAGCAATAAAAGCGGCCAGCGCCAACGTCATTTCCGGCGTGAGACCGGCCGCTATGTCTTCCAGTATCTCCACGATATACTCGCCGATCAGCGCGACGATGAACGGGGTAGCCCAGGGCTGAAAATCGCCGATCAGATCGCGCGCAGCGGCCTGGCGCAGGAAGCCATCGCTGCTGCGCGTCTGCAACGCGCGCGCGTAACCCCAGGCCGGATCGCCCTTGCTCAATCGCAGCCGGTCAGTCGCGAAATAGAGGCGTGCCGGAATCAGCACGCCCTGTTCTTGAGTCTGGACCGCAAATCGCTCCGTCCATTGTCGACTTGCCAGCGCCCGAACCACAGCCTCCCCGGCCGACAGCGCCATGGAGCGATGCGCCGGCGCAAATGCGTCCGCCAACATCAACCCATTGATTTTCGTCAGCATCGCCTGATCGCCCATGGGGGAACAATAGAGCGTTTTCCAATCAGGTGGAATCACCTGACGACTCCGAAAAGGCGTCGAAACAGGAGCATAGGGCAGTCGAGCCGACGCAACCGGATCGACTGCTCTAGCGCCCCGCCACGCCTCTGCAACCCACGCAGCCTCCCCCTCACGTCCCCGCCGCCGCGCGGCGCCGGCGTATCTCTGCCAGCACCCGCTCGACGCTGGCGATCGCTGCGGGACTGCCCGGTCCGGTCGCATCGCCCCGCGCCGCCCGGCGCGCCGCGACCTGGGCCGCATGCAGCTTCAGCAATTGCAGCCCCAGCGACGGATTGGGCGCGCGCTTGACCTTGCGGGTCTTCACCGCACCCTCGCCATCCTCGACGATTTCCTCGCTCTCGCAGCCATGCAGCGCCAGCCGGATCAGCATCGCCTCGATCTCGCCATAGCCCTGCTCGATCGCCGCATCCCAGTCGCGCGCAAATTCCGCGTCGCGCTGCTTCAGCCCATAGGCCGCCTGCCGACTCTTCCCCACCGTCCGCGCCGCCTCGCTGACATTGCAGGTCTCGGCCAGCTCCGCCAGGAAACGGCCGCGCACCGCCTTGCTCCACGCATCCCGCCGCGCCTTGCGCACCTGCGTCCGCACACCCTCGCCCGCCGCCTGCCGCTGCACCACCCGGCCCGACCGCCCGGCCGCCCCCTTTCGCGCGCCCATCGCCCTCTCCCCCGATTGTCCCGAACCATCGCCCCGCCGCGCGACCACGCGCCGCACGCCGCCATCGGCAGCAGCCCCGCGCCACCTCGCCATGCGATAGTTCCCCCGCACACCGCCCCGCCAGCGCCAGCGCCAGCGCCAGCCTCAGACCCGCGCGCTCGCCCAACGCAAAAGGGGCCGGCCCAACCGGACCAGCCCCTTTCGCCTCACCTGATGGCAATATCTGTCAGCATCGCATCGCGGCGCCGGCTTCCCAAAAGCCCCGTACCTTCAAGCACCAGCCCGCAAAGACCGACCTGGAAGGCACAGCCCCAAGGCACAGCCCCAAGGCACAGCCCCAAGGCACAGCCCCAAGGCACAGCCCCAAGGCACAGCCCCAAGGCACAGCCCCAAGGCACAGCCCGAAAAGCCGCCCTCGAAGCCCCCGCCTTCCACAGCGCAGCCGATCCATCGCACCACCACCGACCGACGCCGGCGAGTCGCAATTATCGACTTTCCTCTTCTCTGCCTGATCAGCGTGACGATGTCAAGCATAATGTTCCATATGGGTTATTCCGCCTTGCCCAGCATCCGCGCCTCCAGCGCCATCGCCCCGGCAAAGCTCGGCCGCGCCCGCAGCTCGTCGAGCCAGGCCTTCACCCTGGGCCAGCGGCCGTCCTTCAACCCGCTGCTGCAATAGCAGACATTGATCAGCGGACAGGCCACCGCAATGTCGGCCAAAGTGAAGCGATCCTCCACCAGCCAGCCGCTCTCGGGCAGAACCGCCTCCAGATAATCATAGATGCCCGGCATCTTCTCCGCCTCAGCCCGGTCGGCGCGGGCCGGATCATGCGGCATGTCGAGCAGCTTGCCGACCACCCGGTTGAAGAAGATGTCGACGCCCACCGGCTGGGCGATGGTGTCGGCAAATTCCTCATACCATATCGTCCGCGCCCGCGCCTTCGCCTCGGTCGGGATCAGGTTCGGATCGGGATGCAGCGCATCCATATAGGTTATGATCGCGGTCGAATCGCTGATCGCGAAATCGCCATCGACCAGGGCCGGGATCTTGCCGAAGGGGGACGCCCGCTCGAACTCTGCGCCGCCCTTGCCGAACCCGGCCGGCCGCACCTCGACCGCGATCCCCTTTTCCGCTGCAAAGACAATGACCTTGCGCACAAAGGGCGACGGCCGCGCGCCATAGATGATCATGCACCCACTCCTGTTGTTCTGGTGGTGGAGCACCGATCCTGCCAGACCAGTCGCATATTGCAACTGTCCACTTCTGTCCTGCCCGGCCCTGACCGCGCAATCCATTAGGTGTTCGACCGGAATTTCCACGCCCCCGCAAATCGGAAAGCCTTTGCAGGGGCAATCCGGGATGGGGGCGGTCATGGACAGACGCGCGTTTCTGGCGACGATGGCGGGCGCAGCGGGTGCAGCCGGCCTGGTCAGCTGCCATCAGGCCAGCGGCAAGCCGGCCGCCCTCATCCATCCGCGCCGCACCGCGCTCGCCGGGGAAGCCTGGGCCGATGCCGATGTCGTCGTCTATGGCGCCACCCCCGCCGGCGTCATCGCTGCGGTCAGCGCCGCCAATCTGGGCGCGTCGGCGGTGCTGATCGGCGGCTGGCGCGAAATCCAGCCCGGCGGCATGCTGGCCGGCGGGCTCAGCTGGACCGACATACGCGATATCGATGCGGTCGGTGGCTATGCCCGCACCACCATGGCCGCGCTGGCGGCGTCCGGCGGCATGCCGGGCAATCGCTACGCCTTCGACCCGGCCGTTGCCGCCCCCTATTTCCGCGACCTGCTCGACGCCGCCGGGGTGCCGGTCCTCTGGTCGGACGGGGTCGAGACCGTCGACCGGACCGATCGCGCCATCCGCGAGATCATCACCCGTTCGGGCGTCCGCGCCCATGGCCGCATCTTCATCGACGCCTCCTATGAAGGCGACCTGATGGCCCGCGCCGGCATCAGCACCAGGGTCGGGCGCGAAGCCGCCGACTGGGCCAATCCCTATAATGGCTATCGCGGGTCACGCTATGAGCTGCTGACCCGGACCGATCCGCCGCAGAAGGACAATATCCTGCCGATCGACCCTTTCTTCGACCAGCCGTCGGGCCGCCTGATCGCCGGGGTCGATCCCGCGCCGAACCGGCCGGTCGGCGCTGCCGACGATGGCGTGCAGGCCTATTGCTTCCGCCTGACCATGACCGATCGGCCCGAACTGCGGCTCGACCTGCCCGCCACCGCGCCCGATGGCTATCGCGAGGCCGACTATGAACTGCTGTTCCGCGATTTCGACCGGCGCCGGCGCGCCGGCCAGGTCTATGGTCGCGACTGGCATTTTGCCCGCGATCTGGTGAAGGCGGACGAGGTCGCGCCGGGCATCTACGACATCAAAAATCGCGGCACCATGTCGCTCGACGCGGTCGGCCTCAACCGCGCCTATCCGGCGGCCGACTATGATGCGCGCGAACGCATATGGAAGGCGCATGAAAATTATATTCGCGGCTGGTTCCACGCCATGGCCCATAGCCGCGATCCCCGCATTCCCGCCGGGCTGCAACGCGATGTGCGCAACTGGGGCCTGGTGCGCGGCCGCCACACCGATTGCCATCCCGCCGACACGCCCGGCTGGTCGCCCCAGCTCTATGTGCGCGAGGCGCGCCGGCTGGACAATGGCCTTGCCTGGTCGGGCCGGGACGTGTCGGATATCGACGGCGTGCCCCCGCGCCTCCCCTCGATCGTCGCCATGGCCTCCTACTGGCAGCACAGCCACGCCGCCAGCCGCATCGCGGTCCGGGACGAACGGGGGCAATGGGGCATCGTCAACGAAGGCCATTTCATGCTGCCCGCCGGCGGCAAATATCAGCGCTCGCCGCTGCCCTTCGAACTGATGGTGCCGCATCGCGACCAGTGCACCAACCTCATGGTGCCCTTCTGCGTCGCGGCGACCCACCAGGCCTTCTCCACCATCCGCATGGAGCCGACCTCGATGGCGCTGGGCGAAGCGGCCGGCACCGCCGCCGCCCTGGCCGTGATCGACCGCGACCGGGTCGACATCCAGGATGTCGACACCTATCGGCTGCAACAGATGATCGTCGCCAATGGCGGCGTGATCCAGGGCGTGACCAACTGGGAATTGCTGCAGAGGAAGCTGAAGCACCGCCTCGACCGCCTGCGCGGCTGACCCCCCTCCGGAACAGGCGCCCATCCGGCACAGGCCGCCCGTCAGCGCAACGATGATCCGAACGCGCGACGCACGATGCGGACCACAATCACAGCACCGAAATCACAGCACCATATCCATGCCCAGCATCCGCGCCAGCATGAAGGTGAGGGACAGGAGGCCCACCAGCGCCAGCAGCAGGGCCAGGCTGATCTTGCCGACCGCGCTCAGCACCGCCCCCTTCTGCGCCTTCCTGTCCTGCTCATAATGCCATCGGACGGCAAAGAACATGCCCGCCCCCAGCACGACGACCTTGAACAGGATGAAAACAACAGGAAACCAGTCCATGATCTTGAACACATCCCGGCCAACAAGAAACCATGTTCATCAGGATTGCCGCGACGGCAATCGAACGCCCCCTCCTATGTCGGGAACAGGGGGATGACCATGGGACATTATGCCCGCCCCGGACAGGCTCCGGCCATGCACTGTCATCGGTTTGGTCGATCGCCGCTCAGAAAAGCTGCCCTCGCCGTTCCGTCATCCCGCACTTGATCCGGGATGACGCCCATGGAGATTGGCAGGTTTCGACCAAGTGGGGACATGTTCCCCCTCCCGCAGGCGGGAGGGGGTTAGGGGGTGGGCTGGACGGTGCGAAAGCCCACCCCGCTGCGACTAACGCGCTGCGCCCTCTCCGCGATACAGGCGCAATGCCGCCTCCTCTGGCCGCGCCCCGGCTTTTCGCCTATTCTTCGCCATGGGACGCGCACGCGTGACGCCCCATGGCGGGAGGGTTCATGGCAGGGCATTGGGCATTCCCCTCATTCCCGCTGCGCTGCGGCCTGTCGCTCGCCCTGCTGGCGGCCATCCCGGCCCGGTCGCAGGACCATCCGCCCGCACCGGCCGCCGCCTCCCCCGCCGACGATGAGATCGTCGTCATCGCCCGCAAGATGCGCCAGGTGAAGATCGATTATGCCGCCTTGGGCACCGACCTGCGCCAATGCGTCATCACCCGCTCCAGCGGCGACGCCCGGATCGACCGGATCATGTGCGCGATGCTCAGCGCCTGCGTGCGCGAAGGCGTCAGCGATCCGGCCGGTGGCAAGGCCTGCATCAACGCCAAGATCGCCAGTTTCGAGGATGAGGTCGCGCCCCTGCCCCCGCCCGCGCCGGCCGCAGTCGCCGCCATGGCCGGCCCGCCTCCAGCCACCCCACCCCTGTCCCCGGCCCCGCCAAAGGGGCCGCCGATCGTCGTCACCGGCCGCCCCAACCCGATCCTCGCGGGCCAATGGGCGTTCAGCCAGCACCAGACCGTGATCCGCGATTTCAGCGCCCGCACCCTGCCGATCCGCACCTGGAACCTCTGCATCCCCGACGGCACGATCGACGCGACGATCGAAACCATGCTGGACGACAGTTTCGCCGGCCCCGGCACGTCCAGCTATTGCCGGCAATGGAAACTGGACGGCGACGGCGCCGTCATACACGGCAATCAGCGCTGCTGGCTCGGGCCGGGGGTGCGGATGCAGGGCAAGCTGGAAGGCGCAATCGGCCCGCGCAGTGTCGAGATAAAACGCAACATCCGCCTGTTCGAGGTCAACAGCGCGCCCGCCCGCGATCTGGGCAGCCCCATGGGTGGCGACGCAGAATTTCTCATGTCGATCACCGGCACCCGCGTCGGCAATTGCAGGCCCCGGCGCTGAGCGCGGCTCGGTGTCGAGCCGATAGCCATGTGGCTGGAGAAGGCATCCGATATCGAACAATCGGCCCGGATTGCCGGCAACAGTTCCGAATTGAAACCAAAATTGACAGACCCCTGCTGTCGCCATAACCTCCTTTCGTCTAGCGAAGGAGTGCCCCGATGCGTTTCGCGTTTCTTTTCCCGGTAATCGCTTCCGTACTCGCCGCCCCGGCGACAGCCCAGTCGCCCGATCAGTCCCGCTCTTACGAAGGGCTCCGTCCCAGCTGGGACAATCTCTACAACGTCGATTCGAGCGTCTATGGGGATTTTCGATCGCCGCAATATGGCCAGGTCCGCCATTTGATGCAGCAAGGCCATTATGCCCAGGCCGACAAGGCGCTGGACAGGATCATGAGCGGATCGAACGATCTTGAGGCGCGCTTCCTGAAAGGGGTAACGGCGCTGGCGCTCAACAATCTCGAAGGCGCACGGCGCTATTTCGAACGGGCATTGCCCCATGGGCGCAGCGGCCATCCCGGCGCCATGTCGGGCCTGGCGCTGGCCGAAATCCGCCTCGGCAATCCTGATGCGGCGCGCGACCTGCTCCAGAAGCTGGAATATCAGAAGGGGAAATGCGCCGCCAACTGCGATCGGGCGCAGGCCATCGATCAGGCCATTGGTGTCGTGACCAAGGCGCTCGGCTGACCAGCAGGCCCGGCAACCATTCCCTGCCGGGCCAGTCGCGACTAGGGCGCCTCCATGGATGGCGACATGGAATTTCTCATGTCGATCACCGGCGCCCGCGTCGGCAATTGCAGGCCCCGGCGCTAGCCACGCCAGTACCATAAAACAAGCCCTGCGCAATTGGCCGCCATGCTTTCCAAGCCCGGCGGATCGATATAATATCGCGCGTACAAATCCGCCGTCCCGTCATCGGTCTCGCGCCAATAGGGGACGGGAGAAGGATCGACCGTCATGGCCAATCGCTATGGAACCAAGAATAACAATATTCTGAGCGGCACCACCGGTCGCGACCGGATCGTCGGGCGCGGCGGCAATGACATTCTCTATGGCCGCGGCGGCCGGGACGTGCTGCTCGGCGGATCGGGTGGAGACCGCATCCATCTCGGCATTGCCAGCCGCTATTCGGACGTGTTCGGCAGCCGGATCGACGGTGGCGAGGGCACCGACCTCGCTTATCTCTACCTCAGCGAAATGACGCAGAAGCTGAAGATCCTGCCCAATTTCGAACGCATCACCGCCGATGCGGGCGACGGCACAGCCCCGCGCACCCTGGTCACGATCCACGGCATCGAAGTGCTGATCGCCTATCTGGGCACGGGCGACGATTATGTCCTGCTCGGCCCACGCGAGGCGATCATTCGGGCCGGCGATGGCAGGGACAGGCTGATCGGCGGCGACATGCACGACGATTTCAGGGGCGATGGCGGCGACGACGTGCTGTTCGGCCGGGGCGGCGGCGACAGTCTGGATGGCGGCGCGGGCACGGATCTCATCCTTGGCGGCGCCGGCGCGGACGACATTGTCGGCGCCGACGGTGCCGATCGCCTATATGGCGGCGATGATCGCGATACGCTCTCGGGTGGCAACGGCGATGATCGCATCCATGGCGATGCCGGCGATGACATACTCTATGGCGGGTCGGACGCGGACATAATGTTCGGCGATGATGGCGCCGATATCCTGTGGGGCGAATGGGGCGACGACCGGCTCTATGGCGGCAGCGGCAATGACCAACTCGATGGCGGTGAAGGCCGCGACATAGTGGACGGAGGCGCCGGGGACGATGCCGTCGCCGGCGGCGCGGGCAATGACAGGATCTATGGCGGCCTCGGCGCCGATCGCCTGCTCGGCGGCGCCGGCAAGGATCGCTTTGTCTGGCGCGACCCGGCCGAAGGCGGCGATACCGTCCGCGATTTCGAACAGGGCATGGATCGGCTGGTCGTGGCCGGCCGCGCCGTGGGTGGCCTGACCAGCGTGGACGACAGCAATTTTTCCAGCAATGCCAACGGCGTGGCAATCGATGCCAATGATCGATTCCTCTATGCGCAGAACAGCAGGATGCTGTTCTTCGATCCCGATGGCAGCGGCGCGGCCCCCGCCACGCTGATTGCCCAAATTCAGTTCAACGTCGGCATCCAGCTTTACGCCAGCGACATCGTCATTGGATGAAGCCGGCATCGCGAAGGCGCACCCGCCAGCAAAGCCATATCCATAACCAATCGATTATCGTATTTCGTCCATCTGTTCCCTAGCAGCCTTGGCTTCGGCGCAAAATTCCCCCGCCTCGCGACAGCGCCGCTCCATCTTCTCGACGGCCTCCTTCCATTGCTGCAAAACATAGGGGTCTCCCGCGATCGAGGGAGAGAATATCCGTCGGCCCGACGGCACCGATGCAGCCCCGCCCGGCGACACGGCAGAAGGCGGCGCCTCCTGCCGATGCGCCGCGCGCTGCGACACCCCTATGCCCAGCAGGAAAAAGCCCGCCGCCCCCAGCACCAGCCCGCATCCGGTCAGCACGCGCCTGGCCTGGTTCATGATCGTCTCCGCCGCTCGCCCTGCGCCCTATTTCACGAACCGCCTATTTCACGAACCGCTTGAAGAAGCTGTCGCTGTTCCAGCTCGGCCGCGTGTCCGCATTGGCGACCCGCAGCGTCACCGCGGTCACATAATCGTTCAGCTTCGCCGTCTCGGCCGGCATCACCGGCTGGTTCGAGTCGTCGAAGGGCGAATGATAGATGTTCGCGCGCCACGCCTTCTCCACCGTCGCTTCCGGCGTCCCGGCCTTGAAGCCATATTTGAAGAACAGCGCCGGTATCCCCTCGCGGATAAAGGCATATTGGTCGGACCGGATGAAGACGTTGCGGTCGGGGAAGGGATCGGGCGTGATCGGCAGGCCCATCGCCTCGCTCACCGCCGCCGCATCCTGGCCCAGGCTGCTCTGGTCATAGCCGACCGGGGTCACGCTGGTCAGCTTGAAGATCGGCAGCGCCATGTCGAAATTGAGGTCGGCGACGATGCTCTTGCTCGGCACGGTCGGCCGCCGCGCGAAATAGCGCGATCCCAGCAGGCCCTTTTCCTCGCCGGTGACGATGGTGAACAGGATGGATCGTTTCGGCTTCACCTTGCTCGCCTTCAACGCCTTGGCGATCTCGATCAGGCTGGCGACGCCCGACGCATTGTCCAGCGCGCCATTATAGATGGCGTCGCCCTTGATCGGCGTGCCGACGCCATAGCCGTCCAGATGCGCCGACAGCACGACATAGTCCTTGGCCAGCTTGGGATCGCTGCCCGGCATCACCGCCACCAGATTGGGCGAGGACAAGGCCACCCGCCTGGCCGCGACCGCGGCCTTGAGCCGCAGCGTCAGCGGGAAGCTGGCGACCGGCTTCGACGCGTCGGCGGCCGCCGCGATCGCCGCGAAATCCTGGCCGCTGCCGGCGAACAGGTCGGCCGACCGGGCCGGGTCGAACTGGGCATTGAGGAAGGGCGTCTGCGTGTCGCGCATTGCCACATCCTCATAATAGACCGCCGGCGCGCTCGCCAGCGCCTTGCGCCGGTCCCAGGGAATCTCGACCTGCCCCGGCGTCACCAGGCTGATCATGCCGACCGCCCCCTGCGCCGCCAGCCAGTGGCCCCGTTCCGATCGGGCATGGGATTTGAGCGCGCCGCTGATCTCCGCCGGCCCGCCCGAAACGACCACCACGATCTTGCCCTTCAGGTCCAGCCCGGCAAAATCGTCATGGCCCACTTCGGGCAGATGCAGGCCATAGCCGGCAAACACCATCGGCGCGTCGATCGCGCCGGGCACCGGGCCGCCGCTACCGGAAAAGATGATGTCGCCCGGCACCGCCAGCGCCGTCTCGCCACTCGCCCCGACCAGGCTCGCCCTGCTCTCGCCCGACAGCACCGTCTGCTCGACGAAGGCGATCGGCTGCTTGTAGCCCTCGACCCCGGCGGGTTTCAGCCCCAATGCCTGAAACTGGCCGATCACATAGTCGGCCGCCTTGTCATAGCCCGGCGTGCCGGTGCCGCGCCCCTGCATGTCGTCCGCCGCCAATATCTGGACATGGCGCCACCATGTCGCGCCGCGCGCCGCCAGATCATCTTCAGCCGGCGCGGCGCTGGCCGCCGCTCCCATCATCGCGACCAGCGGCAGGGCGGAAAACAGCTTGCGCATCGGTGGAATACCCTTCTTTTATCCTGCAGATATCATGCCTTATCCTGCCCGACGAACAAGGGGGCTTGGAACCGCCACGGCAAGAGTGTATTGTAAAGATAATACAGCATGGAGATAATGATGCCGCGCCTGCCCCTGTCCCATCACCTGCCCCGTCACCTGACCCTCGCCACTCTGCTCGCCGTCGGCCTTGCCACCAGCGCCTGCTCGCGCGGCAACGATCATCAGTCCGGCGGTGGCAACGGCGAATCCCCGGCCGCCGCCAGCACCCCGCAGGACTGGGCAAAGCTCAGCCAGTTCAGCCGCGTCGACGTGACCGGACCTGACAATGTCGTCGTCACCATCGGCCCCAAATTCTCGGTCACCGCCGATGGCGATCCCAAGTCGGTCGCCCTGCTCGACATCCGGACCAAGGCCGACACGCTCCAGATCGGCCGCAAGTCCGAAGGCATGTGGAACAAGGTCGACGGCGGCAAGGGCGCGACCATCCATGTCACCCTGCCCGCGATCCGCGCGATCGACGTCACCGGCTCGGGCGACTTCACCCTCGACAAGGCGGAAGGGACCGAACTCGCCCTCTCGCTCACCGGCTCGGGCGATCTCGACATCGGCCAGGTGAAGCTTGGCAGCCTCAAGGCGGAAATCACCGGATCGGGCAGCATCACCCTCGCCGGCACCGCCGATCAGGGCGAATTGTCGATCACCGGCACCGGCGACATCGATGCCGCCGGGCTGAAGCTCGGCCGTGCCGCCGCCGAAGTCATGGGCACCGGCGACATGGACTTTGCCTCCGACGGTCCGGTCGCTATCAAGATCATGGGCACCGGCGACGTCAAGGTGAAGGGCAAGGCGCAATGCACGACAAACACGATGGGACCGGGCGAGGCGCATTGCGGCCCCTGATGCTGGCAGCGGCAGCGGCACTGGCCGGGGTTTCCCCCGCCGGCGCCGCCACCCGCGGCTATACCATCACCAGCTTCGACCAGATCCGCGTCGACGCCCCGGTCACGGTCATCATCACCACCGGCACCGGCGTCTCGGCACGGGCGGAGGGGGACCAGCGCGCGCTCGACCGGCTGCGCGTCGATGTCTCGGGCCGGCTCGCCATCATCTCGATGGAGCGGCCCGAACCGGGTGAAAAGGGTCTTGGCCCCGCCACCATCCGCCTCTCCACCGGCGAAGTGAACCGCGTGGTCCTGACCGGCGGCGGCGCCGTCGCGGTCAGCGCGATGAAGGGCCTCAATGGCGAGATCGTCCAGGGCGGCAATGGCGATGTCAGCGTCGCCTCGCTCCAGCTCGACAATCTCCAGGTCACGCTCGCCGGCGGCGGCCGCACCACGCTCGCCGGCACCGCCGGCGTCGCCAATCTGCGCATCAGCGGCCCCGGCGCGATCGTCGCCGACCATCTGGTCGCGCGCCAGGCCGCGATCCTCAACGACGGCTCGGGCAATGTCGCCCTCACCGCCAACGGCCCGGTCAGCATCCGCTCGACCGGATCGGGCGATGTCAGCGTCGCCGGCCGGCCGATCTGCACCGTCGAAAATCAAGGCACCGGCCGCATCCAGTGCGGCACCGAGGGCTTTTGAACGGCACGGCGGCGGATCAACCTGCCGGAACATTGCCATGCTTATGGAAGTCTTTACCCTGCCCGCGCTAGTCAGGGCGACCTGACCCCAACCGGACCTTCCTCCATGCGCCCAGCCCTTGCCCTGCCCGTCCTTGCCGCCCTGTTGCTGGCCCAGCCAGCCACGGCCCAGGTGGCAGCGCCCGACAGCGGCGACACCGGCTGGATGATCGCCTGCGCCCTGTTGCTGCTGCTCGCCGCGCTGCCGGGCCTGATGCTGCGTCATGCGGGGCTCGCCAATGTCCGTCACGGGCTTGCCGCCATGGCCCAGACGCTGGTCGCCGGCGCGACGATCCTGCTCGGCTGGGGCCTTGCCGGCTACAGCCTTGCCTATGCGCCGGGCAGCGAATGGCTGGGCGGCGGCAGCAATCTGCTGCTCGCCAATCTCGCCCCGCTGCGCGACGGCCTCACCGTGCCCGAATCCGCCTTCGTCCTGTTCCAGATGGGCTTTGCCGTGCTGGCTGGGGCGATATCCGTCGGCGCGATCGCCGGCCGCGCCCGCCTTGGCTGGGTTGCCGCCTTCGCGCCGCTCTGGCTGCTGCTGGTCTTCGCCCCGATCACCCACTGGATGTGGGGCGGCGGCTGGCTGGCACAGCTTGGCGCGATGGATTTTGCCGGTGGCTTGGTCGTCCATGTCCTGGCCGGCTTCTCCGCCCTTGCCCTCGCCCTCGTCGCCGGACGCCCCCGCGATGCCCAGGGTGGCGGCCATGCCCATATCCTCGCCATCGCCGGCGGTGCGCTCTTCTGGGTCGGCTATGCCGGTGCGGTCGGCGGCTGGGCGCTGGGCGCCACCGACGATGCCGCCACCGCCATCCTCAACCTCTTCTTCGCCGCCTGCGCCGCCAGCCTCGGCTGGGCGCTGGTCGACCGGCTGCTCGGCGCCCATGCCAGCGCCACCGGCCTGCTATCCGGCGCCATTGCCGGCCTCGCCGCCATTTCCGCATCGGCCGCCCTGGTCGGCACCGGCGGGGCGATGCTGGTCGGCCTCGCCGCCGCGATCATCGCCCGCATCGGCGCCGGTTTCGCCAGCGCCTGGATCGACGATCCCGCCCATATCTTTGCCGTCCATGGCCTAGGCGGCGCGACCGGCGCACTGTTGCTGCCTTTGTTCGTCCTGCCGCTGCTCGGCGGGGTCGGGTTCGACGCCGGCATCACCGCCACCGCCAGCCTGCTCGCCCAGGCGATCGGTCTGGTCGTGATTGCGCTGTGGGCGCTGGTCGGCACCGCCATCGCCGCGCTGATCGTCTCTATCCTGGTGCCGCTGCGCGCCACGCCCCAGGCCGAATCCGATGGCCCGGATGCGGTCGAGCATGGCCAGCAGGGCTGGGACTTCCGCTGATCCCGCCATGGCCGTCGCCGTCGCCATCTTCGCCCATCAGGAGGAACGCCGGATCGCCGGCTGTCTCGGCTCGCTGCCGCTCGACCGCCCGGACACGATCTTCCATGTGCTGGTGAACGGCACCACCGACCGCACCGTGGCGCGTGCCCGCGCCGCCGCCGCCGACCGCGCCCATGTGATCGTCCATGACATCGCCGCCGGCGGCAAGTCGCGCACCTGGAACCATTTCGTCCACCACCTGCTCACCGGCACGGAGGATGCCGTCATCTTCCTCGACGGCGATGCCCAGATCGCGCCCGGATCGATCGACGCGCTGGTGGCAGACCTTGCCACCCATCCCCAGGCCAACGCCGCCGCCGGCATGCCGGTCAATGGCCGCGAAGTGGAAACCTATCGCCGCAACCTGCGGATCGAGCGCGGCATCTTCGGCGATCTCTATGCCCTGTCCGGCCGCTTCGTCGCCGCCATCCGGGCGAGTGGCCTGCGCCTGCCCGACGATCTGGTCGGCGATGACGGGCTGGTCGCCTCCTGGGCGCATACCGATCTGGCAAGCGATGCCGACTGGCAATTGGAGCGGGTGCTGGCCTGCGAGGGTGCGGGCTTCGCCTGCGAACCGGTCGGCCTCACCCGGCCGCTGACCTGGCGGATGCACTACAAGCGGCTGATCAACTATTCGGTCCGCTATTATCAGAACCGCATCGTCTCCGACATCATGAGCCGGGTCGGTCCCGCCGGCCTGCCGCGCGAACTGGTCAGCCTCTATCCCGACTGGCTGCCGCGCTGGCGCCCCCGCCCCGGCCCGATCGGCTGGTTCGACCACAAGGGCCTCGCCCGGATGAAGGCACGGGTCGCAGCGACAAAAAAAGCGTGACCGGCCGGGCCGATCACGCTTCCCATTTTGCAAGGCCGTCGGCCAGGGTCAGCGATCCCGCGCCGCCAGCTCCTTGTTGACGTAGAGCGCCACCATCGTCGCAACCGCGCCCGACAGCAGGTAGATGCCCGATGCGGCCAGACCGAACTTCACCGACAGCAGCAGCGCCAGCAGCGGCGCGAAGCCGGCACCGACCAGCCAGGCCAGATCCGACGTCAGCGCCGAACTGGTATAGCGCGCCTCGGTCGCGAAGTTGGAGGCGACCACGCCCGACGACTGGCCGAACGCCAGGCCCAGCAGCATGAAGCCTAGGATCATGAAGGCAACCTCGCCCAGATCCCCGCCATTAAGCAGCAGCGGCGCCACCACCGCGAAGATCGCGATGCCCAGGGCCGACCAGCCGAGCAGCGAGCGACGACCAATCTGGTCGGCGATGAAGCCCGACACCACGATCGCCAGCAGGCCGACCGACGCGCCGATCATCTCGATCACCAGGAAGCGATCGATCGGCTGATCGGTGAACAGCACCACCCAGCTCAGCGGAAACACCGTGACCATGTGGAACAGGGCAAAGCTCGCCAGCGGCGCGAACGCACCGATGATGATGTTGCGCCCTTCCGCCTTGACCGTCGGCAGAACCTGCGACGGCACCAGATCCTTCTGCTCGAACAAACGCTCGAACTCATGCGTCACCACGATGCGCAGCCGGGCGAACAGCGCCACGACGTTGATCGCGAAGGCGACGAAGAAGGGATAGCGCCAACCCCAGTCGAGGAAGTCCGCTTCCGACAGCGTCAGCAGGAAGAAGGCGAACAGACCGCTCGCCACCAACAGCGCCAGCGGCGCGCCGAGCTGCGGCACCATCGCATACCAGCCACGCTGGTGCGGCGGCGCATTGAGCGACAGCAGCGACGCCAGGCCATCCCATGTCCCGCCCAGCGCAATGCCCTGCGCCGCGCGCAGGATCACCAGAACGACAGCGGCATAGTGGCCAATCGTCGCATAACCGGGCATAAAGGCGATCGCCGCGGTCGACCCGCCCAGCAGGAACAGGGCCGCCGTCAATTTGGTCCCGCGGCCATAGCGCCGGTCGATCGCCATGAAGATCAGCGACCCGATCGGACGCGTGATGAAGGCGACGGCGAAGATCGCGAAGGAATAGAGCGTGCCCGTCAGGGCATCGACATAGGGAAAGACCAGGTTCGGAAAAACGATAACCGAAGCAATGGCGTAAACGAAGAAGTCGAAAAATTCGGAGGTGCGGCCAATGATCACACCAATGGAGATGTCTCCCGGTGCAATGCTGTGGTCGCGTGCATTGATTTTGCGCGCATCATCCTCAAGCGAACTGGAGGTGAAGGCAATGGCCTGTGAAGTCATAGGCATCCGCTCCCTGGCTGGGCCGACGGTGCCTGTTTTGGGTCTCCCGACGGCCAGAGAATGGCAACATAACAGAAAACCCACAGAGTCTAAGCAGTATCCCACATGTGAAACATTTTTTGCGTCCGCACATAATTGGACAAATTGCCCACTATCGCATGGCGTGCGGAATCGGTAACCGCGCGCCATGTCACACCCTCTCTCACCCAACTGGAGCCGGCTTCTGCGCTGGTCCTCCGCGATCCTTGCGGCGCCGCTGGCGGGCTGCAACTGGGTCGTGATGAACCCGTCGGGCGACATTGCGGTGCAGCAGCGCGATCTGATCCTGATCTCGACCGCGCTGATGCTCCTCATTGTCATCCCCGTCATGGCACTGGTCGTCTATTTCGCCTGGCGTTACCGCGCCGCGAACAAGGCGGTCGAAAAGGAATATGACCCCGACTGGGATCATTCCACCAAGCTGGAGCTGCTGATCTGGTCGGCCCCGCTCCTCATCATCATCTGCCTGGGCGCGCTGACCTGGGTGAGCACCCACAAGCTGGACCCCTATCGTCCGCTCGACCGCATCGACGCGCAGACCGCGATCGATCCCAAGGTCAAGCCGCTGGTCGTCCAGGTCGTGGCGCTCGACTGGAAATGGCTCTTCATCTATCCCGAACAGGGTATCGCCACCGTCAATGAAATGGCGCTGCCGACCAATGTTCCGGTCCGTTTCGACATCACTGCCTCGACCGTGATGAACAGCTTCTACATCCCTGAACTCGCCGGCCAGATCTACGCGATGCCCGGCATGAAGACGCAGCTCCACGCCGTCGCCAACAAGCCGGTCACCGGCACCGGCTTCTCCGCCAACTATTCGGGCGCGGGCTTCACCCACATGCGCTTCGGCTACAAGGCGCTGGACCAGGCCGGCTTTGACGCCTGGGTCGCCAAGGTGAAGGCCAGCAATGCGTCGCTCGACCGCAATGTCTATCTGAACCTGGCCAAGCCCAGCGAAAAGGCGCCCGTCGCCTATTTCTCGGCCGCCGATGCCAAGCTGTTCGACGCGGTCTTCAATCTCTGCCCCAAGCCCGGCCAGCGTTGCATGGGCGAGCTGATGCACATCAACCAGATGGGCGGCGCGGGCAAGGAGTCGGCCAAGGAGACCGAAGGCCTCCAGTACGACTTCCCCAACAGCCATGTGATCGACCAGACCGATCGCAACGAGGGCAAGGAAACCGCCCCCGATGCGCCCGGCGCCGAAAAGGCCCCGGCCGATCACTCCTCTCACAGCGGCGCTGACGCGCACGCGCAGCATCGGTAAGAGACATGACCGGTACACTCACAACAGCACAGATGATCTTCGGTCGTCTGACATGGGACGCGTTCCCATGGCATGAACCCATCGTCGTCGCGACATTCTGCGCGGTGGTGTTGGGCGGCGCGGCCGTCGTTGCGGCGCTGACCTATTTCAAGCTCTGGGGCTATCTCTGGAAGGAATGGTTCACCAGCGTGGACCACAAGAAGATCGGCATCATGTACATGGTGCTCGGCCTCATCATGTTCCTGCGCGGCTTTGCCGACGCCGTCATGATGCGCCTCCAGCAGGCGCTCGCCTTCAACGGGTCCGAGGGTTACCTCAACGCCCATCACTATGACCAGGTGTTCACGGCCCACGGCGTGATCATGATCTTCTTCGTGGCGATGCCGTTCATCACCGGTTTGATGAACTATATCGTCCCGCTGCAGATCGGTGCCCGCGACGTCAGCTTCCCCTTCCTGAACAATTTCTCGTTCTGGATGACCACGGGCGGCGCGGTGCTGGTGATGGCCTCGCTGTTCCTGGGCGAATTCGCCCAGACCGGCTGGCTCGCCTATCCGCCGCTTTCGGGGATCGACTATAGCCCGGCCACGGGTGTCGACTATTATATCTGGGCCCTGCAGGTGGCAGGCGTCGGCACGACATTGTCGGGCATCAACCTGATCGCGACCATCGTGAAGATGCGCGCGCCGGGCATGTCCCTCATGAAGATGCCGGTGTTCACCTGGACCTCGCTCTGCGCGAACATCCTGATCGTCGCTTCCTTCCCGATCCTGACCGCCACTTTGGTCCTGCTGTCGCTCGACCGCTATGCCGGCACCAACTTCTTCACGAACGACTTCGGCGGCAACCCGATGATGTACGTGAACCTGATCTGGATCTGGGGTCACCCGGAAGTCTACATCCTCATCCTGCCGCTGTTCGGCGTCTTCTCGGAAGTCACCTCGACCTTCTCGGGCAAGCGCCTGTTCGGCTACACCTCGATGGTCTACGCGACCTGCTGCATCATGGTGCTCTCCTACCTCGTGTGGCTGCACCACTTCTTCACCATGGGCTCGGGCGCCAGCGTCAACAGCTTCTTCGGCATCACGACGATGATCATCTCGATCCCGACGGGTGCGAAGCTCTTCAACTGGCTCTTCACCATGTATCGCGGCAAGATCCGTTTCGAGCTGCCGATGATGTGGACCGTCGCCTTCATGCTGACCTTCACGGTCGGCGGCATGACCGGCGTCCTGCTCGCCGTTCCGCCGGCGGACTTCGTGCTGCACAACTCGCTGTTCCTGATCGCGCACTTCCATAACGTGATCATCGGCGGCGTGCTGTTCGGCCTGTTCGCAGCGATCAACTACTGGTGGCCCAAGGCCTTCGGCTTCAAGCTGAACGTGTTCTGGGGCAAGGTCAGCTTCTGGTGCTGGCAGGTCGGCTTCTGGCTCGCCTTCACCCCGCTGTACATCATGGGCCTGATGGGCGTGACGCGTCGCATGCGCGTGTTCGACGATCCGTCGCTGCAGATCTACTTCGTCATCGCCGCGATCGGCGCCGCCATCGTCGCGGCCGGCATCGGCGCGATGCTGCTTCAGTTCGCCATCTCCATCTGGAAGCGCGACGAACTGAAGGTCGAAGGCGATCCGTGGGATGGCCGTACCCTGGAGTGGGCGACCAGCTCGCCCCCGCCGGAGTATAATTTCGCCTTCACGCCGGTCGTCTATGACGCCGACAGCTGGGCGGACATGAAGAAGAATGGCTATCAGCGTCCGCTGACCGGCTATCAGGCGATCCACATGCCCAGCAGCACCGGCGCCGGCGTCATCCTTGCCGCCCTGTCGACGCTCTGCGGCTTCGCGCTGATCTGGTACATCTGGTGGCTCGCGGGCCTCAGCTTCATCGGCATCGTCGCGGTCGCCATCGGCCACACCTTCAACTACAAGCGCGACTTCTACATCCCCGTCGAGGATGTGACGCGCACCGAGGAAGAGCGCACGCGAATCCTCGCCGCTGGAGTCTGACTGACATGAGCAGCGCAACTGCAACCACGGAACCTCGGGCATATCATTTGCCCGAGGAGCCGCACCTCCACGAAGGCCACAGCACCATGCTGGGCTTCTGGATGTACCTGATGAGCGACTGCCTCATCTTCGCCATCCTGTTCGCCACCTATGCCGTGCTCGGCGGCAGCTTCGCCGGCGGCCCCGGCCCGAAGGATCTGTTCGACCTGCCGCTCATCGCGCTCAACACCGCGATGCTGCTCTTCTCGTCGATCACCTACGGCTTCGCCATGCTGGCGATGGAAAAGAACCGGATCAGCGCCACCCAGGGCTGGCTGTTCGTCACCCTCCTGTTCGGCGGGGCGTTCCTGTTCATCGAACTCTACGAATTCTCGCACCTCATCCATGAGGGCGCGGGTCCGTGGCGTTCGGCCTTCCTGTCGGCCTTCTTCACCCTGGTCGGCACCCACGGCCTGCACGTCACCTTCGGTTCGATCTGGCTGATCACGCTGATGGTGCAGGTGGCCAAGAAGGGTCTGATCCCGGCCAACAAGCGTCGCCTGATGTGCCTGTCGATGTTCTGGCACTTCCTCGACGTCATCTGGATCGGCGTCTTCACCTTTGTCTATCTGATGGGAGTCCTGCGGTGAGCGACGCTGTCCATAGCCACGACGCCCACGGACATGGGCACGATCATCACGATGACCATCATGAAGAAGGATCGCATGGCAGCTTCGGCAGCTACATGATCGGCTTTGGCCTGTCGGTGATCCTGACGGCCATTCCCTTCTGGCTGGTGATGTCCGGCGTGCTGGGCAATCCCCAGCTGACCGGCATCGTCATCATGGCCTTCGCCGCGGTGCAGGTGATCGTCCACATGATCTACTTCCTGCACATGAACACCCGCGTCGAAGGCGGCTGGTCGTTCATGGCGATGATGCTGACCATCGTCCTGGTCGTCATCGTGCTGTCGGGTTCGATGTGGGTCATGTTCCACCTCAACGCGAACATGATGCCGCACGCCGACATGTCGGCGATGCACAATATGAGCGAGATGCCGTGACATCCGCGAAGATCGGGGGGCGCCGCCGGCGCTCCCCGCGCTTTACGATCGGCCTGACGCTGATCGCCCTCATCCTGTTTTCCGGTCTTTGCGCGCTCGGCAGCTGGCAAGTCTATCGCCTCGCCTGGAAGCGCGACCTGATCGCACGGGTCGACGCCCGCATCCATGCCGCGCCCGTCCCCGCCCCCCGCAGCGCCACCGGCGACGACGAATATCGCCGCGTCACCGCATCCGGCCATTTCCTGCATGACAAGGCGGTGCTGACCCAGGCCGTCACCGTGCGCGGCCCCGGTTTCTGGGTGATGACGCCGCTGGTGACCGACGCCGGCTTCACCCTGATGGTCAATCGCGGCTTCGTGCCGCAGGACAATCGCACCCGCTACAGCCGGCCTCTAGGCAAGGTCCAGATCGTCGGCCTGCTGCGCCTGACCGAGCCCAAGGGCGGTTTCCTGCGCAGCAATGATCCCGCCGCCGGCCGCTGGTATTCGCGCGATGTCGCCGCGATCGCCGCCGCGCAGCATGTCGCCCCGCCGGTCGCGGACTATTTCGTCGATGCCGGCGCCAATTGCGCGCCCGACACCGCGCCGGTCGGCGGCCTGACCGTCGTCCGCTTCCCCAACAACCATCTCCAATATGCCATCACCTGGTTCATACTGGCGGCGATGGTCGCAGGCGCCTACATCTTCCTCATGCGTCGGGATCCAGAAGACAGCACGGAATGAGCGAGACCCAAGCCGTCAGGCGCCGCTGGCTGCCCAGCCAGTGGCCTGCCGATGCCGCCGGTCGCAAGAATATGGCGCTGCTGATCCAGCTGCGCTGGATCGCGATCGCCGGGCAACTAGTGACGATCCTGATCGTCCAGTTCCTGATGGGGGTGCGCCTGCCCCTCGCCCCGATGCTGCTGGTCGCCGCCGTCGCCGTGCTGGTCAACGCCGCCAGCTTTGCGGCGCTGCGCCCCCGGACCGACATCACCCGCGCCGAATTGTCGGTATCGCTGCTGTTCGACGTACTGCTGCTGACCGCCCAGCTCTATCTGTCGGGCGGCGCCACCAATCCCTTCGTCTCGCTCTATCTGCTCCAGGTCGCGCTCGGCGTGCTGCTGCTCGACCGGGCGAGCGCCTGGGGCATCACCGCCGTGTCTGCGCTGTGCGCCGGCCTGCTGGCACTCGACTATCGCCCGCTCGACCTGAGCGACCGGCTGGCGGGCCGACTGTTCGACCTGCACATCATCGGCACCTGGATCTGCTTCACCATGATCGCGGTGCTGCTGGTGCTGTTCATCACCCGGATCAACCGCAACCTTCAGGCGCGCGAAGCCTATCTGGCCAGCATGCGTCAGCATGCGGCGGAGGAAGAACATATCGTCCGCATGGGCCTGCTCGCTTCGGGCGCCGCGCATGAACTGGGCACCCCCCTCGCCCAGCTCGCCGTGGTGCTGGGCGACTGGCGCCGCATGCCCGAAATCACCGAGCATCCCGCCCTGATAGAGGAAGTGGGCGAGATGCAGAGCGCAGTTCTGCGCTGCAAGGCGATCGTCACCGGCATTCTCCTTTCCTCGGGCGAGGCGCGCGGCGAGGCACCGGCCGTCACCAATGTGCGCGACTTCATCGAGGGGATCGCCGCCGAATGGCGCCGCGCCAATCCGGGCATGCCGCTGCGCTGCGACTTCGGCCCGCATGACTATCCGCGCATCATCGCCGACCCGGTGATCCGCCAGGCGGTCGGCAATCTGCTCGACAATGCGCGCGAGGCCGGGGCGACCTATATCGACCTGCTGGTCGGACGCGACAGCGCCTCGCTCAACATCGCCGTGCGCGACAATGGCAGCGGCTTTTCGCAGGCGATGCTGGAGGATTTCGGCAAGCCCTACCGCTCCAGCAAGGGCAAGGAAGGCCATGGCCTAGGCCTCTTCCTTGTGGTCAATGTCGTGCGCAAGCTGGGCGGCAGCGTATCGGCCAGCAATGGCGCCGATGGCGGCGCGCTGATCCTGCTGCGCCTGCCGCTCGATACGGTCGCACTGGAAGAGGGAAGTGACAGCGAAGATGACAGCTGAACGGCTGCTGGTGATCGTCGAGGATGACGAGGCCTTTGCAAAGACCCTCAAACGTTCGTTCGAGCGGCGCGGCTATGAGGTACTGACCGCCGCCAGCCATGGCGCGCTGGAGGAGGTGCTCAAGGGCAACCGCCCCGGCTATGCCGTGGTCGACCTCAAGCTCGGCCCGGAATCGGGCCTGGTCTGCGTCCAGACGCTGCACGCCCATGATCCCGACATGCTGATCGTGGTGCTGACCGGCTTTGCCAGCATTGCCACCGCGGTCGAGGCGATCAAGCTCGGCGCGACCAACTATCTGGCGAAACCGTCCAACACCGACGATATCGAGGCCGCCTTCGCCCGCTCGGGCGGCGACCCCGCCGCGCCGCTCGCGCCGCGCCCGACATCGATCAAGACGCTGGAATGGGAACATATCCATGAAGTGCTGAAGGATTGCGACTTCAACATCTCCGAAACCGCCCGGCGCCTGGGGATGCACCGCCGCACCCTCGCCCGCAAGCTGGCGAAACGCCAGGTCGGCTAATTTCGCGCGCGTCCATCAAGCCCCGTTGACCGCGCCCCATGGCCATGCCATGGCCACTCCAGACGCGGGTGTAGCTCAATGGTAGAGCAGCAGCTTCCCAAGCTGACGACGGGGGTTCGATTCCCCTCACCCGCTCCAGATTTTCCTAAGCATCTGAAATGCCGTGTAAAAATGGCGCACCCCAAGGAAGATGCGATTGCTGCAGGCCAATCCTACATCCCTAGCTCGCTCAACCCTGGATGATCGTCGGGCCGTCGCCCCTGCGTCCAGTGGAATTTCCGCTCCGGCGCATTGATCGGCGCATCATTGATGCAGGCGAGCCGCCGCTGCATCAGGCCGCTCTCGTCAAACTCCCAATTCTCGTTGCCATAGGAGCGGAACCAGTTGCCGCTGTCGTCATGCCATTCATAGGCGAAGCGCACCGCGATGCGGTTGTCGGCAAAGGCCCATAATTCCTTGATCAGCCGATAATCCAGTTCGCGCTGCCATTTGCGCGTCAGGAAGGCGATGATCGCGGAGCGGCCATTGACGAACTCGGCCCGGTTCCGCCACTGGCTGAGCGGCGTATAGGCCATGGCCACCCTGGCCGGATCGCGGCTGTTCCAACCATCCTCGGCCAGGCGCACCTTCTGTGTCGCGCTCTCCAGGGTGAAGGGTGGTAGCGGCGGTCTCACATTGTCCATCATGCGTCTCCCATCTTGGCAAGGCGATCCTGCAACGCCCGGTTCTCGGCTTCCAGTTGCGCCATCCGTTCATGCAGCGGCTGGACCGCCTGTTCGATCTCGCGCTCGGTGAAGCGCGGCGTGATATGCTGCGGACAATTCCAGTCGAACGCCTCCAGCCGCAGCCGGAAGATGCGTTCCGCCCGCGCCTTGTAATCCTTGTCCATGACAAGATCGGTGAGCGCCGGATCGGCATCGAGCGCCAGCTTCTCGACATGGACATAGATTTTCAGCCGGGCGCGGCGGGGATAGTCCATCAGGATCAGGCAGGCCCGGTCGTTTGCGGCCAGGTTGCCGGTGCTGATATATTGGCGGTTGCCGCGATAATCGGCAAAGGCCAGCGTCCGGTCGTCGACCAGCTTGAGGAAGCCGGCCGGGCCGCCGCGATGCTGGACATAGGGCCAGCCATCCTCCGACACGGTGGCCATGTAGAAACTGTCGCGGGCTGCCAGGAAATGGGCTTCATTGTCGGTGAAGCGGTCAAAGGCGCGATTGCCGCTGAACGCCGCCCAATGGGCGTCCGCGCCCATCTCCGCCTGCGCCGCGCGGACGCTCGGCGTCGTGGCGATATCCAGAAAACCGTAGGACATGGTCTATCTCCCATCATCCGTCCGTTGCGGGGCCATGCATCACCATGGCCCCACCGGGGTTTCAGCGCGCCGCGACCTTGCGATCGAGGAAGTCGCGGATCAGCGGCGCCATTTCATCCAGCTTGTCTTCCAGGGCGAAATGGCCGGTGTCGAGAATATGCATCTCCGCGTCGGGCAGGTCACGCTTGTAGGGATGCGCGCCGGGTTCGGGGAAGATCTTGTCATTCTTGCCCCAGACAATCAGCGTCGGCGGTTTGCGTTCGCGGAAAAAGGCCTGGAACGCCGGGTAGAGCGGCACATTGGTGCGATAGTCGTAGAACAGGTCGAGCTGGATATCCTTGTTGCCCGGCCGGTCGAGCAAGGCCTGGTCCTGCACCCAATTGTCGGGGCTGATCCGCGACAGGTCGCGCACGCCATCGGTATATTGGAATTTGGTGGCGTCGAGGCCGACGAGCCAGGCCTGCGCCTCGCGATCCTTGGCCGACCCGCTCTGCCAATAGGTCTTGATCGGATCCCAGAAGGCGCCCAGCCCTTCCTCATAGGCATTGCCATTCTGGACGATGAGGCCGCTGACCCGCTCGGGATGTTTGAGGGCGAGGCGGTAACCGACCGGGGCGCCATAATCCATGACATACATGGCGTAGCGCCGGGCGCCGATCTTGCCCATCAGCGTGTCGACCATGTCGGCATAATGGGCAAAGCTGTAGGTGAACTGGCGATGGTCGGGCGCGTCGCTCTGGCCAAAGCCCGGATAGTCGGGCGCGATCACATGATAACGGTCGGCGAGCAGCGGGATCAGGTTGCGGAACATGTGCGACGATGTCGGGAAGCCGTGGAGCAGCAATACCACCGGGCCATCGGCGGGGCCGGCTTCGCGGTAGAACATCTTGACGCCATCGATCGTGGCGCTGCGATAATGGACGGTGGCGGCCGCAGCCTGCGTGGCGACGACGCTGGCAGGCGCGGCGATCGCCTCGGCCGAGGCAGCGATGCCGGCGGTCGCCAGCAGCATCGAAATGACCAGTTTCTTCATCATGTCCTCCACCCTGTTGGGGTCGCTGAGCAAGGGCTTCAGCTTCTGGAGACAGAGATAATCCTTGTCCTCATTCCTGATAATTCGGGAAATCTGGAAGTCATTATTCCTTATGATGGAATAATGGTCATGCCTGCTGGAACAGAGGATTGGCCCGCAGCCGATCGACCGCCAGATCGACGAAGCTGCGCACCTTGGCCGCCGCCCGCCGCCCTTCGGCGTGGATGACATGGATCGGCAGCGGCTTTTCCATCTGCTCGTCCAGAACCGTGACCAGCCGCCCGGCCGCCAGTGCCGGCTCGACCTGGTAGGACAGCACGCGGGTCAGCCCCCAGCCCTGCTCGGCGGCGGCGATCGCCGCTTCATTGGTGTTGCAGAAAAGTTGGGGGTGGACCGTGACGCTGCTCCGGCCCTCCGGCCCAAAATGCCATTCGGGCGAGGCCCATGCCCCGGTCGGGCCGATGATGCGATGATGGACAAGGTCGGCCGGGGTCCGGGGCATGACATGCTGCTCGAAATAGGCCGGCGCGCCACAGATGACCCGCCGCACCGTCCCGACCCGAATGGCGCTGAGGCCCGAATCCGGCAGATGACCGATCCGGATGGCGACATCGATGCCCTCCTCGACGATGTTGACAAGCCGGTCGACGAACAGGCTGCGCCCGGTCACCGCGGGAAAGCGATCCAGATAGTCGAGCAGGATCGGCAGCACGTACATCTGGCCAAAGATCACCGATCCCGTGACGATCAGCGTGCCGGTGGGATTGCCATGGGCGCCCGCCGCCGCCGCGTCTGCATCCGCCATGTCGGCCAGGATGCGGCGGCAATCGTCGAGGTAGCCACGCCCTGCCTCCGTCAGCTTCACCGATCGCGTGGTCCGCGTGAGCAGGCGCACGCCGATCTCCTCCTCCAGCGCGGAGATCGCCCGCGTGACCGCCGGCGGGCTCAGATGCAGCTGCCGCGCGGCTTCGGCAAAACCGCCGGTTTCCGCCACGCGAACGAATATCTTCATGGCTTGCCAACGGTCCAAAGCATTCCCCTCGATCATCGCTGCGGCCGAAAAGGATGCGCAGAACCCCATGCGCCGGTCAATCTTCCTGCGGGAAGCAGTCGGCCAGCGGCGCCGCCAGCACGGGATAGGACAGGCCGTCCCTATGCGGCAACCGCGGCAATATCCGCGCCAGCCCCAATGGGCCGCGATCACCCCGCGAGGGTAGGGCTGAGCAGGATGCCGACCAGCAATCCGGACATCACCGTGCTGACCGATGCACTGCGCTTTTCCGGCGGGGACAGATGCGCAGCCAATGGAACCAGTTGCTGCGCGACGCTGGCCGCAAGACCAAGCGACATCGATGCGACAAGCAGGAACAAGCCCGATGGCGCCATGCCAGCCGCGTCAGCGTCATGGAAAGAGGCAGGCACTGGCCGAAGATCCTCGCGGCCTCTATGCCGCCCCCTCCTATGTTACGACGGCCGTCATTGCACGGGATCAACCGCGCCATGACGGCCGCGCTTGACCATTGGGTGCATCTGCTCAATCCTGCGCCGGTGAGCGAAGCCATCGTCGATCCCGCCCCGTCCCGTTCCGGTCCCTGCGTGGTGCTGCCCGCGCGCCCCGAAGCAATCCGGATCGATGCCGCGACGACGGCGCTGATCGTCGTCGACATGCAGAATGCCTATGCCAGCAAGGGCGGCTATGTCGACGAGGCCGGCTTCGACGTCAGCCCGGCGGCGGGTGTGATCCCCCGGATCGCGGAGGTCGTCGATGTGGCGCGGGCCGCGGGCATGCCGGTGATCTTCCTGCAGAATGGCTGGGACAGCGGCTATGCCGAGGCCGGCACGCCGCTGTCGCCCAACTGGCACAAGTCCAATGCGCTCAAGACGATGCGGGCGCGGCCGGACCTGGCGGGCAAATTCCTGGCGCGCGGCGGCTGGGACTATGAACTGGTGGAGGCGCTGGCGCCGCACGAGAACGATCTGCGCGTCCACAAGCCGCGCTATTCCGCCTTCTTCAACTCGCAACTGGATAGCGTTCTGCGCGCACGCGGCATCCGTACCCTGGTCTTCACCGGCATCGCCACCAATGTCTGCGTGGAATCGACCCTGCGCGACGGCTTCCATCTCGAATATTTCGGCGTGCTGCTGGAAGATGCGGTGCATCATCTGGGGCCGGATTTCATCCGCGAGGCGAGCCTCTACAATGTCGAGAAATTCTTCGGCTGGGTGAGCAATGTCGCCGATTTCCGCACCGCCGTCGGCCAGCTTCCGCCCAAGGAGATCTGATGCCCTTCGAACCGATCAATCCGCCCCAGTTCCCGACCCCGATCGCCCCTTATTCGGCGGGCGCAAGGGCCGGGAATACGATCTATGTCTCGGGCGTGCTAGCACTGGGCGAAGGCGGCACGGTGCTGCATGTCGGCGACGCCGCCGCGCAGACCCGCCATGTGCTGGACGTCATCAGGATCACGGTCGAGGCGGCCGGCGGCACCATGGCGGACATCGCCATGAACCATATCTTCCTCAAGGATCTGGACGATTACGCGGCCTTCAACGCCGTCTATGCCGAATATTTTCCCGGCGACAAGCCGGCGCGCTACTGCATCAAGTGCGAGCTGGTGAAACCCGATTGCCTGGTCGAGATCGCCTCGGTCGCGCATCTTGGCTGAGGCCGCCGGCCTCTATTATGAAATCCACGGGCGCGCGGACGCCCCGCCGCTGATCCTGTCGAGCGGGCTTGGCGGATCGGCCAGCTATTGGGCGCCGAACATCCCGGCGCTTGCCGAGCATTTCCACGTCATCGCCTATGACCATCGCGGCACCGGCCGCAGCGACCGGACATTGCCCGAAACCACCTCGGTCGAGGATATGGCGGGAGACGTCGTCGTCCTGATGGATGCTCTGGGCATCGGCAGCGCGCATTTCATCGGCCATGCGCTGGGCGGCGCGATCGGCATGGAACTGGCGATCGCCACCACACGGCTCGACAGCCTAATCGTCATCAACGGCTGGCGGACACTGTCACCCCATACCCGCCGCTGCTTCGAAACGCGGCTGGCCCTGTTGCGCCATGCCGGCGTCGAGGCGTTCCTGCGGGCGCAACCGCTGTTCCTGTTCCCGCCGGACTGGATCACGGCTCATGACGATGCGCTGAAGGCTGAACTGGCGCATCATCTCGCTACCTTCCCCGGCGCGGCCACGATGGAAAAGCGGATCGCCGCCGTGCAGGCCTATAGCCCGCACCTGCTCGACCTGACGGCCGTGCCCAGGGTCCTGGCCATCGCCACCCGCGACGATTTCCTCGTCCCCCATGCCAGCGCCCTCGATGTCGCGGCGCCGATCGCATGGGCCAAGACCGCCAGCTTCGACTGGGGTGGCCACGCCTGCAACGTGACCGACCCGGATGCTTTCCATCGCCTCGTCCTCGAATTCCTCAGGAGTTGAAATCCATGCAGGTCGGCGTTTTCATCCCCATCAACAATAATGGCTGGCTGATCAGCGAGAACGCCCCGCAATATCTGCCGAGCTTCGACCTCAACAAGGAAATCGCCCAGCGCGCCGAGAAATATGGCCTCGACTTCCTGCTTTCGATGATCAAGCTGCGCGGTTTCGGCGGCAAGACGCAATTCTGGGAATATGGCCTCGAAAGCTTCACGCTGATGGCCGGCCTTGCGGCGGTGACGGACCGGATCAAGATCTTCGCCACCTGCCCCACCCTCATCATCCCGCCCGCCTTCGCCGCGCGCATGGCCAACACCATCGACTCCATCAGCCATGGCCGCTTCGGGCTGAACCTCATCACCGGCTGGCAGCCGCCCGAATATACGCAGATGGGGCTTTGGCCGGGCGACGAGCATTTCCGCAACCGCTATGATGTGCTCGACGAATATGCCCGCGTGCTGCGGGAATTGTGGGAGACCGGCCGATCGGACTTCAAGGGGCAATATTATCAGATGGACGACTGTCTGGTCCGCCCCCAGCCGCAGGCCGACATGAAGATCATCTGTGCCGGATCATCCGACGCGGGCCTGGCCTTCTCGGCCAAATGGGCGGACTATGCCTTTTGCCTGGGCAAGGGCGTCAACACGCCGACCGCCTTCGCCTTCAACAATGACCGCCTTGCGAAATTCACGGCGCAGACCGGCCGCGCCGTGTCGGTGTTCGTGCTGGTCATGGTGATCGCGGCGGAGACGGACGAGGAGGCCATGGCCAAGTGGCAGAGCTATAATGACGGCGTCGATATCGACGCGATCGCCTGGCTGGCCGACCAGGGCGCGAAGGACACCGTCAACACCGACACCAATGTGCGCCAGCTGGCCGCGCCCGAAGGGGCCGTGAACATCAATATGGGCACTTTGGTCGGCAGCTATGCCAGCGTGGCACGGATGCTGGACGAAATGGCGCAGGTGCCCAATACCGGCGGCGTGCTCCTGACCTTCGACGATTTCCTGAAAGGGGTGGAAGCGTTCGGCACGCGCATCCAGCCGCTGATGAAGAGCCGCGCCGAAAGCGCCCGACATTCCCGATCTTCCCACAGAAGTTAACCACCAAAGCCGTTGGCAGCCGGGATGCCTGGATGCACGCCCCCCCTTCCTACCACGGCAATTCCGCATGATTGTCCAAATCCCGCGCGCCCTGGCCACGACGCGGGCAATATGCCCCTCTAGCCTGCCCCAAGGAGACGCCGACCCGCATGGCTGCGTCATGGCGGGAGGATCAACAGGGTGGCGAGCATGGATGCGCCGATCGTCGGCACATATCGCACCGTCCGCTTCCGCGCCGGGCCGGTCGATCCGATCGCGAGCGATGTCGATCTGCTGATCGTCGGCATGCCGATCCTGTCCGCCACGAGCCGGATCGATCCTGGCGCCTGCGCGCTCGACGCCGCCCTGTCAGGCACCTTGTCGCAACTGCGCGCGGGCGGCCTTTTCGACGGCAGGTTCGGCGAGACGATGATCCTGTCCAGCCCGCCGCCGCCGGTGCGCTGCCGGTCGCTGATGATCGTGGGCATGGGGGAAATCGACGATCTGGATGCCGAGCGGCTGGGCCGGCTGGCCGCCGTGGCGATGCGCGCGGCGCTCCGGCTCGACAGTTGTTCGATCGCCTGCCTGCTGCGGCTGCTCGATCCGGCGGCAACGAAGGTCGCGCAACGCGCCGCCGCCCGCGCGATGATGGCCAGCGTGCTGACGGCGCTGGACGCCTATCTCTCACCCGGTCCCGCTCCCGGCCGGTTCGCCGGCCTGAACTGGACCTTCGACCAGCCCGACAGCGCCGCCGACGTGCTGGGCACGATCATCGCGCAATGGCCGGCCGCGCCGCGATGAGGCGCGACTATCGCATGGACTTGGGAAGCGGAACACGCCACTCTGGTGCGATGCAGCCCGGTCCGATCCACAGCCACGACATGCAGCCTGCGATCACCCCCATATCGATCCTGGTGGTGGACGATCATGCGCTGCTGCGCGAGGGCGTGCGGGCGATGCTGGCGACCCAGGCCGACATGCGGATCGTCGGCGAGGCGGACAATGGCCGGCGCGCGGTGGAGGAATATGCGCGGTTGCGCCCCGACATCGTGCTGATGGACCTGCAGATGGCGGAAATGCCGGGGCTCGACGCGATCGCCGCGATCCGGGCCATCCATCCCGACGCCCGGATCATCGTGCTGACCACCTATTCGGGCGATGGCCGCGCGATCAAGGCGCTGCGTGCAGGGGCGATGGGCTATCTGCTCAAGGCCAGCCTGCGCAAGCAGCTGCTCGACGCGATCCGGTCAGTGCATCTGGGCGGCAAGCATCTCGACGCCACCGTCGCCACCGCGATCGCCCTGCACGTGCTGGAAGACCCGCTGACCGAGCGCGAGATCGCGGTGCTTTCGCTGGCCGCCTGGGGCAACAGCAACAAGCAGGTCGCGGCGCGACTCGATATCAGCGAAGAGACGGTGAAGGGCCATATGAAGTCGATCTTCTCGAAGCTCGACGCGACCGATCGCACCCATGCGGTGACGCTGGCGATCAAGCGCGGACTGATCGACCTCTGACGACCTGGCGCGCGAGCGCGCCCTTTGCATCGGAATGATCGCTAACATGTCAGCCTGATCCAAGATCGGGCGGCGACGGACAGCTATGATCGCGCGCGTCAGGCCAGTGACTGACCATTTCTATTTTTTAGAACAAGCCGGTGCATTTTATCTGGATATTTCGGATCAGGCACGCCGGCTAACACTGTCTTCACAGCAGCGACGACTGCTCGAAACCAAGGAGCCGACCCATGACGATCACCGCCACGCCGACGCCGGGCAAGTCCCTCATCTCGCCGACCGACCACACTTTGGTCCTGATCGACTTCCAGTCGCAAATGGCCTTCGCCACCAAGTCGATCGCGCCGGAACTGCTGCGCAACAATGCCGCCCTGATCAGCCGTGCCGCCAAGTCGTTCGGCGTGTCGACCATCCTGACCACCGTGGCCGAAAAAAGCTTTTCGGGGCCGATGTTCAGCGAGATCACCGACGCCTTCCCCGGCCAGCCCCTGCTCGACCGCACCAGCATGAACACCTGGGAAGATGCCGCCGTGATCGAGGAAGTGAACCGCATCGGCAAGGAGCGGATCATCTTCGCCGGCCTGTGGACCAGCGTCTGCATCGTCGGCCCGGTCGCCTCCGCGATCGACCAGGGCTTCGACGTCTATTTCATCGCCGACGCCTGTGGCGACATCAGCGAGGAAGCGCATGAGCGCGCCGTGCAGCGCATGATCCAGCTCGGCGCCAAGCCGATGACCTCGCTCCAGTACATGCTGGAACTGCAGCGCGACTGGGCGCGCACCGAAACCTATGAGTCCACCACCGGCATCGCCAAGGAATTTGGCGGCGCATACGGCCTGGGCATCAAATATGCGAAGGCCATGTTCGGCGCCTCCGAAGGCGGCCACTGACCTGCGCCAGGGGCCGGCGGTGCCTCCCCCTCTCCCCATGCACCGCCGGCCCCTTCCCCTCTCCCCTTTCCCCACCCGAGCAAAGGAAATCCCCATGAGCTTCGTGACCACGGATGACGGCGTCGACATCTTCTTCAAGGATTGGGGTCCAAAGGACGCCCAGCCCATCATGTTCCACCACGGCTGGCCGCTGTCGTCGGATGACTGGGACGCGCAGATGCTGTTCTTCCTGTCGAAGGGCTATCGCGTCGTCGCCCATGACCGTCGCGGCCATGGCCGCTCGGCCCAGGTGAGCGAAGGCCATGACATGGCCCATTATGCCGCCGACGCCGCCGCCGTCGCCCGCCATCTCGACCTCAGGAACGCCATCCATATCGGTCATTCGACCGGCGGCGGCGAAGTGGCCGCTTATGTCGCCCGCCATGGCCTGCCCGAAGGCCGCGTGGCCAAGGCCGTGCTGGTCAGTTCGGTGCCGCCGATCATGCTGAAGACCGACCGTTATCCCGGCGGCCTGCCCATGGACGTGTTCGACGGGCTGCGCGCCGGCCTCGCCGCCAACCGTGCGCAATTCTTCCACGATGTCGCCGCCGGCCCCTTCTACGGCTTCAACCGCGACGGTGCGGACGTGAAGCCGGCCGTCATCGACAATTGGTGGCGCCAGGGCATGATGGGCAGCGCCAAGGCTCATTATGAAGGCATCAAGGCCTTCTCCGAAACCGACCAGACCGACGATCTGACCGCGATCACCGTGCCGACCCTGGTGCTGCATGGCGATGACGACCAGGTCGTGCCCTACAAGAATGCCGGAGTGCTGCAGGCGCAGATCCTGCCGAATGCGACCCTCAAGATTTACGAGAGCTATTCGCACGGCATGCTGACGGTGAATGCCGACGTGCTGAACGCCGACATCCTCGCCTTCATCCAGGCCTGATCACAGACGCAGGAGACCGGCGATGAAAGTCTATCTTCTCTCCCTCGGCGCCGGTCTCCTGGTCGGCATCGTCTATTCGCTGCTGGGGGTGCGCTCGCCCGCGCCCCCGGTAGTGGCCCTGATCGGCCTGCTGGGCATATTGGTCGGCGAACAGATCGTGCCGCTCGCCAGGCGCTGGGCCGATGCCCATGAACTGACCCGCTTCGTGCGCAACGAATGCCGCGACCATGTACTGGGCACGCTCCCGAACAATCGGGCCGACAATCAAAAGGGCGACGCGTGATTACCCGCCGCGACGCCATGGCCGGGGTGGCCGCCTCCGCCCTTCTCTCCCCCTTTCCTGCTCAAGCCAAGGACCGCCCCATGACCGACACGATCATCGTCAATGCCAAGGTGACGACGCTGAACCGGAGCAATCCGGTGGCGGAAGCGGTCGCCATCCGCGACGGCAAGTTCCTGGCCGTGGGCAGCGAGGCGGAGGTGCGCGCCGCCGCGCCGGACGCAACGGTGATCGATGCCAGGGGGCATCGCCTGATCCCCGGCCTGATCGATAGCCATATGCACATCATTCGCGGCGGCCTGAATTTCAACATGGAACTGCGTTGGGATGGCGTGCCGACGCTGGCCGAGGCGATGGATATGCTTAAAAGCCAGGTCGCCCGTACCCCTGCTCCGCAATGGGTGCGCGTGGTAGGCGGCTTCACCGAACATCAGTTCGCCGAAAAGCGCCTGCCGACCATCGCCGAACTGAATGCCGTCGCGCCCGACACGCCGGTCTTCATCCTGCACCTCTATGATCGCGCGCTGCTCAACGCCGCCGCGCTGCGCGTCGTGGGCTATACCAAGGACACGCCCAATCCGCCGGGCGGCGAGATCGTCCGCGACGCGGCCGGCAACCCGACAGGCCTGCTGCTGGCCCAGCCCAATGCGACCATCCTCTATTCGACGCTGGCCAAGGGGCCAAAGCTGCCGCAGGACTATCAGCTCAATTCGACCCGTCACTTCATGCGCGACGTCAATGCGCTGGGCGTCACCGGCGTGATCGACGCAGGCGGCGGCTTCCAGAATTATCCAGACGATTATGAGATCATCGAGAAGCTGCATCAGGACGATCAACTGACCGTCCGCATCAGCTATAATCTCTTCACCCAGAAGCCCAAGGAAGAGCTGGCCGATTTCTCCGGCTGGGTGAAACAGGTGACGCCGGGCCAGGGCGACGACAGCTATCGCCACAATGGCGCGGGCGAGATGCTGGTCTATTCCGCCGCCGACTTCGAGGATTTCCGCCAGCCCCGGCCGGACATGCCGGCCAATATGGAGGGCGATCTGGAGCCGGTCATCCGCCTGCTGGCCGAGCATCGCTGGCCCTGGCGCCTGCACGCCACCTATGACGAGACGATCGGCCGCGCGCTCGACGTCTATGAAAAGGTGAACCGGGATATCCCTTTGCAGGGCATCAACTGGTTCTTCGACCATGCCGAAACCATCAGCGACCGCAATATCGACCGGATCGCCGCGCTGGGCGGCGGCATCGCCGTGCAGCATCGCATGGCCTATCAGGGCGAATATTTCGTCGAGCGCTATGGCGCCAAGGCTGCCGAGCGCACCCCGCCGATCGCCCGGATGATCGCGGCGGGCATCCCAGTCGGCGCCGGTACCGACGCCACCCGCGTCGCCAGCTATAACCCGTGGGTATCTCTGTCGTGGCTGGTGACAGGCCGCACCGTCGGCGGCTTCGCCCTCTATCGCGGCGACAATCGCGTCAGCCGGGAAAAGGCGCTGGCGATGTGGACGCACGAGAATACATGGTTCTCCAACGAGATCGGCAAGAAGGGGCAGATCAAGGCCGGGCAACTGGCCGACCTCGCCTTGCTGTCGGCCGACTATTTTGCGGTGCCGGACGATCAGATCGTCCATATCCGATCGGTCCTGACCCTGCTCGGCGGCAAGGTGGTCCATGGCGAGGGCGATTATGCCCCGCTCGCGCCCGATCTGCCAAAGCCCATGCCCGACTGGTCGCCGGTCGCCACCTTCGGCGGCTATCACAAGACCCGTGAGGCGCGCGCGCAGCTGGCATCGGCCTGTGCCTGCCATTCGGCCTGCGGCGTCCATGGCCATGATCATGCCGCGGCGCTGGGCGCCGATGTGCCGGCCGCCGATGTCCAGACCTTCTGGGGATCGCTCGGCTGCGGCTGCTGGGCCGTCTGACGATAACCGCAAATCATTGTCATTCCCGCGCAAGCGGGAATCCATCTCGCAACCAAGCCCGACGGCGCAACGCCCGGAGATGGATCCCCGCCTTCGCGGGGATGACGAGAAAGACTTCCTGCCTGGAGATAGTCCATGAAGCGCTTCGCCTTCCTATTCGCCGCCGCCATCCTGATGCCTATGCCGGTCGCCATCGCAAAGCCCGCCGCCAGCGCCGATTATGCGGTCGGCCCGCAATATGACACGACCCATGTCTATGTGCCCGAAGGCCAGTTCGACGCCTTCGTCACCAGCTTCGTCGCGACCTTCGGCGGCAAGACGTCGAAGCAGGGCGAGTTCCAGGTGACGCCGACGCCCAGCCTGACCAAGTCGCAACTGGCGCTGACTCCGGCCGGCACCGTCTCGGTCTTCGGCTTCAAGACGCCGATCCCCTATCCGTTCGGCGATGAGCGGACCGGCTATCTGGTGAGCGACATGGACGCGGCCGTTGCCTCCGCGCTCAAGCATGGCGCGGTGCGCCGCATCACCACCTTCCCCGATCCCATCGGCCGCGACGTGGTGGTGCAATGGGCTGGTGGCGTGAACATGCAGCTTTACTGGCACACCGCCAAGCCCAGCTATGCTGCGCTCGCCACCGTGCCGGAAAATCGCATCTACCTGACCGCCGACGTCGCTGACCGGTTCATCAGGGACTGGACCGGCTTTGCCCATGGCAGGATCGTCTCCGACGATCGCGCCGCCAAGGGCGAGGAAATCGGCCAGCCCGGCAAGGCCATCCGCCGCGTCGCCATCGAGAGCGGCTATGGCAAGATGACCGTCTTCGTCTCGGACGGCCAACTCCCCTGGCCCTATGGCCGCGACATGACCGGTTATGAGGTCGCCGACATGGACGCCACGCTGGCCAAGGCGAAGACCGCCGGCGTCGAAACATTGGTCGCGCCGCAGAGCGTCGCCGGTCGCCAGAGCGCGATCCTGCGCTTCCCGGGCGGCTATATCGCCGAAGTTCATGCGCCCGAGGCGAAGTAAAATGCGCACCGACCGCGATCCCCGCTTCGTTGACGCGATCCTCGACTGGAAGCCGACCTGGTTCATCGCCCGGCTGCTGCTGGTCGGCGCCTATCTGCTGGGCGGCATCGTCAAGCTGACGGACTGGCCGGCGGCGGTTGCCGAGCAGGCGCATTTCGGCATGAACCCGCCAGCGCTCTGGGCCGCGCTCACCATCGCGATCGAACTGATCGGGCCGATCCTGATCCTGACCGGCCGCATGGCCTGGCTGGGCGCGGGGATGCTGGGCGTCTTCACCCTGCTGGCCGCCTTCACCGCCAACGCCTTCTGGACGATGCCGATGGGGCAGGAGCGGTTCATGGCCACCAATGCCTTTTTCGAGCATCTGGGCCTGATCGGCGGCTTCATCCTGGCGGCGCTGGTCGCCGAACAGGCGCAGCGCCGTGTGTAAAAAATCAGTCTGCCTTGCCCTCTCGCTCTGCGCTTGCCCGCCGCTGGCCGCGCAGACGCGGGAGGCCTGGCAGGCGCCGACCCTGTCGATCACCCGCTATGACGAGGATTGGTCGGATCTGGCGGACGCGCAAAAGCGCGGCCATCACTGGACGGGCCCGTTCAAATATATCCCGCTGGGCGACGATGTCTGGCTGTCCACCGGCGTCGAACTGCGGCTGCGCAACGAAAATTATGTCGACAATCTCTGGGGCGGGGCCGATGCGCCCGACGACAGCTATTTATGGGCGCGCGCCATGCCCTATGCCGACCTGCATGTCGGCGCGCCGGACCGGCTCCATGCCCGTGCCTTTGTCCAGCCGATCATCAGCCATGCGGTCGGCGTTGCGCCCTCGGCCAGCCCGATCGACCAGAGCCGGCTCGACCTGCTCCAGGGCTTTGCCGAAGTCGGCGCCGGACCCGTCACCCTGCGCGCCGGCCGCCAGATGGTTTCACTCGGCACCGAAAGGCTGGTCGGCACCCGCTATGGTCCCAATACCCCGCTGGCGTTCGACGGCGTGCGCGGCAGCCTGTCCCTGGGCGAGGGCCGCGCGCTCGACCTGTTCCTGCTGAACCCGGTACAGCCCGGCTCCGACAGTTTCGACGATCGCACGTCCGACACCCGCAGGCTGTGGGGCGCCTATGCGACGCTGCCGGATCTCGACCTCTATTATCTGGGCTATCGCAACCGCGCCGCGCGCTTCGGCGGGCTGACCGGCCGGGAGGAGCGCCACAGTCTCGGCCTTCGTTCGCATGGCGCGCGGGGCGACTGGCACTGGAATGTCGAGGGCGTCTATCAGTTCGGCCATTATGACGGGCAGCGCATTACCGCCTGGACGATCGGCACCGAAGTCGGCCGCACCCTGCCCGGCCTGCCGCTGTCGCCCGACGCCACGATCCGCTTCAACATCGTGAGCGGCGATCGTGACAGCGAAGATGACAGGCTGGGCACGTTCAACGCGCTCTTCCCCAAGGGCAAATATTTCGGCGAACTCTCGCCCGTCGGGCCGACCAACATCGTCAGCCTCAATCCCCGGATCAGCGCGCCGCTGGGTGACGGCTTTTCCGCCAGCGTCGCCGGCATGGCCTATTGGCGATACGCCCGCCATGACGGCGTCTACGACATTCCCGGCAACCTGATCCGTGGCCCCGGCGACAGCCGCGCCCGCTTCATCGGCAAGGAAGTGGAGGCGACGCTGGCCTGGCAGGCGACGGCGGAGCTTGTCTTATGAGAATTCATGGCTCCTGAGGCAAAAGGGAGCCGCTGCCCAGCACCGCAAACTGCTGGACAGCGGCGGGGGCTGCGCCGTGC
>Ga0213869_10000334_pt1 | contig 38911 bp, 35 predicted proteins | sample PICome_10_FD_160083 | JGI IMG/M metagenome (GOLD analysis project Ga0213869, IMG submission 160083) | Coastal seawater microbial communities near Pivers Island, North Carolina, United States - PICO132 | ecosystem: Environmental > Aquatic > Marine > Coastal | place: USA: North Carolina...
AGGTGGCTAAGTACGATACTACTATAGACCAAAAAAACGCCAGTATTTCTTTAAACTGGCAAAACTACCAGAACAGGTCTGAGAAGCTCAAGGTCACCTACACCCCAAAGAAAGCGTCATTAAAGTGGGCGTTAGGTATTCATGGTAATGTGGGGCTTATATCAGACTTTAAATCGAGCTATGTGCCTTTAATGGGCGTTGGCATACAGGCTACGGTAAAAAAGACGTACTTTAGCGCTGACTATGGATTCAACGGTCAACACTACGTTGGAATACGAGTCGGAAGAAATATCGTAAATTTGTAATCAAATGAAATTAGAAACAACAGAGTTAGAGCAGATTCAGTCTGCAAGAGACAAGTTTAATCAGGCAAAGATAATGCTTGGAGACATTGAGCTTAACAAGCAGGTAGTGCTTAGTGAGATTGATGTAATCAAGGCTGAGTTCAAGGTTATTGAGGACGCCCTTATTGAGAAGTATGGCGCTGACTCAACAATCAACATGACAAATGGTGAAGTTACTAAGAAGGATAACCAACCTCTTCAAAAAGTGTAAAATGGCGCAAATAAATAATTTAACATCATACCCTACGGCAACACCTGTTGCTAACAGCATCGTAATCGGGTCTATAGCTTCAGGTGACGCTACAAACAACTTCCTGATGTCTGACATCGCAGCGTTTGTGATGGGAGCTAACACGCTAACACTTCAAGATGTTTGTGACAACGGTACTGCAACCACTACAGGTATTACTATTGGCGGCACAACAACACTGAACGGAGTTCTTGATGCCAATAGTACGGCTGACATCTCAGGTAACACTACAATAGGTGGCACAACAACACTGAACGGAGTTCTTGATGCCAATAGTACGGCTGACATCTCAGGTAACACTACAATAGGTGGCACACTTGGTGTATCTCAAGCTGCTACGTTTGCGCTTGGGGTTACAATTGATAACGGAGGGCTTGCTATTAACGGTTCTGGAGGAATAATTGTAGGTTCAACGTTTGGGATAACTTCGTTTGGCCCTATATCAGGGACGGCTCTTAATTCTACGGGAGGACTCCTTGTGTCTGGAACATCTTTTCTTGGGGATATAGACGCTTCGGGTGTTGCTGACATCGCAGACACGCTTACGCTCAGCAAACCTACAGGCGTTGGGTTAATTGTTAATTCAATTATTCAAACATCAAGGCTGAGCGTAAGTAGCGTAGCAGCTTTTAGCTATGCGGATTTTTCGGCAGATGTTGACATGTCTCCAACCTCAAGATTTATACTAAGGACAACACCACCATCCTCATCAACAGACACTGGTGCATCTGGACAAATTGCCGTTGATGCCTCATACATTTATGTTTGTACGGCTGCAAACACTTGGGGAAGGGTAGCAATTAACCCAACGCCATTCTAATGGATATACGTAAGATTTCAGTAGGGGCTAACTACAAGGAGGCCATGCACTACATTGTAGGGCAGTCCGTGATGGGCGGTGAGTATGAGATACACCTTATCAAGTTCCATGACGAGATAGACTCATTTAGAATTTGGATATCAAACGGGGAGGAGATAATGCTGTGGAAGGAATTTAAAGACATGCCAATTTCAATCGAGTACAACATAAACTTCTAAAATGAAATCCCCATATATGTTCATCGTTCGCCCACAGGAGGGCAAGCGATATGCGAACATCAACGATGGGCTTATAGTAAGCACATCTCAAGAAGACCACATATTCTCACAGAGGGTAGCTGAGGTGGTCGAACTTCCAATAAAGTATGACGGGCCGATAAGGGTAGGAGACCTCCTCCTTGTACACCACAACGTGTTTAAGTTCTACTACGACATGAAGGGAAGGCAGAAGAGCGGAAGGAGTTTCTTTAAGGACGACCTGTTCTTTGTAGACCACATGCAGTTCTTTATGTATCATAACGGGTTTAAGTGGAACGCTCACGACAAGTATTGCTTCATCAAGCCAATTGACAAGAAAGATTCCGTTATATTCAAGAACGTATCTGAGGAGCCGTTGATGGGTACGATAAGATACATCAACAAGGAGCTTTTGGATTTAGGGCTTAAGGAGGGTGACGAGATATCTTTCAAGCCTGACAGCGACTATGAGTTTACTGTTGATGGCGAGAAGCTGTACCGAATGTTTACCGACAACATAACCCTATCGTTATAGTTATGGGTAAGAGTAGTAGATATTCAGGAGATAAGTCATCTCCAAAAATCAAATACAACAAGAATGGATTCAAGAACTATAAAGGAGGAGATTATCAAAGCTGGGAGGATAGCGGTGAGTCAGTTGGTAAAGGTCGCAAAGGAAGAGATAATAAAACCAGACATAGAGGATGAGCTTGCGGCTGATAGATTGAAGAATGCTGCCGCTACAAAGAAGCTAGCCATCTTTGATGCGTTTGAGATAATGAAACGTATTGAAGAGGAGGAAGAAAAGCTCAATGCTCCTGAAGAGAAAGAAGAAAAGAAATCAAGTGGAGGATTCGCAGAGAGAAGGTCAAGAAAGTAGGATACACGAGGTATTAAAAAACCACGTCCCTAAAACCGTTCTTTCAAAAAAGAACAAGGCAAAAACATGGGTATATGGGTATGACGAAAAGTATGATATGGTCGTTATATCAAGGGACGGAACTGTAGGAGATGTCTACCTAATAGAGGGGCTTCGCATTGCGTTACCGTCAGTGCCTGATAAAATATTCTCAAGAAGTAAGAAACAGCTAGAGCAATACTGGGAGGCTAAGGAGTACCCAAAAGAACTAAAGAGGATACAGAGCATATTCCAATGGAATGACATGCCATCATCCTTCAAAGACAAATGGATAGACTATATAGAGGGAGAGTTTGACAGAAGAGAGTATGGACATTGGTTTAAGAACAATGGAATCCCTACATACATAACAGGCTCTCACTACAACTATCTTCAGCATACAAAGATTGACGTAGGACACCCTGACTTTAGGGAGGCAAACAGAATATTCTATATTTTTTGGGAGGCATGTAAGGCAGATAACCGTTCCTTCGGTATGTCGTATCTAAAGATTAGACGGTCAGGATTCTCATTCATGGGTTCGTCAGAGGGTGTAAACACAGCAACTCTTGCGAAAGACGCAAGGGTGGGAATACTCTCAAAGACTGGTGCTGACGCTAAGAAGATGTTCACCGATAAGGTTGTACCGATAAACAGCAACTACCCGTTCTTCTTTAAGCCTATTATGGACGGTATGGACAGACCAAAGACCGAGCTGTCATATAGGGTTCCTGCCTCTAAGATTACAAAGAACAATATGCACAACGTAGAGGAGGATGTGCTTGAGGGGCTTGACACAACTATTGACTGGAAGAACACAGCAGACAACAGCTACGATGGTGAGAAACTTTTGTTGTTAATCCACGATGAGAGCGGTAAGTGGGAGAAGCCTGAGAACATACTTAACAATTGGAGGGTAACAAAGACGTGTCTTCGCCTTGGTAGCAAGATTATTGGCAAGTGTATGATGGGGTCAACCTGTAATGCGCTAAACAAGGGTGGGAACAACTTCAAGAAGCTATACAACGACTCAGATGCCTCCACCAGAAACTCAAACGGTCAGACGAAAAGTGGGATGTACAAGCTCTTTATTCCTATGGAGTGGAATATGGAGGGCTTTATAGATAGGTACGGGATGCCTGTTCTTAGAACGCCAAGTAAGCCTGTTGAGGGTGTTGACGGCAATGCGATAAGTATGGGGGCTATAAACTACTGGGAGAATGAGGTTCAGTCACTTAAGGGTGATGCTGACGCCTTGAACGAGTTTTACAGACAGTTTCCACGAACAGAGTCACATGCATTTAGGGACGAGAGCAAGCAGTCGCTATTTAATCTTACTAAGATATACCAGCAGATTGACTACAACGACAATATGATTAAGTCCCATCATATAACCAAGGGGCGTTTTCACTGGGAGAATGGCATCAAGGATACTAAGGTGATATGGACGCCAGATAAGAACGGTAGGTTTGTTGTGTCTTGGATACCACCTGCTGCTATGCAGAACAGATACGAGATTCGTAATGGAAGGAAGTATCCTGCGAATGAGCATGTTGGTTCTTTTGGGTGTGACTCATACGATATATCAGGAACTGTAGGTGGGGGTGGGTCAAACGGTGCGCTACATGGTCTGACTAAGTTCAATATGGATGACGCCCCAAGCAACGAATTTTTCTTACAGTATGTGGCACGACCTCAGACCGCTGAGATATTCTTCGAGGAGGTTCTTATGGCTCTTGTGTTTTATGGTATGCCAATACTTTGCGAGAACAACAAGCCAAGGCTACTGTACCATTTAAAGAACAGAGGGTACAGGGGGTATTCAATGAATAGACCTGATAAGGCGGCAATGAAGCTCTCGAAGACAGAGAAAGAGCTTGGTGGAATACCCAACACGAGCGAGGACGTTAAGCAGTCTCACGCAGCGGCTATTGAGTCGTATATTGAAAAGTATGTAGGTATGGATATGGAGGGTACGTTCAGAGACCCTGACGATATGGGGTCGATGCCATTCAATAGGACGCTTGAGGACTGGGCAAGGTTTGATATAAATGCCCGAACAAAATTTGATGCTTCTATCAGTTCTGGTCTGGCGATTATGGCAAATCAGAAGAGCCTATATACACCTAAAATAACACAGTCGAAAATAAGCATTAACTTTGCAAGATACGATAACTCTGGCAAATCCAGCCGATTAAATACATAAATGGACGAAGTAACAGTAAATGTTTCCGCTGCAGGGTTCCCTGACCAGTTTGCAACAGACAAAGAGAAGGCTTCTTCGGAGTATGGACTTATGGTCGGTCAGGCTATACAGTATGAGTGGTTTAAAAAAGACGGGGGTGGTTGTAGGTACTATGACCAGTCAAAAGAGTTCCACAGGTTAAGGCTTTATGCGAGAGGGGAGCAGTCGGTAGGTAAGTATAAAAATGAGCTTGCTATTGATGGTGACCTTTCTTATCTAAACCTAGACTGGACACCAGTCCCTATACTTCCAAAGTTCGTTGACATTGTTGTTAACGGGATGGCAGACAGGTTGTTTAAAATAAGGTCATACGCTCAGGACGCATTGTCTTCAGAGCATAGGAATAGATACCAAGAAAGAGTAGAGGCTCAGATGGTAAGTAAAGACCTTTTGTTGCAGATACAAGAGGATTTTGGGGTTGACCCTTTTACAATGAATCCTGATGACGTTCCTGAAAGTGACGATGAAATGGCGTTACACATGCAGCTTAACTATAAGCCAGCTATTGAGATAGCCGAGGAAACTGCAATCAACACTATACTTGACGAGAATCATTATCAAGACACAAGAAAGAGGCTCGACTACGACCAGATGGTACTTGGTGTGTCAGTTGCTAAGCACGAGTTTAGAAAGGGTGAGGGTGTCGTAATTGACTACGTAGACCCTGCTAATGTTGTGTATAGCTATACTGAAGACCCGTACTTCAAGGACTGTTTCTATTGGGGGGAGATAAAGACTATGCCAATAGCTGAGCTTATTAAGATAGACCCCGACCTCACAAACGAGGACATGGATTTGATATCTAAGTATAGTCAGAGTTGGAGTAGCTACTATAATGTATCTGAGTCGTATGAGAATGATATGTTCTATAGAGATACGTGTACGTTAATGTTTTTCAATTATAAGACAACTAAGAAGTTTGTCTATAAAAAGAAAAAACTTGAAAACGGAGGAGAGCGTGTTATAGAGAAAGATGACGAGTTCAATCCACCACAAGAGATGATGGACGAGGGCAACTTCGAGAGGGTGGAGAAGACTATTGAGGTGTGGTACGAAGGCGTTATGGTTATGGGTACTAATATCGTACTTAAGTGGGAGCTTGCCAAAAATATGGTACGACCTAAGTCAGCAAGCCAACATGCAATACCTAACTATGTTGCGTGTGCGCCAAGGATGTACAAGGGTGTTATAGAGTCGCTTATAAGAAGAATGATTCCGTTTGTAGACCTTATTCAGGTAACACACCTGAAGATGCAGCAGATTATTGCTCGTATGGTTCCTGACGGTGTATTTATTGATGCTGATGGTTTAAACGAGGTTGACCTTGGCACAGGAAACGCATACAATCCAGAAGACGCTCTAAGACTATACTTCCAGACTGGTAGTGTTGTTGGAAGGAGCTACACTCAGGATGGCGAGTTTAACAACGCAAGGGTTCCTATCCAACCTATCAACTCTACAGGAAGTGCTTCTAAGATGCAGCTTCTTATAGCAAACTACAACCACTACCTTGATATGATTAGGGCTGTGAGTGGTTTGAATGAGGCGAGAGACGGGACAAGTCCTAACCCAGATGCACTTGTTGGGGTTCAGAAGCTTGCGGCTTTAAGCTCAAACACAGCTACACGACATATACTTGAATCAAGTCTATTTATACTCAGAAGGCTTTCAGAGGCTCTGTCGTATAGGGTTGCTGACATACTTGAGTACGCAGACTTTAAGGAGGAGTTCTTGAATCAGATAGGAAAGTACAACGTAAACACGTTAGAACAAATCAAGGATTTATACTTGTATGACTTTGGTATTTTCATAGAACTATCTCCAGATGAGGAAGAGAAGGGTCAGCTAGAGGCAAACATTCAGATGGCACTATCTAAGCAGGATATTAACCTTGAGGATGCTATTGATATTAGAGAGGTAAGGAATATAAAGCTTGCTAATCAACTATTGAAGTTTAAGAGGAAGAAGAAGCAAGAGGCTGACCAGCAACAACAGATGCAGATGCAGCAGATGCAGTCTCAGACTCAACTACAATCTCAGCAGATGGCAGCACAGGCAGCGCAACAGAAGATACAGCTTGAGGCTCAGGCTAAGATGCAGCTTGAACAAACTAAGACACAGCTAAGCATGCAGAGACTTGACGCAGAGGCTAATGCAAAGCTTATGTTGATGGAGCGTGAGTTTGAGATGAATATGCAGCTACAGGGCATGACACAGGAGCAGTTGCAAAAGCGTGAAGACATGAAGGAGGATGCGAAAGGTAAGCGTATTGACAAGCAGAATACACAGCAGTCAAAGCTTATCGAGCAGCGCAAGAACAACCTACCTCCAATGAGCTTTGAATCGAATGAAGACAGCTTGGACGGGTTCGACCTTGCTGAGTTTTCACCTCGATAAAAATAAAATCAATAAATTTGCATAAAATTAAATCAAAATGGCTGAATTTAAAGTAAGAGACCTCGGAGAGGTTGAGTCAAAGTCTGTTCAAGAAGTAGAGAATGAACTTCTCGAAAAGCATGAACAGCAAATGAAGGAGGAAGAGCAGACGGCACAAAAGCCTGTTGCTGAAGAGAATAAGGTAGAAACTCCAAATGAGGAGTTTAAAATAAAAGACGAAGACGTTCTTTCACATATTAAAAACCGATACGGTAAGGAGATAAACTCACTTGATGAGTTATTTTCCGAAAGAGAATCATCCCCTGAATTGCCAGAGGATGTTGAGGCTTTCTTTAAATACAAGAAGGAGACTGGTCGAGGTATGGATGATTTCATCAAGTTAAATAAAGACTTTGATGAGATGGATTCAGATACGTTGCTTGAAGATTACTACAAGCATACAGAAGAAGGTTTGGACAGTGATGACATCAATGATTTGATTGACTCAAAGTTCGGATACGATGAAGACCTTGACGAGGAGTCACTTATAAAGAAACAAAAGTTAGCCAAGAAAAGAGAACTCAATAAAGCTAAGAAGTTTTTCAAAGAGCAGCAAGAGTCATACAAGGTTCCACTTGAGTCAAGTAAGGGGTCTGACGATTTAAGCTCTAACGAAGAGTACAAGGCTTATAGAGATAAAATGAAAGACGCAGAAAGTGTCGAAGCTGAGAACCAGAAAAAAAGAGAGTGGTTCAGCAAGAAGACTGATGAGCTTTTCAGTGACGGATTCAAAGGTTTTGAGTTCAGTGTCAATGATGAGAAATTCACCTTCAAACCAGCGGATGCAGCGGAGCTTAAAGAAAGTCAGCAATCACCGATGAACTTCGTAAACAAGTACATTGGAGAGGACGGCCTTCTAAGTGATGCAGCAGGATACCATAAAGCTCTTTCAGCAGCAATGAACCCCGACAAGTTTGCCAAGTTCTTTTATGAGCAAGGTCAGGCATCAGCGGTTGATGGCATGGCGAAGAGGTCTAAAAATATAGACATGGACACTCGCAGAGCGCCAGAGGTCACTAAGAAGGGGGGAATGCAAGTACGGTCAGTAAGTCAAGACTCAGGTCGAGGCTTAAAGATTAGGAGTAAACGAACATAAACTTTTTAAAAAACAAAAACAAAAATGGCTTTATTATCAAACCCATCATTTGCTTTGCAGCCAAGCTCAGAGCGTGTGGCATTATCAACAAATTATATCACTGACTTCGACTTCTTGAATCAGTATCTTCCTGATACTTACGAGAAGGAGTTCGAGCGTTACGGAAACCGAAGCGTTTCATCATTCCTACGTATGGTAGGTGCTGAGATGCCAACTAACTCTGACATGATTAAGTGGGCAGAGCAAGGACGTCTACATACTAAGTATATTGATGTAAACGCAGACAGCGCATTAGCAGCTGGCACTGCTGACTTTACCGTCAACGACACATTGATTCCCAACAGCGGAGGAATTTCCATTAGAATCGGTCAGACCGTTATGATTTCAGACAACGCTGGATTAGGGTCTAACAAGGCTGTTGTTACAGATGTAGACTACGCAACTGGAGTTGTTAGTGTTGCTTTTTACGAAGCGGCTGGTCAGGCTTTTGCGGTAAGCAGCACTGTTACAATGTTTATCTATGGTTCTGAATTTAGAAAAGGAACTAACGGAATGGTTGAGTCTGTTGAGCCTTCTGATGAAATCTTCGACAACAAGCCAATCATCATCAAAGACAAGTACGCTGTATCAGGTTCTGACATGGCTCAAATTGGATGGATTGAGGTAACTACCGAAAACGGAGCTTCAGGATACCTGTGGTACTTAAAAGCTGAGCATGAGACTCGTCTACGTTTCGAGGACTACCTTGAGACTGCAATGATTGAGGCTGTTCCTGCTGAGGTTGGTTCTGGTGCAATTACAGAATTAGGTCAGCCGCTTGTGGCTGGCTCTGCTGGTTCTGAAGGAGTTTTCCATGCTGTTGAGCAGAGAGGAAACGTATTCGGAGGTGGTAACCCAACTACCCTTGCTGAATTTGATTCAATCATCCAAAGACTTGACAAGCAGGGTTCTATCGAGGAGAATGTTCTTTTCGTAAACCGTCAGTTCTCTTTTGATATTGACGATATGCTTGCTGCACAGAACTCTTACGGAGCTGGTGGTACATCATACGGATTGTTCGACAACGATGAGCAGATGGCATTGAACCTTGGATTCTCAGGATTCAGAAGAGGTTACGACTTCTACAAGACTGACTGGAAATACTTGAACGACCCAACCATGCGTGGTGACCTTCCTTCTGGAGCGGTTAATGGTCTTCTTGTTCCTGCTGGTTCAACAACTGTTTACGACCAAGTTCTTGGAAAGAACGCTAAGCGTCCATTCCTACACGTTCGTTACAGAGCTTCAGAGACTGAAGACAGACGATACAAGACTTGGATTACTGGTTCTGCTGGTGGAGCGCAAACATCTGACCTTGACGCTATGGAGGTTCACTTCCTATCTGAGAGAGCGGTTTGTACGCTTGGAGCGAACAACTTCGTTATCTTCGAGGACTAACACAACTTGAGGGGAGGGTGGCAACACCTTCCCCTTTTTTATTTCTTAACTCTAATCTAAATTAAAATGAAAACAAAAGAAGCACCACTGGTGGATAAACTATACAAGCTAAGGAGAGATATAGCTCCATTATCCTATATTCTTCCATCACGAAACAGTCACAGACACCCTCTGATGCACTTTGATGGAACAAGCAACAGAGCGTTGCGATACTCACCAAACCAAAAGTCACCCTTCGAGGACGAGCAGGACAAGAATGTCATACTTGAGCCTATCATATTTGAGGATGGGTTCTTAAAGGTTTCTAAGACAAACCCAGTTTTACAATATTTCTTGGATATACATCCAGATAACGGTCTTAAGTTTGAGGCTGTTAACAACGAGAAGGACGCTGAGACAGAGCTTGAAATAATGAACTACGAGGTTGATGCGCTTATTGCAGCGAAGCAACTTGGGTTGTCAGAGCTTGAGCGTATCGGAAGGGTAATACTTGGACGTGACGTCACTAAAATGAGTACAGCTGAGTTGAAGCGTGATGTGCTTGTTTATGCAAGGAATAACCCGAAAGAGTTTCTGAACACATTGAATGACCCTATGACAAACATCTCGGCTACTGTGGCATTGATGTTTGATAAAGGGATTCTCGGATACAGGGGTTCTAAAGACGTACACTTCAACCTTCCAAACAACAAGAAGCGAATGCTTACTGTTCCTTACGGTGAGGATAGAGACTACATTGTGGCCTCATACCTACAATCAGACGAGGGACTTGAGACATTCAAGTTGCTTGAGCCTATGTTAGAAGATTGATTATCTTTGTGGCTTAACCCCATAAAACTTTTTATTATGCAGAAATTTCTTAAAATAACAAACGCTGCAACAGATGGTCAATTAATTGCTATTGAAGGAGTTAAGGCAATTTCAACATCGTCTCCTGCTGCTTTAACAGTTGTAATCAGCTATTTTGATGGAACAGCAACAACGGTAACAGTTGGGTCTGCTCAAGTGGATTCAGACGTTTACGAGAAGATTGTTGACTCTATCGAGCTTGCTCTTCAAACATCTTGGGTAAAGCCTTACTACGAGGTTGCACTTCCAAAGGCTGTTACAAGTATTGTAAACGCATAAGGATTATCTTTCCCCGATTAACCCCTTGGGTCACTGCTAACGCATACTCAAGGGGTTTTTTATATTCACTATCTTTGTCACATGGTCAGTATCAACGATGTAAGAGAGACGGTTCTTGCGATATGCAATAAGAACAACTACGGATATATTTCACCAGACGATTTCAACCTATACGCCAAGCAGGCGCAGCTTGATATCTTCAATGAGTATATGAATCAGTACAACTACTACATCAACCTTGAGAATCAGCACACGTCAGGAAGTGACTTGGCTGACCTTGCAGAGGGAGTAAGAGAGGAGATTGAGATGTTTATAAGTGGAGCAACGCTTACGTATAGTTCTCTAGCTGGTATATACTCAGTGTTTACAGCTCCATCAAATTGGTATCACATAAACACGATAACTTACGAGGTTCAGCCAGATGTTTTTGTTGAGGTTGCAAAGGGAAGCAGGCTGGATATTACAAGGCTTGTGAACTCAAACCTAACGGCTCCAACTGAAACATATCCAATGTATGTTATGGGGGAAACCAACTCTATTGCTATAGTTCCAAATAGTATAGATGCCACCGCAAACGTGGAGTGCATATACATGAGATACCCAGTAGACCCGTATTGGGGCTATCAGAACCTTTTGAATGGAGAGCCTATATTTGACCCTTCAAGTCCTGACACACAAGACTTTGAGATTTCTGAAGAAGAGGAGTCAAGGTTGGTCGATAAGATACTTGAGAAGGCTGGACTGTCAATAAGAGAGCCAGAGGTTTACAAGGCGGCTCAAATGAACGATAACCAACAACAATAATGGCATACCTAACAGGATATCAGTATTACGAGAACAGTGGTAACACTCCAGAGAATGCAAACTGGGGTAGCTACCAGTATGTTAGCTTGGCTGATATTGTCAACAACTTCTTGTTGATGTATCAAGGTAACCATGAAATCATAAACAACGTGAACAGGTATAAGATTCTGTTCCATGCTAAGAGAGCAATACAGGAGCTTAACTACGATGCGTTCAAGGAGATAAAGGCCCTTGAGCTTAACGTGTGTGACAACCTGCGGTTTGTGCTTCCTCCAGACTACGTGAACTGGGTAAGAATCTCGGTGTACAAGAATGGTGTGCTGTTCCCGTTATCTGAGAACATTCAGATAAATGGTGCTGAGGCATATCTACAGGACAACGACTGTAGGATACTATTTGACGCTGATGGTAATATACTTAAGCCTGACAGCTCTACTATCGACATGCAGAGGATTACAGGCGCTAAGAAAAGCATTTACCTTAATCAGAACAGTATATACAACAACTCTGAGGGGTACAATGTAGATGGTCAGTGGTACTTTGACTTTCAGATAGGGGCAAGGTTTGGATTAAACACCGAGACAGCAAATGCCAACCCTACGTTTAGAATTGACAAGAAGGGTGGTGTAATCAACTTCAGCTCAGGAGTAGCTGGTGAGTTGGTAATACTTGAGTATGTAAGCGATGGTATGGAGGGAGGAGACGACAGCCTTGTTACGGTGAACAAACTGTTTGAGGAGTATGTCTACGCATCTATTGCCCACGACATACTGAACAGTCGATTTGGAATACAGGAGTACATCGTGAACCGATACAGAAAAAGAAGAAGCGCATTGCTAAAGAATGCTAAGATTAGAATAAGTAATATCAATCCATCACGACTTCTTATGAACCTTAGGGGTCGGGACAAGCTGATTAAGTAACATGGCTAAAGAGCAGAAGAGCTTCATCGCTGGAAGGATGAACAAGAGTGTCGATGAGAGGCTCTTACCTGAAGGCGAGTACGTTGACGGACAGAACATACGTCTTGGCTCCACAGAGCTTACAGAGATAGGAGCCGTTGAGAACACGAAGGGAAACGTACAGCTTACAACGCTACAGTATAAGGATGTTGACCTGAGTAGTGATGCTGTCTGTATCGGTGCTTTTGATGACTCAGCTAAGGAGACGATGTACTGGTTTGTACACGACCCTAATCACTCTTACGGTGGTGTGGTTGACATGATTGTGTCGTTTGACACGAAGACACAACTTCTTACCTACCATGTAATAACAACTGCCTTACTAAACTTCAGTCCAACATACCTTGTAAATGCGGTTAACAAGATTGACGATTTACTGTTTTTCTCTGACAATTACAACCCTCCAAGGAAGATAAATGTAACAAGAGGTTATCTACAGCCTGACCCTATTACTGACGTTGACCAGATTTTTGAGCTTGATATAAGTGTTATCAAGCCGCAGCCTATGAACTCTCCTGTTTTTACGTTGCAAGCCAATAGTTCTGACGAAAACTTTATGGAGGATACCTTCCTATGCTTTGCATACAGGTACAAGTATAAGGACGGTGAGTACAGTGCAACATCACAGTTCAGCGACCCTGCGTTCCTACCATCTGACTTCTCTCTTGAGAGGAGGAGCTATATGAACGCTGGGATGGAAAACGCTGCCAACAGTGTTGTTGTTGAATTTAATGTTGGGGGCTCAAATGTAGTGGGTGTTGACGTTCTTTTTAAAGAGATGGACTCAAGCGTAATATGGGTTGCTAAAAAACTTGACAAGGTAACACAAGGGTATCAGCCTAACTCAACGCAGAGTATAACATTCTCAAACGGAGACATATACACCATACTAAGCGAGGGAGAGATACTTAGGTTGTATGACAACGTGCCAAGACTTGCAAAGGCTCAGACCATTATGGGCAACAGGCTCATGCACGGAAACTACCTTGAGGGTTATGACCTAAAGGACGTTGACGGAACAGACATACAGCTCACATACGGGGTTGAACAGAAGTCTGAGGCTGAGTCGTCTTACGTAAAAGAGGAAGACAGGTCTTGTGGTAGATGTCGTTTTGATGTTCCTTATCTGTACACTGGTTTTGACCAGAGCGACTATTACTCTTCACTTTATGCAACTGACATCTCAAATCCTTCCAATCCCAACAAGATTTTAGTTAGTCTTGCTGGAATACCATTAGAAGACCTTATAAATGGTGCTACAATTTTAATAGCTATTGAGACAAGAGCTGGGGCTGTAAGATACCCTAGACCAGATTTAACCTACTCTCTTTCGACTGGGGAGCAAGCAATAAGCGCGGACTACTATCCGTATATTGGAAATCCTCAATCAGAGGTTTCAGAGTCGTTAAGACCAACAAACACGGTACAGTTTTTATATACAATTGAAGGGGGGCCTCATTCTACATACCAGTCTGCCTTTAACGGGCAGGCTTGGTTTGACCAAGTAGGTACGTCTGGAAACTACCAGCAAGATCCTGCTAATTATGCAGGAGGGTACACGCTTACCGATAACTATAATGCAAATTGGAGAATAGAACCCGTCCCTGACCCCAACAATAATTCTATTCAACCATTAACACTAATAGGGTCAGCAATTGAAAATAATGACCCTACAGTAAGGTCAGGGACAGACCCTTTTCAGCTTTATGTATATGGAGATTTTCTTTACGTAACTCCTAATGGCTTTAAATATGAAGACGCGACCGATACTTTAATAATGATACCTGAATTGGTAAGTGTTAGAGTGACATTTCAAAAGACAGGGAATCAAAAAAGCTTGCATAGCAATAGAGACTACCAAGTTGGTATTGTTTATCAAGATGCTGAGGGAAGACAGTCTACAGCGCTTGAGAGCATTGAAAACTCTTTTCATGTCTCTGCATACGATAGTGAAAACATTAACTCGGCTGTAATAAACATACCAGATGATATGAAGCCTCCGTATTGGGCTGACAGGTATAAGTTTGTGATGAAGCAGACAGAGACTGATTACGAGACAATATACTCAACCACATACTTTAAGGAGACGTTAGGAGAAGGTGCTAACAGCTCCCAAACAGGAAGGGTGTGGATAAGGCTTGAGGGTGAGAATGCAAATAAGGTAAAGGAGGGGCAAGAGCTTATTGTGAAGATGGACTTTTCTGGAGCTGTGAATAACGTTGTGAAGACGACTGTATTAGAGGTAAGGTCAATGGCCGAGGATGATATATATAACGGTACGCCTTCTGGCGTATATATGCTAGTTGTTCCAGATAACTTTTCAATATCTTTTGAAAATAGTTTCACCGTTCTTACAAGCGACAAAATTACAGAGAAGACGAAGAACGGAAACGACCGTAATGACAACTACCCTGACACCTTAAAGTATCCTTTATATGATGACGATGGGGTTTGGGATATACCGACAGGAAGTCTCGTAAAAATAAAAACACACCTACACAGGAGGGAATACGATAGGATAGAGCAGGATAAGTGTGGAAGAGAGACGTGTAATTTTGAGTTTGAAGGGGTTGCAAGTCAAGAATACGTAAATCTAAGAGACTTTTTCTTGGGAGAGGGAGTTAACATACCTCAGAACTCAGACTGTGACTTCCCTTACGGAGACGACTCTGGGCCTAACGAAAACGTATTCTTTCCCGATGTGTATGACTACGGCAACCCTAATCAGTATACGAGATACACAGACCCTAACAATGCTGTTAGAGGCAGAGGCTCAAACTCTGATGATGAGAACCACTTTCAGTTTACTAGAGACACGGGCACAACGCCACAAGAGTTTCATTTCGAGATTCAGTCAGGCACACATCATTGTTGGGGAGGAGGTTCGCTTGCGAGGTCTTCAAAGATAGAGTGTGAAATATCAATATTCCCAGCGAACGCTGAGCTTGTATTTGAGACAATTCCTACCAATACAAATGGCGAGATATACTACGAGAACAGTGAGTCGTTTGAGATAGTGGGAGGCAATCACATGTCTGGCGATAAGGAAGGGGATGTAGACCAAGTAGTAGGGACTACGGATGCTGTGGTAAACCTTGGTTTTTTTAACTGCTATTGTTTTTTCAATGGTGTTGAGAGCTACAAGATAAGAGACTCAATTACAGGAAAGAAGATATATTTAGGCAATAGGGTTACGGCTGTATCTGAGCAGGACTACAAGGAGATAAGAAGAGAGGCTTCAATCACGTACAGTGGCGTGTACAACTCTCAGAACAACGTAAACAAGCTTAACGAGTTCAACCTTGGGCTTGCCAACTACAAAGACTGTGAGGAGTCTTACGGGCCTATACAGGTTCTTCATTCAAGAAGAGTTGACATACTTACTCTTCAAGAGGACAGGATATCGTATGTTGGCGTAAACACAAACGTACTTACAGACGCTGTTGGTGGGGGGATACTTACGTCAGTACCACAAATACTTGGAACGCAATCTGCTCGAATTGAAGAGTATGGCATCAGCGAGAACCCTGAGAGCTTCTGTCACTACGGAAGGGATGTGTACTTCACAGACGCTAAGCGTTCTTCTGTGATACAGTTAAAGGGTGGAGAGGGATTTGACGCATTGAATGTCATATCAGATGTAGGGATGCGGTCATGGTTCAGAGACCTGTTCCAGACATCTTTCAACAGGCAAAAACTTGGTGGATACGACCCGTATATGAACGAGTATGTACTGTCGCCTAACACAAACAAGCTGCCATTTGAAGTGCCTGTTATTGAGTGCGGTGGAGCAGGCATGCAGTTCACTGGTCTTTTAGAGGGTCAGACGTTTATTATTGAGTTTGGAAACACGTTTGGAAATGTTACCGTAAGTGGAAACGCAACTGTAGCGACTGACGTTTCTGTTGATTACAACGGTTCAACATTTAATGGTTCTACAAACCCTATTACTGGAGATTTCTCTGTGGTGTTTGATAAAGACGTCCCGTCTGTTACTCAGGCTACGATAACAATAACACCTAGCGCACCAGCTACGGATTCGGTAACGATTGTAAACTCTATTGCGTGTCCTATAGCTGACTTTATAAGAATTATACCAATTGTAATAACATCATCAGATGACGTAGGGCGTACAAGAACTCAATTGTTTAGATTCTTAGATTCAACATCAGGATACTTAAGCCCTTTTTGGGGGCAACCTGTTACTTTTTTACTTCAGAATCAAGGATACACTTCGTCTAATATTGTTTCAAGTTTTGGGCCTCTGATACAAGGATATCAGGGAACTGGAATGATTCCTATGGATGGTGCTGTTGTTACCATGGGTTCAATAAGGAATAACGTAAACGACTTTACGTTCAACTTGAACCGTAACAAGATGAGGTATTGGAGGACGAGCGGAACGTACAGTAATAACGCAGCTGACATAGCCACGATACTAGCAGGCTCAGCTGCACTGACAAATACAGGCACTGAGCCAGATGTTAGTGGCACGTTCCTTATGCCACCAAGCACGCCTTCTCCAGCGCCACCTGAACCGTTCTTGTATTTAATTTGGGACTATAGAGAGGTAAATGAAATTGTGCTGTGTGTGTCTCCAACAATAAGCGAGGCTTGCTGCGAGTGTTTTTCTTCACGTAAATGTATTCCGTTTGAGGGTAGTAGCATATCTACAGTTGATTCAGCTACAGCCTGCGGTCTTCCATCTGACACAAACGTGTGGCACACCTCAGGAGGTCTTACAAACACGATACCCGTTGTGGGAACAGTAATATTCGGCTCTGGAGGATGTAGCGATGACCCTAACAGGGATTTATTCCCAGCAGGGTTCATACACTTCGATGACAACGGAACATCTAAGTGGATTGAAATAGATTCAGATAATATAGTAATAGACTCAGGAAACTGTTAACATGCCAAACTTCGGAACATATTATATAGACGCAACATCTTTTAATAACGCAACAACCATAACTGATGCATCTGGTATTGCAGCGCCTGATGGTGTATATCAGTTTGATGGAGTGCATAGAGAAATGTTATCTGGTGTTTTAGGCCCAGTAATAGCGTGTGAAATCTGTTGTGAGTCTTGTAGTGCAACATTTGTTTACCCTATAAACTCAACAAATAACGACTACCATAAGATGTGTTCAAATGTGGGAGAGTCTACGGGGACGGCTATAATAGTAAAGTTTAAGTTCCACGAAAACAGATTCGGATATATTCAAGGGCTTCAGGCATCCTATGACAACAGCACGCATGTTGGAGTTGTATCAAATAGATACGGGTGGCTTGAAAAGAAGTATGTTGGCAACAACGGTTTCGTTGACCCGTCAGACATTGCAAACGAGAGTCCATATTCACTTACCATATATAACTGGCCGTCCACTCAATTCATTCAGACTGGACAGAACCCAATAACAGAAAGCATAGCACTTACGGATATAAATTTGCTTACAACAACGGGCGCTAATATATACAACAATCCAGATGAGTGCTACCTTCTTATACCAAAGACTTCACTTGTCACAACGGTAGATGCTGAGGTTTATTCGCCACACAGGCAGATAGACTCAAGCGGTGGGGCATGTTCGGTTACTGTACCGTGTCCATCTCCTCTTTCAAGTTTTTCAGGAACGGGGGACGAGTTAACTGCTTCAGCAGCCTGTGCAGAGGCTTCATCCTCTGGGCTTACAGAAGATTACTTTTTAATGAGAGTAAACAGCACGTCTGGTTCTCCAAGATTATTTGATAGAGTGTATCTTGATTCGGCAGGGGTTACTCCTCTTACTACGGCTGGATACTATGGCATCCAAAATCAGTACAGCGGAACAACAGAGACGTATTCTTGGATACATGTTGACTCAGATGGAATTGTCCAAGCGGCTGGGTCTTGCGGTGCGCTCACTGAAATGATTAGTTCTGAGATGAGGCCAACATTTTGGCAGGCGTGTGAGTATCAGAACATAAACGGAGTTAATCTACCAGACCAACAATACTGGCACAACGGAACAGGAGATACCCCAGCGGTGGGTAATACTGTCTATTCAGATGTGTTGGGAACAACAGTACTACCAGATGGGTGGTATCAGCTTATGAGAGAATATATTCGTATATATGTTGTAGGGGGAGTTGTTCAGTCACCAATACTTAACTGTACATAATGAGCGTACCATTAGCAAACTACACACTTACCTACGCTGAGTCGTCAAAAGGATGGCCTTCGTTCTATTCTTTTGAGCCTGAGTACATCAAGGGAATGAATCAGTACCTGTACACCTTCAAGGGAGGAAACATGTACAGACATAACGTAAACGAGACTCGTAATGAGTTTTATGGTAGCCCCTATTCAAGTAAGATTACGACTGTGCTAAACACAGATGCACTTACATCAAAGGTGTTCAAGACCATCCAGTTAGAGGCGCAAGACCCTTGGAAGGTAACTGTGAACAGCGACATTCAGAACGCAAGGGACATTGAGGTGGATTGGTTTAAGAAGAAGGAGGGAGACTGGTTTGCGTTTGTACGGGGATTGGACAGGTTGGATGGTCAGTATAATTTTAACATGCGGTCTGCAAAAGGTGTAGGGGTTCCAACAACTATTGCAGGAGCGAACCCTCAAACAATAACCTTTAGCATTGGCATAACAACACCTATACAGGTTGGTGACTCCGTATTCTCAACAGCAGACACAGAAACAATCGCCCCTACGCTTGTAGGCGTGATATCTTCAATACCAGCGGCGAACCAAATTATTGTCGACACCACTACGTCAGTGCAGAACCCAACTAACCCAGCAGTATCTGGTGACTTCGTGTTCTACGTTCGTAACCAGATTGCTGAGAGTCAGGGGCTGTTAGGACACTACTGTGTGATGACACTTGAGAACGATTTAACCACCGCAACAGAGATGATGGCGGTAAAGGTTGACATAATGAAGAGTTATCCTTAGAAATCAGTATCTTTGAGGTCATGACTGAAATGGCTCACAAGGAAGAGGACGTCCTAAAATACGTACATCAAAATAGGGGGATTCTTTGGGAAAGGATAGCTGCTTTTAGAAAACAGCTTGGGACTCTCGAAACAGCATTTGAGCATGGCACAGAGGGGATGGCAAAGTTAGCACCTTTGAAGCACGACTTTTCAGATGGTCTATATACGAGAGAAATCTTTATGCCAAAGGGGACTGTTGTTGTTAGTTTTATCCACAAGCAGAATCATCCATCGTTTTTTTTAAGTGGAGAGATGTCGGTGCTAAATGACAAAGGAGAGATTAACAGAATAAAAGCACCCATGAAGGTCATGACAGAGATAGGCACGCAGAGGGTGGCTTATATGCACGAAGACTGTGTTTGGGTGTGTGTGTATAGGACTGATAAAGAAACAATAGAAGAAGCAGAAAAAGATATATATACGGAAGACTACAAAGAGCTTCCAGAGTATGTTATACTAAACAAGAAATTATTATGTCAGGAGCAGGAACAATAGCAGCAATAGTAGGAGCATCCGTAGCAGTAGCATCAGCGGTTGCTTCAGGAGCAACGGCAGGGGCAGCATCAGCAAAGGCAAAGAAAGCCGCAGGAGAGGCCGAGAAGGTTGCAAAGAAAAAAGTTGAAGAGGCTAGAAGAGAAATTGAGCGAATGCCAATGCAGGAGCTTTCGCTTGACCTACAAGGGTTTAAGGCTGAGCAGGAGGCGTCACAGGTAGCAGCAGCTCAGTCAATGCAGGCAGCACAAGAGGGAGAAACACGTGGTCTTGCGGCAGCGGCAGGTCGCACACAGATGGCTGACATAGCGCAGCAAAGAGACGCACGTCTTGACAAGGCATCTGAGCTACAGAAGCTTGAGACATTAAAAGCAACAGAGCGTCAGCAGGCTTCAGACAAGCTTGCAGACCTAAGTCTTGCAGAGGCAGAGGGAGCTCAGGTTGCAGCAGCAGAAGCTGAACAGATGTCAGAGGCTTATAAAGGTCAAGCTATTGAAAGTAGCCTTCAAGCAGTTCAAGGAGCTGCAAATGTTGCATCAGCATCCCTTCAGCCAAAGATTAACGCATCTACTGCTTTTAAGGAGAATATAGCAGGGGGAGGAGAGGCGAATATAAAACAGTTTATGCTTAACAGCCCAGACGTTATGGCGAAATACACAGCAGACGAAATTAACAATATGTCACTGTCTAATGGAAGTTTGGAAAAAGGATTCACAAGCGTAGTACCATACCAATCTTACAGTGATCCTAAGCTGCAAAAAAGACTTTTTGGGGATTTGTATGAGAACATTGCAAAGTAATAAATAATGGCTAAGACATACTATAAATACAAAGAGCGTGGGCAGCAGGTAGACTATGCTGAGATATCACGTAACTTCTCTCAGGGGATAATGGATACTGTCACTGGGATAAAAAAAGAGGCAGACGAGTTTTCTGATGAGGTAAAGGCAGCTCAAGAAGCAGTAAAAAAGGATACAGAAGAAAGGGTTAAAGAAAAGAGAACGTCAAAGGGGAAAGGCGCAACTGGAAAAGGTGACTACGGAATAGAAGTAGGCGCCTACGACATTCCCATGACAATAGAGCGAGACGTAAACTCGGTGTTTGTAGATCTTTCTACACAGGCAGCTAATAGGGGGCTTGAATTTAAGCGTGATCGTGACTCACAGAAAATAAGTGATCCCGATTACAAGCTAAAAAAGAACGCTCTTGACAATACTTTTAACGTACTGAAGCAAGCGTCTGTTGGCATAAATAAGCTTGCAGAAGAAACAGCCGCTGGTATGAAAGACGGCACAGCAGACCCCACTCAACAGCTTGCTTTTCAGGAGTTGATGTCCTACAATTTTACTGACCCAAGAGTAAAGATTGAAATTGGGGACGATGGCGTAGGATTCATGTACAGGGTTGACGATAAAGGCAAGGAGCTGCCAAGGACTAGGAGAACCGTTAGCCAGTTAAGAAACATGGCGATGCAAAGGTATCCTTCGTATGATTTTGACGGGAACTCAACTGCAATTGTTACTAAGCTTGGCAAGACACTTGAGACACTTGGTAGAAGGGGCATGACCACTGAAGAACTTCTAAAGAGGGAGCCTATAGGGAACAGTGTAAACGGTGGCGAAACTACTCCAATGGATTTGATAGATGACTATGCAGATGGTCTTGAGGAAGATGAATTAGCGAGCATATTGATGGGTCAACTTGGCTCTAAATTCAAGCCAACATTTAACCCTGAAGTAGCATTTAGCACAGATGCAGATGGTAATGTTACTTATGACCAGTCAAAAATACTTTTTGTACCTAAAAACCTTGCGTCTGGAGTAAATAAAAATACAGCTCAGCTTACTGACGAGCAAAAAGAAAGAGCGATAGAGTTTGTCAGGATGGATATACTGTCTCAATTCAACGTAAAGCCAGCTGCTGCCTACAAGCCGAGTGATAGTGAAAGAAAGGAGTCAAAAAGAAAAGATGCCTTGATACTTGATGTGAATAGGATGAGAGAGTTGTTTGAGGGAGACTCTGCTTTAAAGAATCAAGTATTGTCTACATACTCTGAAGGGTTAAAAAGCAAATACACTGGCTTCTCAAGTGCAACTGTTGAAGGTGATGAGCTTGTTATTGTTTACAAGGACGATAAAGGATACGGGAAAACGGACAGACATCCACTTCCAAATGACTTCACTGAATTTGTAAAAACAATCGGGCCAATCGTGACTGGTCAAAGTTCTTTATTAGAAGTTTTAGAGGGTGCTGACAAACCATCTGGCGGTAGAAAAAAAGAAAAGGGTTCCTTTGAAGTGGAAGAGGAAGAATACTTTGGTCAACCATCCTTAGATTCAAAAACCAGACAGACATTTTTAGATGCGGTAGACGTAGCTGTTAAAAAAGTCCCAAAAGGACTTATGACGAGAGAGTCCAAAACTTTTACCGAGTACGGTAATAAGCTGAAAGGTGCGCTGGGTGGAATAAAAGGACTGACCGTAGATGTTGATAACAGTGGTGTCCTTACAATGTCCGTTGAGAATCTTGGAACATATCCACCAATCCAACTTGACGAAGAATCAGAAACTATGGAAACTGTGAAGTCAGCAGTAAAAACTATGCTTGAAAGAGTTCAAATGGGCGAGATGCTTGATGGAAGCGGAATGGCTGGGGGTACTAATAAAAAGAAATTGCCATAATGAACGAAGAAAGAATATTAAGTCTATATAACGACATCAAGTCAGAGTATGATGTTGGCAGTTTAGATGACTTTAAATCTTACTTGAGTGACCAAAATAACAGGGAAAGATTTTATGATTCCGTCATTTCTTCAAGGTACGATGTGTCTTCATTAAATGAGTTTGAGGACGCTTATGGACTCTCTCAACCCGAACAACAAGAAGAACTCACTGAAGAGATGATGGAGACGGGGCAGCGTGAGGCTGCGCCTGAGTACGCCATGACTGAGGACAAGTTCGAGGCTGAAAAAAAAAAGGATGGCGAATCCCCTTCACAAGATGGTGTATCTGCCGATGTGGCTGAGATTCCCCAAGCACCTGATTTTTCAACTTATGAAGAGGAAGTCAATCAGGAATATGAGCCTGTTGCTGAAGAGCCTGTTAAGAAGGATATATTTGCTGACGAGACAAAGTTATATGAAGTAAATGAAAACCTCCTTATAGACGGGTCTCAAGTTAGTCGGTCTGAAATAATAAGAAAGCTAAACAATAAGGACTTTTTAAAAAGTCTTGAGTCTGGCGAGTCGTCAATACAAATAAAGGACGACCCAGAGATGGAGCAGTATCTTGCTGACCGAACAAAAGGTATTAAGAAAAGTTCTATTCAAGATGGTGATGAAATTATCACTCCAGACCTTATGTCTCAAGAGGAAGAGGATGTCGTTCCTTACCTAAACTATCAATTCGGAGACCAAGGTTTTGCGTTTGAAGAGAGTGGCACTGGCGACAATGTTGTGGCAAAGGCTCTTGATAGCGAGGGAAATGTTGTTTCTGAAGAGGAGTTTGCGCTTGATTTAAGCTCAAGACAAGCTGGTTCAACAATAGGCTCGATTTTTAAAGAAGCGTTTACTACAAGCGCAGACGAAGAGTCAAACAGATTAAAGACTTGGCTTGACGAAAACCAAGACCCTGTAAGAAAGGTAGAGGCTCAAAAGCAAGAGCAGATTCTAAAGTTCAAAGACAAGAGCCAAATTGACAAATCATTCAAAGACCTCGCATCGGTTGAAGACGGCATAAATGAGTCAATGAATGGTTTCATAGCCAAGAGGTCTGATTTTGACAATCAAATAGCGCAGTTTGAAGAAGAGAAAGGAAGGATTGATAGGAGGGTTGAGCTTGGTACAATAACACAACAAGAGATTGATGCGTTTAATGCAAGAGCTAAGGATTTAGACGCTCAGTCAGCAGAGCTTTCAGAGATACAAAAAGGAATAAATGCTTCAGTAGCAGAATCTGAGAAAAGAAGAACTCTTCTAAAAAAGTCTGTAGGTAAATTTGCTGAATATCAAGGTGTTCTTGAAGACCAAGGTAATCCATTTGGTGCTATACAGATGAAGCTCGCTACTGGAATCGGGAAGACAGGCGGTGGAAATATTTCAGCTTGGATAGATGTTGTTGTGGAAGCTCTACCAGAAGCAGCTGTAAGAGGTGTAGACCCCAACCAATCTTTAGATGAAGCTCAAGACGAGTTAAAGAAACAGTTAAAGGCTGAGATAGTCCCTGCGGTAGTAGAGGGAGCTAAAGAATATTTTGGAAGTGATGTTTCTCCTGAGTATATGGAGAAAATAGATAGGCTTAGTGCTGAAGGCGACCCTTTATATTTTGCCTATGCTGCCGTATTAGGAGCGGTAGAGTCAATACCTGCGATGGTTGCCCCTTCACCTAGCGGCAAGGCTAAAGCTGTAAAAGGAATTGGTAAAAAGATTCTAGCCTATTTAACAGATGCTGGGAATATGGTGAGAGCCACAAGTATGGCTGCTCAAGTATCTTACAGCATAGAGGAGGAGATGGCAAAGAACCCAGCGTTCAAAGACATTTCAGAAAACGAGAAAAGAATGATTTCAGCTCCTATTGCTATAGTTGGAGGTGTTCTTGAGAACCTTGGATTTAGAAACATAGTGAATAAGTCAGGGGTGCTGCAAGACATAACTATGGCTGCTCTTAGAAAATCTGGCAAAAAGGTTACGGCAGAAACATTCGAGGATTTGGTGCAAAAAGAAGTAAAAAGCAGAGCTGCACGAGGTGGTTTAGTGTTGGTGTCAGGTGCGCTTGCAGAGGCTGAGACTGGTATGTTCCAAGAAATTAGTGAAGACGGTTTAAAGAGAGTTTACAACGCAGTTAAGGGTAAGGAAATGTTTGATGTTGAAGAAGGTTTTAGCAAGGCTTACTTCAAGCAGGTTATGACAGCTACTCTTCAAGAGGCTATAGGTGGTATGGCTCTAGGTTCTATTGGTGCTATTTCTAGTGCGGCAAACAACGACTACTATTTTGATTCAGTAAGTGATATAGACTTCGACCTGTTTACAAAGATGTCTGAGAACCCAGAGTTCAAGACGTCAATCGTAACAGATATAAAGAACAAGATAAACAGTGGTGAAATGACCGCTGAGCAAGGTAAAGTTGAACTTGAAAACGTAGAAAAAATTCAAGCAGCTTTAAACAAGATACCATCAGACTACAGTGCAGCGAACAAGAAGAAGGCTCTGTCCCTTATTATGCGTCAGGATGCAATAAAGAGAGATGTTGCTGGAAAAGATGAGAACCTTACTAAAAGGCAGCGTTCTGAGATTGAGAAGATTAACCAAATGCTTGAGGACACGGATCAGCAAGCGTTCTTAGAAAAAGAAAAACAAGATGCCATTCAAGAGCCAAGCACAGAAGAGGTGGATGTACAAGAACCTGCCGAAGGTAGCGAAGAGGTGGGAGAAGGAGACGTTCGGGAGGATACCGAAGAGAAAATCACCGTCACAGAAGAAACCCAAGAGGTAACTGACGAGACCCTCAAAGACCTTGAGAACGTGCCTGAGCCTGTAATACGTGGACTTGCCGTAAAGAACCTTAACGGTGAGACGCTTACAGAGCAGGAGCAGCAGGTGTTTGACGCCAATCAGGAGGCTGTTGACCAGATGTCTTCAGACATTGAGCAAGCGGCTCAAGCAAAAAAAGAGGGTGTTGAGGTGATGGGTCAGGAGTCAGCTACTCAGGCTGAACAGAGAAAGAAAGACATCTCGTTCCAAGTAAAAAGAGCCAAGAGAGCTATCTCCAAGATACTCCCTAATGTTGAGGTAGTTGTGCATGATACGATGGATTCATTCAATGCCGCAGTGCCTCCAAAAGGCAAGGGCAACAGGGGTGCTTTCATTGGGAATAAGATACACGTTAACATGTCCAACGCAAATACGAGGACTGTTAGCCACGAGGTATTTCATGCTGTTATCACAAGAGCATTAGGAGGCGGCAAGTTGGGCGACAAGGCTGCCACGCAGCTCACAAACAAGATGCTTGCAGCTGTGGATAGGGGTGCTGGCAATAAAGTGCTTGATAAGATTGTAGCCACTAAGGAAGACGGGGCTAAGTTGACTCTTCGTGATTACATGAACCTATTTGCCAAGGGAGAGAAAGAAGGACAGGGATATGACATCAGCTTGCAGTCTGAGGAGCAGCTTGCTGAGCTTGTTGGTTTCCTTGCCGAGAACTTCATGGAACTCGATGTAAACGCTAAGACAGCAATCAAGGCGTGGATAGGTAAACTTGCTGAGAAGCTTGGAATTAACAAGGCTCTTGGCACGAAGATTTACAGTCGTGAGATGACCGACAAGGACGCCATCGACCTTCTGAACACGATAGCTGGCAAGACAGCAAAGGGTGAGATAATCAAGGATGCAAAGACCCTTGATGAGCTGTTTAAAAATGAAGACTCGATACTTGAGGAGGAGAGCGGAACGTCTTCAAGATTCCAAAAAAACGAGGATATTGCAAGGATAGCTGAAGAGTATATTTCCAAGAACAATCTTGAAAGACTCGATAAGCTTGATATTAAAAAGCTTGACCCTGAATACTCAAAAAAAATAGCTGACATATACGATTCGGCCAAGGATGATTCAAACAATCCAGAAGTAAAAAAAGCATATAAGGCAATGGCTGACGAGCTTATTGACCAGTACGATGCTCTTGTTGATAATGGATACAAGGCAAAAATATTTGAGGCAGGAGTAGAGCCTTACGCAAGCTCAAAAGAGATGCTTGCAGATTTAAAAGAAAATAAGAGGTTGGTTGTTTTCTCTACTGAGGAAGGGTTTGGTGAGCAAGGTATAACTCAAGAAAAGAGAGAAGAAAATCCTATGCTTGCAGATTCTGGAAGAAAGGATGTTGATGGTAAGCCTATGCTTTTTAATGACGTATTTAGATTCGTTCATGACGCATTTGGACATGGTGAACTTGGTAATGGTTTCGGTCAAGTAGGAGAAGAAAATGCTTGGTACGTACATTCTCAAATGTTCAGTCCAGAAGCAAGGGCTGTAATGACAACTGAAACAAGAGGACAAAACTCTTGGGTAAACTTTGGCAAGCATTTAAGGCGTGAAGATGGGTCTATACCAAAGAGAGGTGATAGTGACTTTGTAGCACTTCAAGATAGGCCATTTGCTCCTCAAAAGAATTTCTTATTCCCAGAAGAGTACGTGTTAGACACCCCAAACACTTCGGGTAGATTTCAAAAGGACGCCCCTATAAAAGCCACTGTAGACTTCAGAAGCAGAACAGGTAAGGCATTTAGTGTGAGCAAGGAGTTCAACAATCAGCAGCACCTTGACAACTACATCAAGTTCAGAGAGAAGAAAGGAGATAAGGAGGTTGGTGTAACAGTAGACGAGGCTAAAGAAGTTGAAGCACCTAAACCACAGAAGAGACGATTCGCTAAGAAGGCTGTAATAAACATCGGTAACTCAATCACTGGAGAAACGATTCTTGAGATAGGTAGGTTGAATCCTATAATGATTGGCAATCAGGAGTTTGCTAGAATGACAAAGGTTGACATTCCCACCGACAACAAGTTTTCTTCATCAGAGAGAGAGCTTTACACAAAGTCTATAGACACAGCCGTAAGCGAGGGACTTGGTGGTATTGTAGTGCCTAAGTCAGTGTTCAGTGAGGTTGGTGTTGACGAGAACAGATTTGACGTCAAGAAGCGTGGTGATGAGTTTGTGGTTACGCCAAAGAAAGGGCTTGTTCAATCTGCAAGATTTCAAAACGATTACATCGACCAAACTACTGGATGGAGTTATCTGTATGACAAAAACACAGTGGCTTTTAAAAGACTTGAGGCTCAAGGATTCATAAAGAAGGGCATGAGTATTAACGACTTCAACTTGCTAAAAATGTTCTTGCACCAGCCCGATGCCATGTTTGCTGGGCAGGTTTTAAATGCTGCTGGAGAAAGGATTGTTCGAGGAAAAGGGGGGATGTACTATCCAATATTGTTTCATAACGAAAACTTATTTTGGGCAAGCACCCCTGATAAGGTTAACGAAATGGTGGCTCAGCTAAATAAAATGGTCAAGGATAATGGCGGTAGGATATTGATGGGAATAACAACCGCACCTCCAAAGAAATTATTGTCAAGTACAACTGGGGCAAATGCTATGATGGACATATATAGCAACGCTATCCTTGACGACATACTTGGACTCTCAAGCGAAGATGTAAAAACAAACCTCATAAACGCAGCAAACAAGCATCTTGGGATGAGTTTGACTGAGAGTATAAAGATGAAGGAGGTGATATCTAAAATAAGGGAGGAATTAGACCCAGAAATAACTTCATTCAACCAAAGACGCGGATTCTCAGAGCAGATTGCAAGGGATATAACTAAAGAAGCGTCAAAATCTCAGGAGTCGCTGTCTAAATTTGAGAAATTCTTCTTGGAAGGGGCTAAGGTTGATTTCTTTGAAATGAAGAAGAAGAAGGACGGAACATTTCCTAAGAATGCGTTAGGATTTAAAAAGTTCATGCAGGGAATATCGGCTATGATGTCCGAACCTATGTTGAAAGAGTTTTATGGGGCGCAGATGGAGGCTAAGGAAAAAACGGGTCATATATATGGCGTTATCGAGGTTACGGGGCCAGTTAAAGCAGCGTCAGTTACGTTGATAGCAATGAACAGACTGACTGATGGTCAGAAATCCGCCATTGTAAAAGCTGCAATGAAAGATGGATTGAAGTTAAAGGACAGACAGAAAAGTAACATAAAATCTTCTGTATGGTCTATGTTCTATACGGACGGCATGTCGACAAAGGAAAGGGATAATGTGAGAAAATCTCTCGGTTTAAACTTTGACAATAATTACGACAAAACAATGTCACTTTTTGCTGAGTCAAGAGGGATATCGAAAAAAGAGGCAATTGAAACCTATGCGGTAGAGAACTACTTAAGAAAAGAACAACCAAATGCAACAGGCGACTTAGCTGATGCTATATTGGCAATGACCGAGAACACCCACGAGTCCTATCCAATGGCTGTTCAGGCTGAGAGTGGGGTTACCTTGAATTTATTTGACACTGCTGTACAGTGGGATGCTGTATCAACAGACCCAGACCCAGATAACAACAAGGTGATGAGTGATAAGGACTACGATAATAGAGTTGTTAGGAATGGGAAAGAGACGACAAGGCAAGATCAATTGTTTGGCAGAAGCATAGGGGTGTCAAAAGAGCCTCTGCTTATAAACACAAAAAACCTCGGCAAAGAGCATCAAGTATCACCAAAATATCAAGCGCCTGCATCAACTGCATTCACGATATACGATGTAATCAACGAGCTTCGTGGAAAAGGGTACACTGACTCAGCTATAGAATTGTTCCTTAGCCGAGAGATAAACCCAGACACACAGAAAAACTTCACCAAGAAGGAGATAAAGGATGCGATGGCTGTTCCTATTGATATTGAGAACACCCTTCCGTCAGCGTTCGGTGATGTTGAGGGTGGTATAGCTCAGGGTCAGAAGATGTTCACAGAGGTAATGGAGAAGGTAAGAAGGTCAGCGGCAAGAATGCGCCCAGCTAATCCTGCGAAAATCAGAGCCAAAGCCCATCAGATACTTATGGCTCACCCAGATTTTGACAAGCAGTCTGCTACAATGAAGAACAGGTTGATAGTTGGTCTTGATAGCGCATTGGGCACTACGGCAAACAAAGCCATTCAATCTGAGATATCAGCCATCAAGAAGATGATTAAGGGCGGTAAGATATCTTTGAGAGAACTAAAAGCAGTTCAAGTAAGGCTTAGAGCCTTAATAAGAAAGGAGCTTCCTAACAATAAGTACAGCAAGTCTGTTATCAACAAACTCATAAAGATGGTAACTGATGCAACTCCTGAAACCATACAGAAAAATATTGATGATGTTACTTCAGTAATAAACGAGCAGAGGTCTGAGATATTCATATCAGATATTGAATCAATATTAAACCAAAAGTTTGAAAGGTCAGAGGCAGGAAGGAAGAAGGGAACAAAGGTTAGTGTTCCATTTGCAGAGGCTATATCATTTGCTAAGAAAAAACTTGATGAAATACGAAAGGTAGCCGAAGACCAAACTAAGTTTGATAAAATAATAGACGATATAAATCAAGAAAGGTCTAGTCTGTTTGAAAAAACAGATGCAATGACAGAGGATGATATATCAATGATTCTTGCTTATGACTTCATACTTGAATATGGCGCTACGTTTGCTAATGAGAAATCAGATAAGTCTACAGTAGAGGGTCTTGAGTCTTCACTTGAGGCAATAAAAGACCTTGTAAATACTGGTAGAGGGTTTATGAAGGAGCAATTGAGACTTGCCCATCAATCATACCTTGAGAGATATTACGATGCTTTTGAGGATATGACAGGTATAGACATAAGTGAAATGTCTGAGGAAGAAGCTGATAAGGTGTTGAGAAAGTATAGAATAAGTAGAAACAACAAGGAGAGAAATACCAACATCATTAGAGACGGACTTTCAAGCATGATGAAGGCAATTGTAAATCACGTTGATGCGAAGCAAGCTGACTTACCTGCATTTATGGACATTCTATCAAGAGGAGCTGGAAAAATGTTCGAGGGTAAGCTTCAGGATTTAGTGACTCAGAGAATGAATGACTCTACCACTACCTTTAAGAAAGGCACGATGGAAATGGAGGCTCTTGTGTCTTCTAAAATGGAGGAAGTGTTTGGCAAAGACTGGGATCGAATAGTTTCTGTAGATAACAGGAAGTATATAGACACTGGAGTAGAAGTGGATGGCGAAAGTATCATTGCCTCTCAAAACGAAATATACTACTGGTATAATCAGGCAAAAGACCCTGCGAACCACCCTGCTTTTGAGAAGATGTGGGGTAAGGATTGGGAAAGTAAGATGAATCAGCTTGAAGAGCTTATGACGCCAGAGGTAAAAGAATGGGCTGACTGGCAAGTAAATGAGTTCTTTCCTAAAATGTACGAGAGATACAACCAAGTATATAAAAGGGTGTATAGAACAAATTTACCTTGGAACAAAAATTATGCTGGTAAAATATACAGAGAGTTAGGAAATAAAGAGATAGAGCTTGACAACCTGCAAAATGGATACAGAGCCGCTTTATCAAATGGCTCTACAAAAATAAGAGTCAAAAACAATAACGAGATATCTCAAATGGATGGCAACTACGCTATGGGAGCTTACATTGAGGAGATGGAGAGGTTCAGGGCATACCAAGAATCTGTTAGAGACATAAGCAAGCTGTTTGCAGATAAGAAGATAAGAACCGTTATAGAAGAACAGTACGGTAAGGGATTCTTAAAGCTGTTCGATGACATGTTGAAGATATATTTAACTGGAAACAGGGGTGAGGTTTTTAGGTCGAGGCTAATATCTGCAAGCTCAAGAGCATTTGTTTTTGCAAAACTCGGAGCCAACTTTAGTCTTATTTCTAAGCAGCTGACATCTATACCTACATACGCAAATGACATAGGCTGGAGAAATTGGTCTAAGCAAGTTGGAGTGGCGTTTTCGAGTCCCAAAGAGACTAAGCGGATTGCGATGGAGATTTACAACAACTCAACGCTTCTTCAAGATAGATACAAAGGAGATTTCGTTAGCGTTGTAGATATATACTATAAATCAAAAGACCCTGTAGTTTCATTAGGGGCAAGTAAGGATTACTACTTACGAAAAATGACTGATTTTGTGCTTAAGAACGGGATGATGTACACAAAAGCTGGGGATGCTGCTGCTATATTTATGGGTGGTCTTCCTAACTATACGTATTACAAGTCCGAGTTCAAAAAGAAAAATCCAAATGCAACTGAGCAGCAGGCGATTGACTATGCCATCAAGAAGTTTGAGAAAGACACGCAGGGTACTCAGCAGTCAGGGGATATACAAAGTAAAGATTACTGGCAGACAAGAGGGGACTTGGTGAAGTCTATGATTATGTTCCAAACATCTCCAAGACAATACTGGAGAAAGTCAATGTCTGGCTGGAGGCAGCTTTACAGAAAAATGGCCGCTATGGGTGAAGGTGCAAAATCAGAAATATCTACACTCAAAGAAAAAATAAAGAGTGGTGATATGTCGGTACAAGAACTAAAAGAATCAAAAGAAAGGCTTAAGTCCTTGATGGCATCTGCAAAATCGGCAGGAAAAGGAACGGTATGGGAAAATCTAAGAACGGTTATTACCTATCGCTTCATGATGCCAATGCTGTACAATTACGTGGCAATGGGATTCCCTCCTCTGTGGGATCTTGACGAAGAGGAAGAAGAACAATTGATTGCGTCTGGAGTTATGGGAAACTTGTCTATACTGTTTGCAATTGGAAGCATAGCAAATGGAATATCAAACTTTATACAGGACAAGCCTTGGGCATCCAATATGCCAATGCCTGCATTGTTTAGTATGGCAAGTGAAACAATAAAAGACTTTGAGAAAGCAAGAAGGGTTAAAGACCCTATAAAAAAAGAGCAGTATCATAACGAGGCTATAATGAGCCTAATAGGAAACTTTATACCTACAAGTAACCTTGATAAGTCTTTCGGAAACTGGTACAGAACAGCTACTGGTGACCAAGATTTTAATTGGAGAAAGATTGCGGCATATAGCGATTATATAGCTGACAAGGATTCAATAGAGGAGCAAGAGGCAATGGAGGAGTTGAGAAAAGCTCAAGACAAGCTTAATAAGCAGAATGATAAAGGAGGAAAGCCTCAACGCCCCCAAAAAACTCAAAGACCTCAAAGACCTCAAAGACCTCAGAAACCAAGGAGATAGATGAAGAAATGGTGTGAGACCAGACCGATAGAGTGTAGTAAGAAATGCCTAACAACAAAGAAGTGCGAGTATCATGGCAAGACCGATAGAAAAAATAATAGTACACTGCTCAGCAACACCAGAAGGACGTGACGTGAAGATGGAGGACATCAAGCGTTGGCACGTTGAGGACAACGGGTGGAGCGACATAGGCTACCACTGGGTGATTGAGCTAGACGGAGCCATAGCGAAGGGAAGGCCTGAGAGCCGTTCGGGAGCGCATGCGAAGGGACACAACAGCTCATCCGTAGGTGTATGCTACATAGGAGGGGTTGATGATAGTGATGGCAGTCCGAAGGACACCAGAACAGAGAAACAGAAGGAGACGCTACGCTGCCTTCTTATTGACCTATTGGGAAGATACCCTGACGCTGAGATTATAGGACACAGAGACGTAAGCTCCAAAGCCTGCCCATCGTTTGATGCTAAGGCTGAGTATGCTTCTTTATCACAGACGAGCTGATATACATAAGGTCAATTGTCTTGACAAGTGTTATGATGTCTTTTCTATCTCGCCTCCTGTACATCTTGTATAGGGTTGGGGTATAGACCTGCTCCTTTACCACTGTGTTTTTTATGAATTCTTGAAGGTCATCTTTCGCCACGACTATCCAGTAGTCTGTAATCTCAAAGGAGAAGTAGTCGGCCTGACCGTATAACCACCCAGTGTCACCACGCACGTTCATAAGTTCAACCCAATGAATATTCTCATCGTACTCCTCGTGACGTTTCTTTCTGCGTAGCATCTTCACATCGTATTTGACGTTCAAATCCCAATGCTCTTTCATGTCCTGTTCTACTGTTGGGAACACTACGTTATTGAAAAAGGAGGCAAACTCCTTTTCTTTTTGCTTACCTAATTTTAGCATATCTTTGTATTATGGCTGTTAGAAATTATAAAAAGGAATACCGAGACCATCAAAGCTCTACCAAGTCAAAGTTAGACAGGGCGGCAAGGAACAGGGTGAACCGTAAGAAGAAGTGTGGCGAGGGAAAGGAGATTCACCACAAGGATGGGAACCCACGTAACAGCTCCCCATCAAACTGCGTGTGCATGAGCATCAGCAAGAACAGGGGCAAGAAGGAGGAGTCCAGACTCAGAGGGTCTAAGAGGCGCTAGAGGATTATATTCCTTACGCACTGTTCACACCAGTCTGATATATCGTTGTTCGGATTAACACCACACTTAACACACTTCCCATCAAGCTTCTCAATTGCAGCCTTCAGGTACTTGGCTGTGTCACAGGTCTCCTCGTAGGCTTCCTGTAGCCAATCTTTTAGCGTGTAGTCATCTCGGTCAACTGTTACGCCATACTCCTCCAGCCCCTTTTTATCAGAGGCTACAAGGTCTTCAATTATTTTCTTGGTTATATTGCTTGTCATGGCTCTACGTCCTTTGCTCGTTTTGGTTCTTTATTTTTCTTCATACACACCTGACAGCGCTTGCCACCGTTAAGGTAGTCCTTACGCCATACGTGCATTCTACATTTTGGTCTCATATATATTAGATTACGTCTTCTTCAATTATCTTGTCAATTGCATCCTGACATCCTTGTATTAAGTTAACTATGGAGGTTTCCGTGCTTCCATTTGAATAGATGTCATTAAGGAACTTATCAACCTCTCTACAGAATGCGTTGCCCTTGTTCTTTAATTGATGTTTGAATGCAGTATTTCCCCCGAAGTCGTCTAGCGCCTCAACGAACGACTGTGCAAACACCATACACTTCAATATTTTTATGTGCTTATCTTCCATTTATTATTTTAATTATTTGGTTACACTTCTCATAATCCTCCACAGACTCGTAGTATCGCAGTATTACTTCAGGGTCTTCGTGGTTCTTAGGTAGGTAGAACGCCTCCTGCTCAGCAAGTTTGTCGTAGTCTGTAGTGCCTATCAATAACTGGTAGGCGTTGTGGTATGACTCTTCAATCTCGGTCATCTTTGTTTTCTATCGTACTCCTTCTTGTATCTATACAGAGGGTATACCATTATTATTAAAATTATCAGTGCTATTATCATCTTCTTTGTTTTGGTCTGTTGTTCCTGCGAGTTCCCTAAATATTCTAACACATTCAAGCGCAAGTTCAGTTGTCTCTTCGTCAAGGTTATGATATTTCGTGACTACAGTTAATGCGCTCTCTTGGATAGCAGTTTCAAACACATCATATAATTCAAAGTCCTCCCATTTTTCAACCGTTTGAGGTGGTTTTGCAAGTCTTTTCCTTCGCTTATTTTTAGCTTCTTTCATTCCTTTCTTAATTCTAGCGTTTGCTTCTGCTACTTCTTTTCTGTTGAACTCTTCTGCTGATTCTCCTTTAAGTATCATCTTCTTTGTTTTTAGTGTATACTTCCATTTGATGTTCACACTTACCATCCTTTATTGGAGGATTCATAAAATATGATTGCCTAAACTTAGATGGTTCTGCTGTGTATCTGTAACACTCATCTTTTAAGGAACAGTTAGCCCCTGAACACATTGTAATGTCAGGGGGAGGTTTTTCTTTCTTTTTCATAGTTTTTTTTGTTTTGTTTTAACTCATAATGTTGTGACTCACAAGTTTATTACTTACCATACAAATCATACAGTCGATTGCTGTATCTGTATGGATAATAGTTAGTCAAGTATCTTCAAGGTTCCGTCAGCCTTCACTATGTACACACAGTTCGGGTTCTCAATAATCTTGGTAATCATGCTCGCCATACTCTCAGGCATACCACCCTGCTTGACAAGGTTCTTAAAGAACTTGCGATGCTTCCTCCCCTTCGGTGGGTAGACCTCAAAACATCTTTTTAATACATTCTCTACGTGTAGTTGTGGGTTCATTTTTATTTAGATTTTTTGCCGCTTCAGTTATCCATCGCTCATAATCCATGTATGTCTCATCTGAATTAGGTTTAGGAAATACAATATGTAGCAGCTCGTGAATTATACTCTCTTCGTCTAGCTCTATGTCATGGTATATTACAGCGGTCTTATTGTCAAAGTCCCTAAACACACCAACGAAGTACGTGTGTCCGTTATAATCAACAGTAACCTTGTTTAGGTCTATCTCTTCAGTGGAGACATCCCACTCACTAATACCGAAACGACCCTGCCACTTAGATATGGTGTGTGAGACGTGCGACCTGTCCATGCTCTTTTGAATGAATGAATGCCTCTACGGCTTTCTTTGCCCCAACGTATCCATTTTTCATGTGCCACGAATCACTTGGGCTTGGCGTTCTAAGGTACTCAGCAGTAACCCCAATGAAGTCCTTGTTATCCATGAACTTGTGGCGCTGCTTGTGGTGTATGTGGTGTAGGTATATGTACCTGTAGTCGCACTTGTTCCACATACTAGGATTCTCGGTTGCCATAAGTAGCGGCAGGTTGTCGAGCTTCGCTCCGTCCCCATGACTGGTGGCAATCATACTATTACCATACTTAGTGTACTTACGATGTGCGATACTAACGTCAAACGTCACGCTTTCGTGATTTCGATAGTACGCCTCGACCGTCTGGGCAAGCATATAGCCACTCATATAGTCATGGTTGGAGGGGTTGAATACAACATGGACATCAGCAAGTGGCAGCATGCGCTCAATCGCACGTACATACATAGACTTGGCTGCCTGAAACGCCTCGTGCCACATTCCTGAAGTGTCCTGCGGAGTACCACTTGTCGTGGTTCTCTTTGTGTTGTCGATGTGTAGAACATCATTACCTATTACGAAGAATATCTTGTCGATACTAAACCCATAGGACTTCTCAATAAGCCCATCCACCGCCTCATCTACTTGGCTGACTGCCTTCTGTATATCGTAGTGCTGGCCTGTCTCATCGAGGGACGCCAGCTTTCCTACGTGTATATCAGCAGGGTCTATCACCAAACAGTGAGGGTCGGTAATGGGTTTTCTCTTAATCTTCTTAAACTTGGGCGAGTAAGATTTTAGCTCATCAAGTATCGGCATGAATACCTCCTCAAGACTTATCAAGCCGCTGTCTTCTTTTGTGACAACAGAGAACCTGTATTCTCCAGAGGCTGATTGCCAGTGCTTTACACTTACAACATCTTCCTTGTCAATACCACGGTCGTACAGGTGTTGGTCAAGAGCGCTGTTGTTATTGATGTTGGTGACGGTCTCGCCACGCATCTCCATGATAACCTCGTACTCTTCAGGCCTTAGCCTTATCCTCGGTATGCTCATCAGCTATTGATTCTTGTAAGTCCTCGCATACCGACATCAGGCTTGCTATGGCTTCAGTTACACCATCGACATCGTTGTCTGATAGCGCCTCATATATCTCGTCTGTATGACTGTTTATCTGCCCCATTACGAAGTTGATAAACAGGAACCTCTTGCGTTCAGTTGGATTCATTTCTCATCGCTGTTAGGAACAGGTCTCCCATCTCAACATCGATGGTCTTTATTGTTCGGTAGATTAATCTGCTACGGCTCTTTACCTCATCCCTTTCTTCTTGAGTTGACTCCGTTCCAAGGTTTACGTACATGACCGAATCCATCCTAAGAAGCTCGTCAAGCTTCTGCTTGTCTGTCAGGTTGGGTGCTTCTGCTATGTTATCTATCTCTGTGTACATGTCGTTAAAGTCCATTCAATACTGCCCTTACTTTTTTCTTAGCATCCTCAATCTTAGCCTTTGGCGTGTGCATCCTGACGACTTCATACAAAGAAAATAAATCATCATTTTCATTTGAAACACGGCCAAGCTTGTCTTCTAGTTCTGCAATGTATGAATTTAAGTCAATAATATGACCATCTAAATGAGATATCTTTTCAATCAACTCATTTTTACTTATGGATTCCTCTGTGTTTAGTTCTCCAAAGTACAGGTTCTTGCACCTTTCATATATCATTTTTGTGTACTTGTCTTGGGAAATGAACAAGTCAATAGCCTTGATACCGTGCATGACAGTCGCGTGATTCTTACCAAAGAATGCGCCTATATCTGAGAATGAATATACACCCACTTCTCTGTATATCTTGTAGAATATCTGTCTTGCATCAACTACTGGACGTCTTCTTGAATTTTCCATAATGTCTACGCCAGTTACTGACGATATGATACCCATAAGCCTACTTGCTGACGGTGTTGGTTTTGTTTTTTTCATGTGTAATTGATTTGTTTTGATTCATTAAATCTAAATACTCATCCATTCCTATCTCTTCCATATCAACTAGGACTGGAACGTCATCCTCCTGATGGAAGATTTTAACTTGGAAGGGGAAGTCTCCGTCTCTCTGAACCATCACACCGAACTTCTGAATTATACCATTGTTAGATGGTATCTTGTGTGCGTTGTCGTGTATGGTCATGGCGAGGTGGTATCCCATATTCCCCATCGTTATTATTTTGTCATAGGCAGCATCTTCAAACTCGAAATTAGCCTCCTCTATATACCTCTGTTCTGCATCCATGCTCTTTGAGTTGTTTAAGTCTATATTCTTGTAGCTTAGATAGACGACCGTCAGGTCTTTTAACTTCCGAAAACAGAACACCAGAGTCTGGAGGTATAGCAATAAGGTCAGGGATGCCGTTCTTATTCGTCTTAACAAGTTTGATAACGTAATACCCTTCCTCTTCAAGTTGCTTTATCCTTTTGTTCTGTATTGCCTGCTCAGTCATTATTCAAAGATACGGAATCACTGCGTTGGTTTGTAGTCTTTTTTAAAGTGTTTAAGTGTGTAATCCTTCTTAGCTTTTACAGCCTTGTATATCTTACTCTCGATGCCCTCGTCAGAGAATACCCAGTAGACATCGTTCTTCAGCCGTTCCTTTGTGGTCATCCTATCCCTTGACTGCCAGTAGCTTGTGGCGCTGAAGTCAATGTTGTAGTATACCAGAGCGTCTGCCTCACGAAGCGATATGCCCTCACGTCCCGACACAATCTGTAGCGCTATGTGTTTGTCGCTGCCGTTGAAGTCATCAAGCTCAGTACATA
>Ga0213869_10000335_pt1 | contig 38890 bp, 31 predicted proteins | sample PICome_10_FD_160083 | JGI IMG/M metagenome (GOLD analysis project Ga0213869, IMG submission 160083) | Coastal seawater microbial communities near Pivers Island, North Carolina, United States - PICO132 | ecosystem: Environmental > Aquatic > Marine > Coastal | place: USA: North Carolina...
CCGCCATGATTGCACCAAAGGCGAGCGACGTCATCCACGTGCCTAAGAAGTCAATTTGCCAGGTCACATGAAAGACGAATGCAGTCATTGCACCAAACGTGACCATCTCGCCGTGGGCGAAGTTCGTTAGGCCCGTCGTGCCGTAGATGAGCGACAGGCCGATGGCACACATCGCAATGATCATGCCGAGCTTGATCCCGTCAACGAACAACTGGACCGCTCGGATCGAGTTGGACTCCTCGACTACTCGCTCACCCAACGGGAACAACGTGTTTTTGTTTGTTGAGGGCTGCACCTCGACCCCGGTCAACGGATTCTTGTCAGGGTTACGTAACTCGAAGCCTTGCAGCGTCTCCGTGTCGAGCAGTACGGAGTAAACGCCTGGGCCGGGTAGTTCAACTAGCCAGACGCCCTCGGCGTTGGTTGTTGCGGTTCCGACTTCGTTGCCGTCAACATCAACGACGGAGAACTCCACGCCCTCAATAAAAATCTTCTCGCCGGCAGCGTCTTTCGCGCGCATAGTTCCGCCGACGGTTTCCTCGCCGTTTTGAGCCATCGCCGTTCCGTTGACAGCAAGTATCGCCACAAATGCAGCGACAAATCCAAGAAGAGTGGTCAACCAAGTCGGACGCCGACCGGGTCGCTGATGTGTGGTGTGAGTCGCTCGCCCATTGGACGGCTCCCCATGAGACCTGAGCAACACGGAGCACACTCTAGACGCGCGCTGCGCTCGGCACCATCATCTTCGTGTTGCACTCCGACTGCGGCGTTTCGAGAGTCATGAGGAGCAGCCTCATTGTCATCACCCACAAACCTGTCGCCAGCGCAATATGTGTGGCGACCAACAGTTCGGGAACTCCGTTGAAATATTGGGTGTAGCCGACTGCACTCTGGAGGAGGCCAACGAAAATCCATCCTGATAGGGCAGCCCGGACCCCAGCCTCGGAGTCAGCGACGTTCCGCAGTGTCCAAGCCAGCAGGCCCGCTACGGCGAGAGCGGTGATCACAGTTGCGCTGTGGATGCGGGCCACGTTCGAGATGTCGAAACCGAACCTGCGAACGTCTTGTTCGCCTGCATGAGGTCCGGTGCCCGTGACGACGGTACCCGTCACAAGTGCGACAGCGGTGAGCGACGCCAACACGGCAGTGAGCTGACCAGGTCGACTGCGCCAACTTGTTGTGCGGCGGGCTTGGCTGGCGCTGCTCGACGAACGATGCACTGCGACAATACCGAACGCAACAGACACCATGGCGAGCAGAAAGTGTGACTGCACGAGGGCAGGGTGCAGGTCCGTTCGGACAGCAACTCCACCGACAACGCCGTTCGCGAGCACCGACACCAGCACGCCGATAGCGGGCCAGCGTAATCCGATGACTCGCGGACGAACCCGGAACGCAGAAATAGCTAAAAGCAGTGTTGGAACTCCAATCACCCCGCTCAGCAAGCGATTGACCTGTTCGATCGCCGCATGCCCTGACGAGACATCAACGAAGCGCTCACTGTTGCAGTTCGGCCAGTCATCGCAACCGAGGCCGCTACCCGTGAGGCGAACAATTCCACCAGCCACCGTGAGCAAACAAACGCCCACCGTCGTCAAAATGGCGAGTTGGCGATATCGGGTGACGTCGCGTAGCGCTGCCATAGCTGGCAGGCTACGACTAGCGTCAGCGGTGTGCTGAGTTCGTTCGACGACTTTCCCATCCATCAGACGTCACATCCCATCGCCCAGACTGCGGGAACCGACCTCAATCACTACGACCGGTACTTTTTCAACGGCTACACAAGTGACACTCGGCTGTTCTTTGCTGCCGCCTTCGGGCTGTATCCAAATCGTCACGTGGCGGACGCACACTTCAGCGTTGTAGTCAATGGCGCTTCGGTTGAGGCTGAACAAATTAACGTCCACGCATCGCGCCGGGCGCCACTCGACCGATCTGAAGCCAACATCGTCGGCCCAATCCAGGTCGAGGTTCTTGAACCCTTGCACACCTTGCGAGTCGCTGTCGATGCCGCCGAACATGGCCTCCGCGCCGATCTCACCTTTGTTCGCCGCTCCGCGCCGATCCAGGAACCACACTTTTTCCATCAGGTGGGCCAGCGCGTGCTCATGGATTCGACACGCATGACCCAGTTCGGTGTTTGGGAGGGCTGGATTGAGGTCGATGGCGAAGTGATCGATCTCGATTCGGAGAAGACCCTCGGTAGCCGAGATCGGTCGTGGGGTGTGCGGCCCGTCGGCGAGCCGGCTCCCACCGGCGCTCCAGTGGCCGATCCACAGTTCTACTGGCTTTGGGCGCCGCTCAACTTCGACTCGTTTTCAACGCACTTCGACATTAACGAAATGTTCGACGGGAAACGCTGGCATGAAACCGGGTTTGTGGCTCTCAGCGGCAGCAGCGTGGTAGAGCCCGCAGATGCGATGCGTTCGGTTGACTACCGCATCGGCTGGAAACCGGGCACCCGGCGTGCAGAGTGGTTCGAAATCGACTTCGAACCATGGCAAGGTGAGGTGTCGACAATCCGACTTGAGCCACTCTTCGACCTCCATATGCTCGGCATTGGGTATGGCCATCCGGAATGGCGTCACGGGGCGTGGAAAGGCGAGTTGGTCATCGCTGGTGACCGGTGGTCGCTGCCGGTTTCGGATCCGAACGCGTTCCATCACATTCACATTCAGTCGCTCGTACGAGCGACGACGACCGGTGGCCTCGGCGAGCACACCGGCCTGGGCGCTCTCGAACAGCTCGCTGTTGGCCGCCACGACCCAACGGGTCTCGTCGGTCTGAACGACGGCTGGTCGGCCTGAGTTTTAGGTGTGCCGGATACTCATGCCGCCGTCGACGGGAATGATGGCGCCGTTCACAAAACTGGATGCAGGGAGGCAGAGGTTAAGCGTCATGTGCGCCACCTCCTCAGGTGTGCCGTACCTCCGAAGCGGAACCCGTCGACGCGAGTATTTCTCCTTGGCCTCTGCCGCGATACCGGAGGTCATGCCGGTATCGATCGGACCAGGGCAGATGCAGTTGACCGTCACGTCCATCTGACCCAACTCAACTGCGAAGCTTTTTGTCAGGCCCACAACGCCGGCCTTCGACGCTGAGTATGCAGCAAGTCCTCCTGTAGTCACGATTGCCTCAGTCGATGCAATATTGACGATCCGACCCGCCCCAGACTTGATCAGGTGCGGAGCCGTTAGACGGATGAGACGAGCGTGCGCAGTGAGATTTACGTCAAGAGTCTGTGCCCAGTTGGGTTCAAACTCCTCCTCCGGCTGAGATACCGAGTTCATCATCGATACCCCGGCGTTGTTCACGACAATGGCGAGGTGACCTGCCCATGCCAATGTCTGCGCGACCAGGGCTTTGAGTTGGTCGTGGCTCGCCACATCGCACTCAACGCCGAGCGCAGCGTCGACACCATGCACTGCGCTGATCTCATTGACAACCGCAGCAATTCGGGCTTCTCCAAGGTCCGCTACGACAACACGCACGCCCTCATCAGCCAGCAGGTGGGCGGTGGCTCGACCCATTCCGCTTGCAGCGCCGGTGACAATGGCCACTCTGTCGCTCAAGGAACGCGACAGTTGGGTCAGGCGCGTCATGGTCGGATCTCGTAAAAGGCGTTGAGGTCGTGTTTGACGTCAAGCTTTCGGAACTGGGAGAACCCTGCGGCTTCAGACATCTCGCGCGCTTTGCTCTCTGGGAGTCCCAGCGTTCCGAGGCCCTCCCCGTCAGGCTCAGACAGCGCCGAAGACATGCACGATAAGACGCTGATGCCGTACATCAAGGCCGCCATCGGATTCCGTTCAACGTTTTCGCTGAAGGTGTCGCGACCCTTGATGTCTACCAGTAACCACATGCCGTCCGCAGCGAGCGCTGAGCGGATTGCGTTAACCATCTGCGTTGGATGTGACATGTCATGAATGCAATCGAATGTCGTAACGAAGTCGACCGACTGGTCAGCGGGTAAGGGGTTGTTGCGCGGGTCGACAAACCGAGCGTTCCTGACACCAAACTCAGCTCGGCGCGACTCGGCACGGTCGAGAGCATGCTGCGATATGTCGTAGCCGACGAAAGTCGAATCCGGGAACGCCTCAGCCATCATCAAGACCGCTCCCCCTGCGCCGCATCCGATGTCGGCCACCGTGATCCCTGTGTGTAGTCGCTCGACGACGCCATTGAGTGCTGGTAATACGGTCGGAATCAAGTGGGCCTTGTTCCATGGTTCGAAACTTCGCTCAATACCTACCGCCCCCTCATGGCCGTGGCTGTCGTAGTTATGGCCTACACCCGTACGGAAGCTCTCGGGCATAAGGTCCAGCGCTGCCATCGTCTGCGGAAAGCGGTGAAACATTCCAGTGCCACTCGCAGGATGGTCTGGCGACGCAAGAACCGCTACACCCTCGGGTGATAGTCCGAACTTCTCGTTGCCCGCCCCCGCTGTGTCGTCGACCTCAAGCAAACGAGCTGCCGCTTGGTTGTATGCCCATTCGCGTACCCAACGTTCCGAGAGACCGGTCCGATTGGCAAGCTCAATCGTGGTGATTGCTGCATCAGCGTCAGCTAGCGCCACAAAAAGTCCAAGCCGGTCACCAAGATGGATCATCCCTGCAGTGACAGCTCCGCTTAACTGCGTGAAGACGTTGAACCCAAACGTCTTCAGCTTGTCAGGGTCGGCCTGAACCGTACTCTTATCGGTCATAGGCTGACTGTAGTTTTCAGCCAGCATCTATTCTTCAGCGGCTGCGATCGTTGTGTGCAAGGTGCTCCGAGTTACCGAGCGAGCTCAACCCGAAAGCGTGACCGTCACCGAGTTCAAACGTCTGGATTCGGGTGATCGAAGTGTGGTTGAGCTGGAAGCGCTCCCACTGCCACGGGACCGGGTCGATACCAAGCAGGTGGCCGATGGCCATCGAATTCGTTCCGGCGTGAGCGACGAGCGCGATGCGTTGGTCAGGACGGTCAAGGTGCCACACCGGAAGTGGCCCACTGGCCCGCACACCACCCCTCTGTGCCATGAAACTATCGACACCCGCAATGATTCGGTCGGCGAACTCCCGCACCGACTCCCCTCCTTCGAGACCCGTCCAGCGCTCAAGTGACGGGCGGGCGAGCAGCTCTTTATATGCCTCTTGCGCCAGCGAGTACGGCGTTCCGTGCCAGTCCGGGTCACCGATCTCATGAAGCCATGGCTCAATCACCTCTGTCCGGTCTAGGACCGAATACAAAGGTTCTGCAGTCTGACGTGCACGCAGCAACGGCGACACAAGTACTTCGTCAAATGATTCAGTGGCCAGCACTTCGGCCATTCGTTTCGCTTGGTGATGCCCGAGGTCTGTCAACGGAGGGTTCACAACGTTGAGGTCGTTTCGCGTCCACTCTGGCTGTCCGTGACGAATGAGAACGATTTCCACGACGTCGCAACCTATCGGGCTGCTACTCGGTAGGTTGCGGCGCCATGGTGGACGGCATCGACGCGACGGACGGTACGCAGGGCAACGCCGGCTGGCATCCGGACCCGGCTAACCGTTTCGAGCTGCGCTACCACAATGGTCGAGCCTGGACCGCGGACGTGTCAAGCAACGGTGAGCGCTTCGTCGACCCTGCGGGATCCCGACCCAACACTCCTAACCTTGGCCAGCAGATCCAGGCCTCAACGAATGCTCCGGTCGATCGGAATGCGCCCGCAACTGCTTCGATGGTGCTTGGCATCATCTCTTTATGCATCGGATGGATGCCAGTCGTCGTCGTGATCGGCCTCCTCGCCGCGCTTCTCTCCATTGTCTTTGGCATCAAAGGGGGCCGGCGAGCAAAAGAGGTCGGAGTCGGCGGGGGCTTCGCCATGACAGGAATCGTCACCGGAACCGTTGGTCTGCTGGCGTGTGTCGGCGGCGCTATGTTCACGGTGTCAATACTGCGGGCGGTAGACGAGTTTGAGAATCCGGCCACGAACCAAACAGTGATCACATCGTGCGCCCGCTCCGCCGACCAAATCATCGCACGCGGCTCACTGACCAACACAAGTGCAAGCACTTCGACGTTTCTGGTCCGTGTTTTTTTTGTTCGCCCCGGCACCGACAACGCACAGCGTCAGGCAAACGTTGTCATCAATGATGTCGCGCCCGGCCAGATCGAGACGTTCGAGGCCAGGAGCAATGTGGGCGCGCTAGACCTTGAGTGCATTGTCGGAGCGGTGCGAGGTCCGCTCCCGTACGGGCTTGACCCTGGAACCTGATCAGCCACAGTTACTTCACGTCGAGGCTGTTGTCATAGGCGCACCTGTACTCGTTTTCGCCAGCTCGGCAAACCGTGTGCATCGCACATTGTTGAGGACCTCATAGCTGACCTCATCATTCAGTAATTCTTCGAACGGCTCGGTCTCGGACATGCCGAGCAGCAGGATCAGCGTTGACGCACTGTTCGGGATCTTGTCTCCTAGTCCCACCACCTCAGCGCTTCGGTAAGTTGGTTGCTTCGGTCAGCGTCTTCTCCACAACCTGCGGGATCAGGGTCTAGCGCTGCATTACGATATTCGTACTGCGACCCCTGGCTGGTTTAGTCATGTGTTCGGCTTCATGGACTCGACGTCTCCGATACTGGTGGCTGACATCCAGGCGTCGAAGAGACTCGCATAAGTCCCATCCATCTGGACCAATTCGTCGTGGTGACCATCTTCAACAAGGATGCCTCCAGCCAGGACCAACACCCGATCAGAGCGTGATGCTGTCGAAAGCCGATGGGCGATCGCGATAGTGGTTCGAGTCGACGCCAACACATCGAGTGCTCGGGCGATGCGCACTTCAGTGAGGGCATCAACGCTGGATGTCGCCTCGTCGAGAATCAATACATCGGGGTCCGCAAGCCCAGCGCGCAGAAGCGCCACCAATTGACGCTCGCCTGCACTCAAGCGGCTGCCGCGCTCTCCGACTCGCGTCTCGAGTCCTTCGCTGAGCGAATCGACCCACTCGACAACGTCGAGATGCCGCACGATGCCCTCGACGTCATCTCGGCTAGCGCCGGAGCAAGCAAAAGCGATGTTCCGCTCGACCGAGTCGTCGAAAAGGAACGGTTCCTGCGACACCACGACTAGCCGCGAACGCAGATTGCTTCGCGCCACAGCGGTCAGCGGCACCCCACCGACGGTAATGGTGCCATTCGTCGGGTCGGCAAAACGGGCGATCAACCTGCCTAGCGTGGTCTTCCCTGAACCCGTTGAACCGACAACGGCAACTTGCTGTCCTGCCGGAATCAACAACGAGATGTCTCGAAGGACGAGCACCCCTTCACCAGCAGCCGAGTCGCTGTGTTCGCCAGTGCGAGTCGGGTAGGAGTAGTCGACGTGTTCGATGGCAATTTCGAGGCGGCCCGACGGTAGCGGGGTCGGCTCGTGCGGCTCCGTCGGTGTGATCGGCATGTCGAGCACAGACAACACTCGGTGCAGGCCCGCAACCGCAGTCTGTGTCTGATCGATGATTTCAGTGAATTCGGCGATGGGCTCCAGAAAGCGGTACGTCAAAAACACAAAGCTTACCAGTGCACCCGCAGTCAACCCGTCGGTAGGCCCCTGCCACACGCCAACACCGATGACGGCTGACACGGTGAACACGGCGAAGATCTCGCCGGACGGAAACAGAAACGCCCCGTAAAGAGCGGCACGAATCTGGTCACGCGCCTTGCGTTCTGTTGTTTCTTCAACCACCGACGCCAACATCGTCCCAGCGCCGTAGGCCCGGACGGCCGGAGCGCCGGACACGACCTCCGCAATCGCCCCCAGCATGATGCCATTGCTTTGGCGCGCTTGCCCATGGGCAACGACGAGTCGTTTCTGGACAGCGCGCAGAACAAGCGCAAGCGGGAATGAAATGGCAAAGGCAATGAGCGCAAGCAGCCAGTCGTAGGCAAGCATGACAATCCCGACAATGCTCATGAGGGTGCTGCTACGCATCCACGCCATGCCACCCCATTGGAAGAACTGCGTCAGCGTCTCGATGTCGGACGTGACCCGGGCGACCAGCCCGCCACGGCGTTCCTCATTGTGATCGTCGAGGCTGAGATAGTTGATGTGGTTAATCAGCATCGACCGCAAGTCGTAAAGCGCCTGCTCGCTGCGTTCACCGAGCCGGACCTGTGCCATACGAAATGCGACGGCCGCCACGCAAACCGCTGCGCCCGCTATCAGCGCTAACTGCGCAACTAAACCTACGTTGACTTCGCCGCTACCGACGATCCCCTTGTCGATCGCCTGCTGAATCAGAATCGGTACGACGATCCGCCCCGCCGAACCAACGGCGGCCAACACAAACGTCAGACCGAGGCCGTTGCGAAGCACCGGCGCAACGGCAAGACCACGGCGAATAGTGACGATTGCTGAATCCGTTGCGCCAGCGCCAAATGAAGGGGACTGAGGAGCGGTCATAGCGCCTCCTCCCGATCCGCTTCGAAAGCTTGTACGAGCTGGCGGTACTCCGCGTGCGTCTCGAAGAGTTCCTCGTGAGTTCCGTGTCCAGTCATCACTCCAGCAGAGAGGAAGACCACATCGTCGGCAAGCGCAATCGTGGAGGGTCGCGAAGCGATCAAGAGCACGGTCGTCGACGCCAGCGCAGTCCGCATGTTGTCGAGCACAGATGATTCAGTTGCTGGGTCGAGTGCCGATGTCGTGTCGTCAAGAATGAGGAGCGTTGGACGCCTGACGAGTGCACGTGCGAGCGCTACCCGCTGCCGCTGGCCGCCGCTGAGACTTACGCCACGCTCACCCACTTCCGTGTCGAGTTGCGCCGGCAGGTTGTCAACGAATACCTGCGCTCCTGCGATACGAAGTGCTTTCCAGATTTCGTCGTCGTTGAACACCCCACCGAATTCAATGTTCTCCCGAATGGTGCCGGCGAGCAAGAAGGCCTCTTGGAACACAATTGAGCGCGGCCCATCGGTGATAGCGATTGCGCCCGATGTCGGGGCGACTAGACCAGCGGCAAGGTCGGCCATGGTGCTCTTGCCGGCGCCGGTAGACCCTACGATTGCAGTTATCGAGCCAGATGGAAGCGTCACCGACAGTGAGCCAAGGACATCGGTCTCGGTACCGGCATAACGGAACGCCACGTCGTTGAAGTGGACACCGGTTCCCGGTTCGGCGGCGGTGATCTTGCGTCTTGGGTCAGGTTCAACCGGCTCCGTCACGACGGCTTGAATCCGCATCCAAGCTGCCATGGACCGAGGCAGCTCAGACAGCGCATACCCAATCAGCCGAAGCGGCAGCACAAGCAGGGTAAATAGAAAGATCACGCTCGAGAACTCACCGATGGTGACCTCGTCGGCGTTGACACGCAGCGCGCCGATAACCACGAGAACGATGTTGGTCAGTGTGGGGATCAACTCTAAGAGAGCCTCGAACCAGCTCCGCATTCGAATGGCACGGACGCGTGGCGTCAACACATCGCCAGCCAACGCAGTCAAACGCTGGGTCTCTCGTTCCTCAGCGCCGTACGACTTGATGAGCTGAATTCCCTCGAAGCTCTCGTGGACTCCGGCGGAAAAGGTTCCCAGCCGGTTTTGAGCATCAACGAAATGCACGGCAACAGCACGCTCGTAGATCACATTTGTTGCGACAAGCAACGGGAACACGACGATTGCGACGAGTCCGAGCGGAACGTCGGTCAAAAAGAGCCAAATTGTCGAAATGAAGATCATCAGCACCGTGCTGGACGCAAACGGAATGGGCGCGATAACGCTGACTGCGGCCTCGGTATCTACCCCAGCGCGAGCAATCAGATCACCATTGGCGTGACGACGATGCCAGCCCAGTGGTTGCGTGACGAGTTTCTCAATCACCTGGTTGCTGTACGTCTGGGCAACTCGCCACATACCAATCGATGCGAACGCTCGACGGAACACGACAGCTACAGCGCGGATCATCCCGATACCTATGATTAGCCCAAGACCCGTCACCACGGCGCCGTTGGCCACTTCTCCGGCGTCGAACCGAACGACGATGACATTGTCGATCACCCAACGGATGGCGAAACTTGAGGCGACCGTCGCGAGCGCAAACACCGCCGCACCACTAAAGGCAACGATGAATGGCTGCGGATGCAAGGAAAGCATCGAGCGAATGAGCCGCCAGTTAGCTCGGGCGCGCGAGGCAGAGGAAACTGTCGTCGCGTCGGGCACATCGCGTTTCTACCAGCGTCGGAACGCCATAACGTCGGGAATCGTGGTGTCAAACAAAAAACCGACCGATCCAAAGATCGACTCGCGCATCGACGAATACGGCCACTTCCAGCGCGAGGAACGCCGGGCTGGGATCACTCCGTTCAAGGTTCTATTCCCGATCGGTGCAGTCCTCTTCGTCGGTTTCTGGACCTGGGCACTTTTTTTTGCCTCCAAGACAGCTGTCAACAAAATCGACGATACGGCCTGGACCGAGCGAGCCGAGGAAATTTGTGCGCCGATCAAAGCCGAGCTGCGATCTATGGAGTTGCTAGCCAATCCCAGCCTTGCGATCCGCTCTGATCTTGTGACGGAGTCGACTGACCTGCTTGCGGCGATGCTCGACGATATCGAAGCGGTCGAACCCGTCGATCCAAAAGGCCAGGCGATTGTTCCCGACTGGATCGCCGACTGGCGAATCCTTATTCAGGATCGCTACAACTATTCGGATCGTTTACGAGATGGGCAGGACGTTCCATTCACCGAGTCCGCCGTGCGCAGCGTGCCCATCACCGAGCGCATCGAGACCTTCGCTGGAGACAACGCTATGCCAAGCTGCGCTCCCCCGCGCGGTTCGATTGTCTAGCTACCGTCCAAGTCAAGCTCTACCGTCCAAGTCGAGCTAGAGCTGTTTGATCACCTTTGCAGGCACACCAGCCGCAACGCAGTTGTTGGGCAGCTCGCCGGTAACGACGCTGTTCGCTCCTACGACGACGTGGTGTCCGATGACCGCTCCCGGCAGTACGACGGTCCCGTGGCCCAGCCATGCCCCATCGCCAATCGAGACCGGACGTTCTGGCATCACCTGCTGCGAAATGGGCAGATCAAGGTCCTCGTAACCATGATTTTGGTCCGTGATGTAGACGTGGTGTCCGGTCCACACGTCATTGCCAATGGTGATCTGTAAGTGGCCGACTATCCCGCTGCCTTTACCAATCAGACAACGATCGCCGACCGAGATAACAGGGTTGGTGATCATTTCCTGTCCAGGCACCATTCCCGCAGACAGAGTGACCTGCGGCCCGAACAACGAGCCGCTCCCGATCTCGATGTACTGCTCGTTGAAGAGAGTGTTTGGCGGAAAGCAGATCACGCTATTTCGACCGAGCTTGCCAAATCGTTTGCCACGACGAGTATCCGGTCCAATGGCACCAAGCTCTCGTGTTGCGTCCCAGGCTAGGTGAACGAGATCTCCGGCCGCCCGCTTGACGCTCGTGAGCGCGCGCTGACGCAGTGAATCAGGCACTGGATCGCGTTCAAGCACGCCGAAACAATACCGAACTGTTACCGGTGGTCAGGACGTTGGCTGTAGTCCTGCCACGGGCCGTCCCGGTCGGCGATCACTGACTTGAAATCGCGGTCGGCTATTTCTTCGGTCCAGCGGTACGCCTCCTCAGTGTGCCGCGCAATACCATCGAAGAACGTTCCAAGCATCTGCGACGTACGCATCCCCATGTTCTCGTAGGCCTGATTGATGAGCATTTTGTTGAGGGCCAGCTGATTTGCCGGAATCGTGGCGAATCGGCGGGCCTCAGCCTCGGCAACTTCGCTGATTTCCTCGGCCGAGACAACCTGCGAGACGAGTCCAATCCGGTGGGCTGTCTCAGAGTCAATCGCCCGTCCAGTGAGCAGAAATTGCTTGGCGTGTTCAAGGCCGAGCCGGTGAACCCACATCATCGTGGTCGGTGTTCCGTAGATACGGCTGGGGGCGTACCCGATGTAGGCATCGTCGGCCATGAATAGCAAATCAGCACACAGCACCATGTCCGTTGCTCCACCAACCGCCCATCCCGAAATTTCGCCAATCACCGGCTTCGGACATTCCCAAATTTTCATGAAACGCCGGACATTGTTGTTCATGAATTGGTAGTCGCGCACAGGATCCCAGGCCCCTTCGCGCGGCTTTGGACCCTTAGCTCCATAGGGCGTCGACCAGCCGGGCGGATGGTCCTCACTTTTGGAGTAGTCAGACGCTTCGGTGAGGTCGTATCCGCCGGTGAGGGTACCTCCGCTCCCGCGGACCACGACCGCTGAAACACTACTCGATTGAGTAGCAGCATCGATGCCGTCAGCCAGCCCCTGGATCACTGCGTCGGTCAGGGTGTTTTTCTTATGCGGCCGATTGAGCGTGACAATCGCGATGTCATCGCGCTCTTCGTACAGCACCACTGTTTTATCGTCAGTCATGGTCCCGAACGTACGGCATGCGTACTGTTGTGACATGAGCGCAACACCTCTTTCTCAATCCTATGCCGTCGGCCAAACGACACCGCCGGTCCGCGAAATCACCATTGGAGATTTGCTCCGTGAAGCCGCAGCCACAGCTTCAGATCGAATTGCGCTCATTGAGGGCACCCCGCTCGCCCCCGGCGAAAATGCGTCGATACGCCGGCAATGGACCTACGGTGACTTTCTTGCGGATGCCGAGCGCACTGCTCGGGCGCTCCTGGCCCGCTACTCGACCGGCGATCACATCGCAGTCTGGGCGCACAACATTCCCGAGTGGGAGTTGCTGGAATTTGGCTGCGCCCTGGCGGGCATGGTCATCGTCACCGTCAATCCAGCATTCCAGCGTCGCGAGCTCAATTACGTGTTGACGCAGTCCAAGTCAAAGGCGCTCTTCGTAGTTCCGTCGCACCGCGGGAATCCGATGTTAGCCACAGCGATCGAAACTCAGCCCGAGTGCCCCAATCTGCGAGATGTCGTCAGCTTTGACGACTGGGCCGACTTTCTTGCGAGCGGCGATGCCTTCGACGGCGACTTGCCCACCGTTATGCCCCACGACCCCGTGATGTTGCAATACACCTCAGGTACGACTGGCTTTCCTAAGGGAGCCCTCCTTCATCACCGCGGACTCATCAACAACGGTCACCACTGCGTCGATCGCCTTGGCGTGGACGACGGCGATGTCTACGTGGCCACTATGCCACTCTTCCACACAGGTGGGAGCGCCTTGTCCGTTCTAGGCTGCGTGTCTAAGAAACTCACCCAGGTACTAGTGCCGTCGTTTGACCCCGGACTGGTGATCGAACTCAGCCAGACCTACCGCTCCAACGCCATGCTCGGCGTCCCCACCATGCTCGTAGCGATTCTGGAGCATTCGGACTTTCCTGAGGCGGACCTCACGTCACTCAAGGCTCTCTGCTCAGGCGGCTCATTGGTCCCTGAGCAGTTAGTTCGCACATTCGAAGATGAGCTCGGAGCACCGTTTACCATTGTTTTCGGTCAGACCGAGTGTTCTCCGGTTGCTTCGATGACCCGGCCGTCCGACACTATCGAAGATAAGGCCCGCACAATCGGCCCACCGATGCCCAACGTCGAGGTTTGCATTGTCAGTCCAGAGTCAGGAGAAATTCTTCCGATCGGCGAGGTCGGCGAGTACCTGACACGTGGGTACCACGTGATGCATGAGTACTTCGAAATGCCCGATGCCACTGGGGAGGCAATCGACAAAGACGGTTGGCTACATACTGGCGATCTTGCCGCAATGGACGCACGGGGCTACTGCACGGTCGAGGGCCGACTCAAGGACATGATCATTCGCGGTGGCGAGAACATCTACCCCAAGGAACTCGAGGAGTTGCTTTTCAAGCATGAGGCAGTTGGAGAGGTGGCAATTGTCGGCCTCCCAGACGACAGCTGGGGCGAGACTGTCGGGGCGTTCATCCGTCCGGCACCCGGACACGAGGTCAACAAAGGGCTGCTGTTCAACTATCTCCGCGAGCATCTTGCTCCGCACAAGACGCCACGCCAGTGGTTCTCGATCGATGAGTTTCCTTTTACTGGATCGGGCAAGATCCAGAAATACAAACTGCGCGAGCAATGGGTCGCCGGCGAGCACGCCGAACTATGAATTCGGCACGCCGAAGCCCCACCGATCAACTGCCATTTGGATCAATCACTGACGTCGACGGCATCAACGTCGGGCACTTTCAGCGGGTCGGCCGCGGGTGGCAGACAGGCACCACCGTCGTGATTGCCGCAGGTGGCGCAACACCTGGTGTTGATGTCCGGGGAGGTGGTCCAGGAACGCGAGAGACAGATGCACTCGATCCACAAAACCTAGTGCAGGAGATCCACGGTGTCTGCCTCAGTGGTGGCAGTGCGTTCGGACTTGCGGCCTCCTACGGACTGATGTCATGGCTTGAGGAACGCGGTCTCGGATTCCCGATCGGCCGCAGTGCGGGGACTCAACCTGTCGTTCCTGTCGTTCCAGGGGCGGTGATCTTCGACTTGGGAAGAGGTGGGAACGGCGCTAATCGACCTGATGCTGACTTTGGGTCAAAGGCAGCCCACAACGCACGCAGCGAGCAGCCCAAGTGGGGGTCCGTCGGAGCCGGCACCGGAGCTAAGGCTGCAGGCTTGAAGGGTGGTGTCGGCACGGCATCCATGACGGTACGGCTTCCGGGACAGCCCAGCGGATTCGCCACCGGGTCAGACATCGAAGTCACTATCGGCGCCCTGGCCGTTGCGAATTCAAATGGGTCAGTCATCGACCCAGTCAAAGGTTTGCCCTGGCAACCGAGCGGGCTTTATTTGCGACGGCCACCGGCCGATGAGCGCCGTTTGCTTGCCGCAGCGCTCATGGATCCCACTCCTTTGGGTTTGGGAGTCAACGAGAGCCTCAACACGACAATTGGTGTCGTTGCGACCTCTGCGCAGATCGATAAAGCAGAAGCGTCGAAGATGGCATCAGTAGCCCACGACGGCTTGGCCAGAGCTGTTCGCCCTGCGCATTTGATGACCGATGGCGACACGGTGTTCGGACTCGCCACCGGCGTGCACCCGTTACCTTCGCAGGTTCGCCACCAGGCCTTGAATCTGATTCTTGCAGCAGCTGCGGACACCTTTGCTGCGGCGTGCACGCACGCCGTACTCGCTGCGACAACGATAGGGCCGCACACGGCGTACCGCGATCTGTGTCCGTCCGTCTACCGTTCCTGACAATGCAGATCTTCTCAACCCCCGCCGAAATGCAAGCGTGGTCCGACAACTGCCGGACTGCGGGGCGTCGCATCGGTCTCGTTCCAACCATGGGTGCCTTGCACACCGGGCACCTCGCTCTTATCGCAGATGCTGCGGAGCGGTCCGACGACGTTGTGGTCTCGATCTTCGTCAATCCGTTGCAATTCAACGAGGTATCGGACTTCGACGGTTATCCCCGCCCCATCGACGACGACGTGGCGGCGTGCGAGCAAACCGGAGTGGCGGCGGTCTTTGCGCCAACTGCTGCCTCGATGTATCCCATGGGATTCCAAACACGTGTCGTACCGGGCCCGCTCGGCGCTGTTATGGAAGGACCGACGCGTCCGGGCCACTTAGAAGGTGTCCTGACCGTTGTCGTGAAACTATTCGGCGCCGTGCGCCCTCATGTAGCGATTTTTGGGGAGAAGGACTACCAGCAGCTCCGGATCATCACTCAGATGGCTGCTGACCTCGAATTTGGAGTCGACGTCGTGGGGCACCCCATAGTGCGTGACCTTGACGGACTCGCACTATCGAGCCGCAACGTTCACCTAACAGACAGCGAACGCGCCGCTGCAGTTGCAGTACCCAGATCGCTCGACGCAGCAATCGTTGCCGCGCATGTCAGTGACGACCTTACCGACTTGATCGGTGCTGCTACTTCGGTGATCGACGCTGAAGATGCCGCAGTTCTGGAGTACGTGACTGTGTTCGACTCAATCACATTGATTGAATTCAATGACCTCGCCGGCGTTCCGCGAGTTCCCGGAGTGGCGCGTATTGCGACGGCAGTGCGGTTTGGCGACGTCCGGCTGATCGACAATCGCGACCTCTTCGAAAGTAGCGAGACCTGAGCTCAGCTGTTGTTCTGCAGCCACTCCTGGGCGTTGGCCAGTAGCAGTACGAGTACGACGCCGTTGAACATTGCGTGAGCCACAATTGTTGGTCCAATTCGTCTGAGCAGATACGCACCTCCTCCGAAAGCAGCGCCAACACCTGAAAGTACGAGGATGAGACCAGCGTTGCCGGTCCCCCTTACCGGGTCTGCGTGCGCAACTCCAAACAGCACAGCCTGAAGAGCAACCGCAGGGATAACCGAAATACGGCTGCGTAGCCCCCGCATTACCAGGCCACGAAAAACGATCTCCTCAACGAACGGTGCAGCGATCACGGCAGTGATGATGATTGAAATGACATAGGTTCGATCGTCGGAGAGTTCCCTAATGCCATCGGTGTTGTTCTCCAGCGGCACTCCGAGACCGAGCACAATCGCCCCCACGGCAAGCTGCGTACCGATTGCTGCCAGCCATACAACCGAGCCCCATCCAAGGTCACTGAGTTCTGGTTCCAGCCCAACATCGCGGAAGAGCCGGCCGCTCCCCCATCGATTTGTTGCGTAACGAGCCCATATCAGCGAGGGGCCGTAGCCGGTAGCGCCGAGCACCGCCACGTAGACGGCCACGGGCCACTCGAATTCAATCAGTGCGTCAAGCAGGTACTTGGAAGAAAAGAGGGAGACGATCAGCACAACGATCGCGCCCACAGCTACCTGGACCGGAAGGGTGGGATGCGGCCCGCGTTCTGGAGCGAAAGTCGGCCCTGCGTGCGCAGAGCTGGTCGTTACGGGTGGACCAGAGGGCGGAGGAAACACTGTCATGGAAACTGCAGGCCAGGGTACGCAGAGGCAGAGCGTCTACTGTGCTCTTTGTGACTGACGAACAACGACCTTACGGCAGTGGAGCAAGCGACCCGGCGCTGAAGCGTGTGAGGACCCGCCATTTCAAAAGTGCTAAGGAAAACGGAATCAAGATCACCGGTCTTACGAGCTACGATTTTCTATCAGCATCAATCTTTGACGAAGCGGGGGTGGACTTTCTCCTCGTCGGCGACTCAGCAGGCAACACCGTCTTCGGGTACGACACCACTATTCCCGTCACACTGGACGAGATGATCCCGCTCACCGCAGCCGTAGTCCGGGGCGCAAGCCGAGCTCTAGTTATTGGAGACATGCCATTCGGCTCCTATGAGAACGGCACGCGACAGGCACTCGAGACAGCAATTCGCTTCATGAAAGAAACCGGTTGTCAGGCTGTGAAGCTTGAGGGGGGTGTTAGGAGTTCACCGCAGATCGAGAAGATCGTCGATGCCGGCATTCCTGTGATGGCACACATTGGGTTCACGCCGCAGAGCGAGCACGGCCTTGGTGGACACCTAATTCAAGGGCGCGGTGACGGTGCCGAGCAGTTGCTTGCTGATGCCCGTGCAGTGGAAGCGGCGGGCGCATTCGCCGTCGTGGTCGAAATGGTGCCATCCGCAATCGCCGGCCAGGTAACAGCCGAGTTATCGATCCCCACCATCTCCGTCGGAGCGGGACCGCTGTGCGACGGACAGCTCATGGTTTGGACTGACTGGGCAGGGTTCGGCTCTGGCCGCGTTCCTCGATTCGTCAAGCAGTACGCCAACCTGCGTGAGACCTTGCTCGAGGCAACACGCACTTACCGTGAGGAAGTCGAGGCCGGGATTTATCCAGCAGCCGACCACGAGTACAGCGAATAGACCGTCAACCCGGAACTTGCCAGCGCGACATCAGTCCCGCCGAGGTCAGCGTCGCGGGCTGCTGTGAGAAGACCGAGGCTTTGCAGGATGGCTGCGGGTCCCATGGTTGGCACACAAAGAACGGTGCCCGGGGTAGTCAAACGTTTGGTGCAGTCAGCGGTGTGTCTGGTGATCAGTCACTGTTGCGCGATAGCGGACGGTATGCACGCTGTCACCCGACAGAATTGCCCCTCGGCCGAGCATTCGTCCGCCTTGCCAATTCGACAGGCCCAGCTCAGGTGCGTTGAGCGCATACTGACCATCGACCCATCTTGTAAAGCCGTTTCCAATAAAAGGCGCCTCAATTGTGGCATAAAATTTTTCGTGCTCATGCTGATCGCTACTCACGAGCGACGCCGTGAAGTGCGGGCTGTAGGAGTTGCACAACATCACTGCCTGGCCAACATCTTCGACAACCACCAGGGTCACTTCGGGCGAGTTCTCCCACTCCCACTCAATGGCAAGATCAGATTCGGGCAGGACCGTGGCATAGCACTCGGTGACCGTGCCTGACGCTCGTTCGACTTCAACGCTTCGACTGAACAACTCAGCAGGCAGAAAGGAGGCTGACCCGTCCACAACGTGTAACCGCGGCGATGCGTGGCGAGATTCACCTGCGGCGTCGAGCCCTGCAAGAAAGGACGGAACTAATTGAGCTGCCCGGCTGGCCGGGATAGCGCAGACGTTTAACGTATTGCACACCTTGCGGTCGAGCGAGTGTTGCACGACGGTCTGAAGGGTGTCAGCGTTTGCGTGCTCTCCTGCAACAACCCAGGCGCCGCCAGTGCCATGCAGGCTCACCGGGATACCCGACTGTGAGGCCACTGCGCCCAACTGGGCGACGGCGGCGCCAGAGCCGCGTGCTACCGCAAGTGCAAGGCGACGATCGCTGAACAAAGCATGACCGGCGCTGTGGGCTGCAGACTCGACCAACTGCACGACCCCGTGAGGTAATCCGGATTCCTCCAAAGCTGGGCGAAGAGCGTGCTCAACAATCGCCAAAGCGGTACCAAGCGCATCGGAACCAATGCGAAACACCACAGCGTTGCCGCTACGTACGACTCCGCAGGCATCTGCGAAGACGTTTGGTCGGCCTTCGAAGACAAAACCGACGACGCCAAGTGGAGCCCGTCGCGCCTCAACGGACCACCCTTTGTGCTCAATTGTCCGAACAATCTCGTCCCGTGATGCCGAAGCGTCTCGCCAGCCTCGCAGGCCAGCCACCATGCCGGAACGCATTGCATTACTCAGTTCAAGTCTGGTGGTGGACCGGCCCCGCTTGCGGGCGCGATCGATGTCCAGTGAATTAGCTGCGGCGATAAACGCAAACACTGCATCGTCGGCAAGTCTCGAAGCGAACGACTCAAAGAAATCGGAGATCGCATCATCGGTGGCAGCAGCCAACTCCGCGAACCCTGCCTGTGCTGCAGTGACGGCGGCATCAACGATGGCGTACTCGTTTGCTGGGATGTGGAGGAGCGCCCCATCCTCCTGAACTACCACTAGCCGATCACCGGCTTGGAATGCGTCGGCGAGTTCGGCCTCAACCTCAACAACTTGATCGCCACCGAAGACGATCTGCTGACCTGGGGTCAGTGCAACGAGGCGACTCATCGTCCGAACCCAATTCCGGCCATTTGCGGCAGATCGTCGAGCACAATTGGAAGACCGATCTCGAGCGAGCGGTGCGCTGCAAAACCAACGGCGGCAGACCATAGTCCGTCAAGCACAGTCACATCGGCAGGCCGACCGGAGCGTATTGCGTCGACGAAGTCGGCGTGCTCGAGGTAACTCGCCCCGTGATGCAGGCCTTGGTGCCTGATGCTGGCGTCCTCAACCGTCTCTTCGCTTACGACATTGATGCCACTCCAGATATCTGCAGTTCGCTCACCGATGCGCACGATCGACTCCGTGTCAAGCGCCTCAAGCTTGCCCTTGTCGCCCACGACAACAATCTCACGCTCGTTCTTGCTCGCCTCTGCGAACATGCACAGATCAAGCATGCCACGGCTGCCATTTTCGAACTCCACAATGACGTAAGCATTGTCGAGAATGTCGGACCGTTCGCCCTTGTAGACCTCCTCTAGGTGGTTGACATCCTGCGACCCTGATGCCATGACGCGAACGGGCCGGCTCGCAGTGGCCTGGATCATAAGATCAAAGAAGTGGCAGCACTTCTCAACGAGCGTGCCCCCCGTGTTCTTGCTGAACCGATTCCAGTTGTCGACTTTGACGAGGAAAGGAAAGCGGTGCTCCCGAATCGCGACCATTTTGACATTTCCTGTAGTGCCCGCTTCGATCTCGACCATCAACCGTCGAAGGGGCGGCATATACCGGTACTCCAAACCCATCCAGATCACTTGTTCAACCGGTCGCGTCGCAACTAGGTCAGCGATCTCGCGACAGTCATCGAGCGTCGTGCACAGCGGCTTCTCGATCAGAAGGTGGAGGCCTGATTCAATTGCTGGAATCAGAATGTCGTGGTGCGTGAAGTTTGGGGAGGCAATTACGAGCGCATCGCAGAGCCCCGAGGCGATCAGCTCCTCAACCGTGCCGAACTTTGCCAGCTCCGCATCGGCCCCAACAGCTTGCTGGGCTGAGTCGAGCGACGGAGGGTGAGGATCAGCTACTGCGGTCACGACGCAATCATCGAGAGCGAGAATGTTCTGGATGTGTTCGACGCCCATCATGCCGACGCCGACGACGCCGTATCTGATGGAAGTGTCGCTTGCCTGCGAGCTCATAGTGCCTTCAGCGTACGCTGAAGCGGTGACTGAGAATGCACCTACTGCTAACAACGACCGTCTCTACTTCCGCCAGCTGTTGTCGGGACGCGACTTCGCCCACGGCGATCAGCTCGCCGAGCAGATGGTCAACTTTGTCTACGCTCTCGGCGATCGGGAGACCGGCGAGTGCGTGCTTGTCGACCCGGCTTACGCCCCAGCAGAGCTCATTGACGTAGTGGGTGCCGACAACATGACCGTCACCGGTGTGCTGGCCACCCACTACCACCCTGATCATGTTGGCGGCTCGATGATGGGCATGGAAATCGACGGGATCGCGTCCCTGCTCGACAACGTCGATTGTCCGATTCATATTCAGGCCGAAGAGACCGAATGGGTCCAGAAGACAACAGACGTCGACTCAGATCACCTTATTAAGCACGGCTCCGGCGATGTCCTTCGCATTGGTGCCATCGACATCACCTTGCTCCACACCCCTGGGCACACACCTGGCAGCCAATGCTTTCTCGTTGACGGCAAGCTTGTGGCTGGTGACACGCTGTTCCTTGACGGCTGCGGCCGAACCGACCTCCCCGGGTCCAACGGTGTCCAAATGATCGAAAGTTTGCAACGACTTGCCAAAGTCCCAGGCGACACAATTCTGTACCCCGGTCACCAATACTCAACGGCGCCGTCGGCACGCATGGACCATGTCGTACAGCACAATCACATCTTTCAGGGGCTTTGAGGCGGCCCGACTCGGTCGTAACTACTTGCGGCCAGAGGTATCTGAGGACGCCAGAAACCGATTAGCAGTCGGCTTTAGCGGGGATGACGATCTTCAGGCCGGGGTAAAACGCCGAGTAGCCGCTTGTTCCGGCGTTCGCCGCGTCAAGTGCCTCAACCGTGACATCAAACTTGTTGGCGACCTTGGAGCGGGCGGTGTCACCGGCTTCGATCGTGTACGAACCGGGTGCGCAATTTGAACCAGCATCCGGGATCGTCTCGCCTGTTGATGCGGCGTCGCCGGCGTCAACCGCAGTAGCTCCTTGAGCTGTGCCACCTGGGGGGATTTTGATCTCTTCGCCGGGGAAGGGGAACTCGCTACCAGTTGCCCATCCGTTGAAGTTGAGAAGATCCTCAAGCGGCACGCCGAATTGCTCTGCAACCTTGATGGCGTAGTCACCTGACTGGACGACGTATGTCTGGGAGCCGGTTGACGTTTCCTCAACGACCGATAGCGGCGCAATGGTCGTCGTCACTGGCTCTTTGACGATGTAGTTCGTAGCATCCAAGTTGATTGTCGACGCAGTGGCGCCACTTGTTGCGTCATTGCCGCAGCTCGCGAGAACCAGCGCGCCGACCAGAATTGGCCACGTCAGCACGCTCATCCGGCCGAATTTACCCAAGTCCTTCAAGTCCATGCTGGCATCGTAGGTGGTCTCATCGACATAGTGTTGGCAGGGCTGTGTTCACGCTGGGTTCCCATCCGAAATATCCCACATCACGTCAACGGGCGTTCGGTCGGTCCGATTGGCCGGGGCAGGCTCGTCTCGCCCATCAGCAGAGCATCCGCACCAGCCGCGGCTGCTCGCCCTTCGGCAATCGCCCAAACGATCAGGCTCTGTCCCCGACCCATATCGCCGGCCGCAAACAAACCGTGCTGGTTCGTCATGTAGTTGTCGTCTCGGGCGACGTTACCTCGTGCGTCATAGTCCACACCGAGGTCGTCCAGCCACGAACCCTTCTCAGGACCAACGAAACCCATTGCTAGGAACACGAAGTCGGCAGCGATCTCTTTGTCGGTGCCTTCAACCTTTTGGAACTTGCCGTCGATGAACTCGACCTCGTGCAACGCCAAAGCTGCGACCCGACCGGTCCCGTCATCTACAAATCGCTCGGTGTTGACGCTGTATAGACGTTCTCCACCCTCCTCGTGCGCGCTAGTGACCTTGTAAACCATGGCGAACTGAGGCCACGGGTTGCGATCACTGTTCCGCTCTTCGGGTGGTCGAGGCATAATCTCGAGCTGCGTCACCGAAGCCGCGCCTTGGCGGTGGGCCGTACCCAGACAGTCAGCACCGGTGTCGCCACCACCGATGATCACCACGTGTTTGCCATTCACATCAATCGGGGACTGCTCGTGATCGCCAAACTGTACGCGATTTGACTCCGGCAAGTACTCCATCGCTTGATGGATTCCGGCGAGTTCCCGCCCAGGCACGGGCAGGTCGCGCCATGCCGTTGCTCCGCAAGCGAGTACCACCGCATCGTGACTGGCTCGCAGCACTTCGATATCGACGTTCTCACCGACGACGGCGTTTGTGCGGAACTCGGTTCCTTCGGCTTCCATTTGTTTGAGACGACGATCGATATGTCGCTTCTCCATCTTGAACTCCGGAATTCCGTAACGCAGCAGTCCGCCGATACGGTCAGATCGCTCGAGCACCACGACGTCGTGTCCTGCTCGCGTCAGCTGCTGTGCCGCAGCAAGACCTGCTGGCCCCGATCCAATGACCGCCACACGCTTACCCGTTCGAACCGACGGAATTTGTGGCGTGACCCAGCCCTCGTCAAAGGCCCGGTCAATGATTTCTACTTCGATTTGCTTGATCGCAACCGGGTCTTGGCTGATTCCGAGCACACATGCTGACTCACAGGGCGCTGGACACAGCCGGCCGGTGAATTCGGGAAAGTTATTCGTGGCATGGAGTCGTTCGATCGCATCGTGCCACTGGTTGCGGTACACCAGGTCGTTCCAATCGGGAATGAGATTCCCGAGAGGACAACCGTTGTTGCAGAAAGGGATACCGCAGTCCATACAACGCCCCGCCTGGTGGTTCAGTGATTCTGCGTCAAATGGCTCATAGACCTCGTTCCAGTCCCGAAGACGGACAGGAACTGGACGATGGGCGGGATTTTGGCGCTCCCATTCGAGAAAACCGGTTGGCTTGCCCATTTCAGGACCTCGCTGCTTCCATGATGGCGTTTACGGTGGCATCTTCGTCAAGGCCTAGTTGCTCGGCTTCAGCGATGACATTCAGAACTCGCTTGTAGTCGGTTGGCATTACTTTGCGGAACTCACTGACTTTGAGCGACCAAGAGGCAAGAAGTCCCTCAGCAACGGATGAGCCAGTGAAGTGACCGTGTCGGGTTACGGTGTCATGCAAGAATTCGCGATCTCCCGCTGTCAACTCTTCCAACTTGACCATCTCGTAGTTGACCTTGCTTGCAAATTCACCATTTGGGTCATAGACAAAGGCGATGCCGCCGGACATCCCGGCACCAAAGTTGCGGCCGGTTTCACCGAGAACAACAACTCGCCCTCCGGTCATGTACTCGCAGCCGTGGTCACCAATGCCCTCACTCACGGCCAGCGCTCCGGAGTTGCGGACACAGAAACGCTCGCCAACATTGCCTCGGAGGAAAATCTCGCCGCCAGTCGCACCGTAACCAATGACATTGCCAGCAATCACGTGGTCCTCAGCAGCGAACGGCGCAAGCGGATCTGGGTGCACAATAAGCCGCCCACCTGATAATCCCTTACCGACGTAATCGTTACCGTCACCCACGAGCCGCATCTGAATTCCTGCTGGAACGAACGCGCCAAAGCTCTGCCCCGCCGATCCGGTGAGGGTGATGTCAATCGTCCCGTCGGGCAGACCTGCGCCCTTCCACTGTTTTGTCACTTCATGGCCGAGCAATGTGCCCACGGTTCGGTGCACGTTCCGGACTGGAAGGTCGATGGAGACGCTGTGGCCGTCCTTGATTGCGGGCTGGGCCAACGCTATGAACTGCTGATCGAGAGCCTCATCGAGGCCATGATCTTGATCGACGGTCTGGATCATCGACTGTTGGTACGGATTTTGGGGTACGGCGAGGATCGGGCTGATATCGAGGCCTGAGGCCTTCCAGTGGTCGATTGCCTTGCGGGTGTCGAGCGCCTCGACATGGCCGACCATCTCATCCATTGTGGCGAAGCCCAGTGCAGCCATGATTTCACGCACTTCCTCCGCTATGTACTCAAAGAAGTTGATAACGAACTCCGGTTTGCCGGTAAACCGCGAACGGAGTTCGGGGTTTTGGGTTGCGACACCGACAGGGCAGGTGTCCATGTGGCAAACACGCATCATGATGCAACCCGATACGACGAGCGGCGCTGTCGAAAACCCATACTCTTCAGCGCCGAGCAAAGCGGCTATCACGACGTCGCGGCCAGTCTTTAATTGTCCATCACTTTGCACAACGATTCGATCGCGCAATCCATTGAGCATCAGTGTCTGCTGCGTCTGGGCAAGCCCCAGCTCCCATGGTCCACCTGCGTGTTTCAGCGATGTCAATGGGCTCGCCCCAGTACCACCGTCATGGCCGGAGATAAGCACGACGTCGGCTTTTGCCTTCGACACGCCCGCTGCAACGGTACCGACACCCGCCTCGGCCACCAGCTTGACATGCACGCGTGCCGATGGGTTGGCGTTCTTTAAGTCGTGGATCAGTTGCTTCAGGTCCTCGATTGAGTAAATGTCATGGTGCGGAGGCGGACTAATTAGGCCGACACCTGGAGTTGAGTGGCGAGTCTCTGCGATCCACGGCCATACTTTGTGCCCTGGCAGTTGCCCGCCTTCGCCGGGCTTGGCGCCCTGCGCCATTTTGATCTGGATGTCGTCAGAATTCGTCAGGTATTCAGCTGTCACACCAAATCGACCCGACGCCACTTGTTTGATCGACGAGCGCCTCTGAGGGTCATAGAGCCGGTCGGCGTCCTCGCCGCCCTCTCCGGTGTTCGACTTTGCCCCCAACCGGTTCATCGCCACAGCAAGTGTCTCGTGCGCCTCAGCGCTGATTGAGCCGTAAGACATCGCCCCCGTACTGAATCGCTTGACGATCTCTGAGACCGGCTCGACATCGTCGATGGAGATCGGTGAGCGGCCAGAGCGGTCGGCATTCGCAAACTCGAACAGTCCACGCAAAGTCATTAGCTTTTTGGATTGGTCATCGACGCTAGTCGTGTACTCCTTAAAAATGTCGTAGCGACCTGCACGCGCCGCATGCTGTAGCTTGAACACCGTCTCGGGATTAAAAAGATGCTGTTCGCCCTCGCGACGCCACTGGTACTCGCCACCGAGTTCCAGCTTGCGGTGGGCTCGTTCTTCGGGGCGCTGTGGGTTGGCCATCTTGTGCCGGGCTGCGACTTCTGCGGCGATCTCGTCAAGACCGATCCCACCTAGTTGACTCACCGTTCCGGTGAAGTACCGCTCAACTACTTCTGCACCGAGACCGATGGCTTCGAAGATCTGTGCACCGGTGTACGACGCCACCGTCGAAACACCCATCTTCGACATCACTTTTAAGACGCCTTTGTTGCAAGCCTTTATGTAGTTACGAATCGCAAGCCGATCGTCAAGGTCGCCAAGACCGTGCATACCTTCGTGGATGAGGTCTTCCACTGATTCGAAGGCGAGGTATGGGTTGACCGCGCCTGCCCCGTAGCCGATGAGCAGCGCCATGTGATGCACTTCGCGGGCATCGCCGGCTTCGACGACCAAGCCAGTCATGGTGCGTTGTTTAGTCCGCACGAGGTGGTGATGTACGGCTGCAGTCAGCAGAAGGGAGGGAATTGGGGCGTCGACAGTGTCGGCATTGCGGTCTGACAGCACGATCATTCTGGCCCCGGCTTCAATTGCATCCGAAGCCTTCTGGCACACGCGATCGAGTGCAGCCCGGAGACCTGGCCCACCGTCCGCGACGCGGTACAGCCCGTTGAGCACTTTGGCCTGCAGACTGACATGTTCGCCGTCGTCGTTGACGTGGATAATTTTTGCTAGCTCATCGTTGTCGATGATCGGGTTCGGCAACGCCAACTGGCGGCAACTATCAGGGCCAGGAGCAAGTAAATTTGCCTCCGGTCCGACCGACGCCGACACCGCTGTGACGACTTCTTCGCGGATTGCATCGAGGGGCGGGTTGGTCACCTGCGCAAACAATTGCTTGAAGTAATCAAACAGCAACCGTGGCCGGTCCGACAGCACAGCCAGCGGAGTGTCGGTGCCCATTGAGCCAAGCGCCTCATAGGCGTTCGCTGCCATTGGAGCGATTAGGATTTTGAGCTCTTCGTGGGTATAGCCGAACATCTGCTGCCGACGCAGGACACTGTCGTGGCTAAAGATGACATGCTCGCGGTCTGGAAGGTCTGAGAGGCGGGTCATGCCGGCTGCAAGCCACTCACCGTAAGGATGCTCTTCAGCCAGCTTGCTCTTGATCTCCTCGTCGCCGACTATCCGGCCCTCTTTGGTGTCAATCAGGAACATTTTGCCTGGTTGCAGACGACCCTTGGCCACCACCTTGGTCGGCTCGATGTCGATAACACCGACTTCTGACGCCATGACGACAAGGTCGTCGTCGGTGACCCAATATCGGCTGGGGCGTAGACCATTGCGGTCGAGTACCGCTCCGATCATCTCGCCATCGGTAAAAGTAACCGATGCCGGACCATCCCAGGGTTCCATCATTGCCGCATGGAACTGGTAAAAGTCGCGCTGTTTTGACGACATCGTCTTGTCGTTTTCCCACGCTTCAGGAATCATCATGAGAACTGCATGGTGGATTGGGTATCCACCGAGGTGCAGTAATTCGAGAACTTCATCGAAGCGAGCTGTGTCAGAGGATCCAGGCGTACAGATCGGGAATGCCCTGTCGACGCCTGGCAAGAGCGGGCTCTCAAGCATCGCTTCGCGTGCGTGCATCCAATTCTGATTGCCCTGCACAGTGTTGATCTCGCCGTTGTGAGCGACGAATCGGTAGGGATGCGCTAGCGGCCACGACGGGAACGTATTCGTACTAAATCGACTGTGCACGAGCAGCAGCGCTGACTCGACTCGCGGGTCACGCAAATCAGGAAAAAACTCGCCCAACTGCGGTGTCGTGAGCATGCCTTTGTAGACAATCGTGCGGCTCGAGAGTGACGAGAAATAGCTGTCGAGATCGCCGACGAGTTCGCGTCGCGATGTCTTGCGAGCGACGAAAGCTTTACGATCGAGGTCGATGCCTCTGGCACCTTCGGGGTCGCTGACGAAAAGCTGCTTAAAAGTTGGCATTGCTTCGCGGGATGTTCTGCCCAAACAATCAGGGTTGATCGGCAGTTCGCGCCAGCCAAGTACCTGAAGTCCAGCGTCCGTGACACTCACTTCGATCGCTGACATAGCGTTCTGTGCGTGCTCCGGGATCGACGGCAGGAACGCAATGCCCACGGCGTACGCGCCAGCAGCAGGTAGCTCAAAGTCAGTGACCTCCTGAAAGAAGCGATCGGGAATCTGCAGCAAGATTCCTGCTCCGTCACCTGAGTCAGGCTCAGCGCCTGTTGCCCCTCGGTGTTCTAGGTTGGTCAGCGCCTGCAGACCCGTAACGACAAGCTCGTTCGAGCGGACACCTTTCAAGTTTGCGACAAACGAAACGCCACAGGAGTCGTGTTCATGCCGGGGGTCGTAGAGGCCAGAAGGGCCGGGAGGTTGCTGCATTGTCACATCCACGAGTCGTTGATCGGCTACGGAAACGCTAAGCCAGCCGGGTCAACATCGACCGGCGGACTCACGCGAGGATGCTCGAGACAACACTGGCTCAAGCGGGGGAAGCCCATACTAGAGCCTTGACTGCCCGGGTGCTCGCTCGTTCGGTCGTGAAATGGTTAGCGGACGTGCGAGTAATCCAACTCGTATGGCGAATTTGACGCGGAAAGGCGGAAGCTAGCTCGACGACCGGTGGCTACGCCGTCTCGAAAGGTGTCAGTCCGAAAAGTTAGGAATACGATTTTCGAAGCTGGCCGCGACCGCCTCGACCTGGTTCTGCGTTCCGATTTGTGCACGGATCAAGCGGCGCTCTGCCTCGAACTGTTGCGCTGCTCCCTCAGCGGCCATGTTGTTGATCAGTTCCTTCGCCCCGCGCACTGCGCCTGGACTGACTCCCGTTATTTCACGCGCCATTGTCATTGCGTCGGCGTAGGGGTCATCGCTAAGCCGAGTAACCAATCCAAGGTCGAACGCTTCAGAGCCAGGGAACACTCGGGCAGTGAAAGTAAGTTCCTTCGCAATATCGGGACGAACGAGCTTGCCAAGCTGGAACGTTCCGGTCATATCCGGTACTAAACCCCAGTAGATCTCGCGCACCGACATCTTCGTACCAGGGTGGACAATGCGAATGTCTGCACCGAGTGCGATTTGCATTCCGCCACCTAATGCGTGCCCGTGCACAGCTGCGATGACGGGGACCGGTATTTCTTGCCATACCCAGCAGACCTGCTGACCGAGGTGAGTGATTCGTCCTTTAACCATGTCGCCGGCGTTACCAGACGAGCGAGACTCCGAATCGTTGTTTCCGGCGATTGCCTGCATCGAGGCCATATCGAGGCCCGCACAGAACGACTTGCCTGCGCCTGACAACACGACCACTCGCACGCCGGCTTCAGTCTTTAATCGCTCACCAACCTCCGCCAGGGCAGTGAACATCGCCGGGTCAAGCGCGTTGCGCTTATCGGGGCGATTCATTTTGACGTCGGCAATTCCTGCCTCAATGGTGACGGCGACTCGGTCAGACATCTCTTTATTGTGGCGCCTGCTCAGCGTTAACAACGAAGTGACGGAATCAAGCAGCGACGAATACTTTTCACCTTGCTGGAAATCGATGCTGTCAGAGTTGGTCAGTCTGTGCGGCCCGATACCAGTTGAACCCGTATGTCCACTGCGGACTGTAACGGACCACTACTTCCAACGAACCAGTTTGCGTTCGATCTCCTGAACAGATCGAACGCCGCTTAACGCCATCGTTCGCTCAAGGCCCTCTCGCATAAAGTTAAGCATGTGGGCGACGCCGCGTTCCCCGCCCGCTCCAAGTGCATAAAAGTATGGACGGCCTATCGAAACAGCGTCAGCACCTAGCGCAATCGCTTTAACAATGTCGCTTCCCCGGCGCGCGCCACCATCACAGATGATCGTGCCGCTATCACCGAGTTCTTGTCTTACTGGTTCAACAAGCGAAATCGGTGCGGGTGCATCGTCGAGTTGACGCCCCCCGTGGTTCGAGAGGCCAATGCCCTCGACGCCCATTGCTACGGCTTGCTTTGCGTCTGCGACGGTCTGGATCCCTTTGAGTACGATCGGACCGTCCCATATCGACCGCAGCCAGTCGATGTCGTCCCACGACAACGCCTGGTCGAACTGGCGTGCAACATGTTCTGCGAGCGATACCGCTGTGCTGCCGTCCTCGACGTTCTTGCCGACAACGTTCGCAAAGGTGATGGGATCGTTGCGTAGAAAGTCGATGGTCCACGAGGGGTGGATCGCACCGTCGACGAGCGTGCCGAGACCGACCTTGGGCGGCAGCGTCATTCCTCGCCTGACATCGCGCTCGCGCCGACCCAGGACCGCTGTGTCGACCGTCAGCCAGATTGCTGTGAAGCCCGACGCCTTGGCGCGTTTGATTAGATCTTCGACGAGCCCCCGATCCTTCCAGGTGTAGACCTGAAACCATTTCTCGCCATCACTGACCGCGGCTACTTCCTCGATCGAACGAGTCCCCATGGTGGACAGCGACCATGGCAGCCCAGCCTGGGCGGCGGCTCGCGCTACGGCTAGCTCTCCTTGGGAATGAGCGATGCGGGTGAACCCGGTTGGCGCCAAGATCAGCGGCATCGCTGCCGGCCGTCCGAAGATCATGGTCGACGTATCTATGTTGCTCACGTCCCGGAGCACGCGTGGCTTGAATTCGAGATCAGCGAATGTCGTGACGTTACGGGCGAGTGTCCGCTCGTCTTCCGCTCCCCCATCGATGTAGTCGAAAACCCCGAATGGAAGTCGCCGCTTGGCTATTCGGCGGTAGTCATCGATACATGCCGCCTTTTTAAGACGCCGCTCGACCCGATCAAGCGTGATCGAATCGAACTGCACGACCGAACGAAATGTCCTCAGCATTCCCATAAATGTCAGGCTACGACGCTCAGGCACTCCGGACCGCAGGCAGGCTGGATACAGCCCGGGCTACGCTTAGATCAATGTCAGTCAACCAGGCGTAAGCCTGAAGGAGTCATGCTCGGCTCGGCTTGCGGTAATTCGACTACGAACTCGGTGCGGTGTGCTGGGAACAGGTGCTCACTGACCAGCACCGACTCGCCCTGGCGGTCCGTCGTAACGCGTTGACAACGTAGCAACGGTGAGCCGACTTGGATTCCAAGCAGCTTCGCATCTGCCGGTTCCGCTGAATCAGCGCCGATGGTCTGCGTAGCTCCGCGCAACTCGATGTCAAGCAACTCATAGAACGGCCGCTGCTCAACGTCAGTTCGCGACAGGCTGGCACCGAGGTCAGCCGGACACCAGACGGTCACAACGGCAAACGGCTCGCTATCGGCGAGATTGACTCGCTTGACTCGCAGCACCTGGTCCACCTGGAGCAACTTACGCACTCGCGCCGGCGGTTGTTCGAACGCAAACTCGCTGACCTTGCGCTCGCTGATCTTGCCCACACCTTCGACCTGCGACTCGATTGTGCCGAGCGATGTCAGGCTCTGACGCACTGGGTCAGTGGCAACAAACCACCCGAAGCCTTGACGTGCCGCGATCAACCCATCATCTCGGACGAGTTCTAGAGCTCTGCGCACCGTCACCCGAGACGCGGCGAACTCTGCTGACATCTCCGCTTCAGATTGCAGCACGGTTCCTGGGGGTGAGCTCCGTGCCCGCTCGCGCAGTTCGTCTGCGATCTCTTGATACCGAATTCGCCTCACGTCTGCACCAACTCGATTCGGTTGCCGAACGGGTCGAAGATGTGACAACGCGTGAGGCCCGCAATCTCGTTGTTCCATGTTGCGTCAAGTTCACTGCTCTCGATGAAGCTTGCGAGATTCTCAATCGTCAGCGCCGGGTGCGCCTTGCTGGCAGCGACAAACGATTCCTCCACGCCGACATGCAGCCGTACATCTCCTGCTTCGAACCATGCGCCACCTCGCTTTGCGAGCAAAGGCGGTTTAGGCACCTCGGACAGACCCAACACGCCGATATAGAAGTCTCGGGCGTCGTCTTCAGCTCCGTTGGGGATGGCGAGCTGAACGTGGTCGATGCCGACCCATTCCGGTGCAATTGGACCCTGCGGGGCCTCCGAAGCGCTTGTGGAGTGCTTTGCCGAATTCATGAACTTGTATTATAGTTGTCTACATGGCTTCTGTGAGTGCAACTACCCCTATAGAACTCGTCGAGCGTGTCTACGCCGCCCTTCCAAGTAACGTCGAAATTGCCCGCAACCGCCTTAATCGGCCTCTGACGTTGACGGAGAAAATCCTCGTCAACCACCTCGCAGACCCCCGCAACCAAGAGCTTGAACGTGGTAGCAGCTACGCCGATTTCCATCCAGACCGCGTTGCAATGCAGGACGCCACAGCACAAATGGCACTCCTACAATTTATGACCGCAGGTCTTCCTGAAGTGGCCGTGCCCTCAACGGTCCACTGCGATCACCTCATTCAAGCCAAGGTCGGCGCGAAAATCGATCTCGGTGTCGCAGTTGATACCAACGCCGAGGTGTACGACTTTCTCAAGTCCGTCAGCGCCAACTACGGCATAGGGTTCTGGGGCCCTGGCTCAGGGATTATCCATCAAGTCGTCCTTGAGAACTACGCCTTTCCCGGCGGCATGATGATTGGCACTGATAGTCATACCCCCAACGCTGGTGGTTTGGGTATGGTCGCCATTGGAGTTGGCGGCGCCGATGCGGTCGACGTGATGACCGGTTTTGCTTGGAACGTCAAGTGGCCAAGGGTCATCGGCGTGAAGCTCACCGGCACGCTCTCTGAATGGAGCAGCCCGAAGGACGTCATCCTTGAGGTCGCCCGCCAGCTCACGGTTAAAGGCGGCACTGGGGCGATCGTCGAATACTTTGGTTCCGGTGCCGACTCGATCTCCGCTACCGGTAAGGCGACTATCTGCAACATGGGAGCAGAGATCGGCGCCACGACGTCGGTGTTCGGCTACGACCAGAACATGAGCCAGTATTTGAAGGCCACCGGCCGCGAGGCCATCGCCGATGCCGCTGACAAGGTCTCCGATCATCTTCGTAGCGACGACGGCGCCAACTACGACCAAGTCCTCGAAATTAACCTCGACGACCTCAAGCCACTTATCAACGGACCGCATACGCCCGATCTAGCTCACAAGGTGGGTGCCGGTGTTGGTGAAGCAGCACGGGCTAACGACTGGCCCCTCATTCCCTCGGCGGCGCTCATCGGTTCGTGCACCAACTCCTCCTACGAGGACATTACCCGCGCTGCCTCGATTGCGCGTCAGGCCACAGCTAAGGGTCTCACCGCAAAAATTGACTTGATGATCACACCTGGGTCCGAGCAGACCCGGGCCACAATCGAACGCGATGGCCTGCTTGCTGACCTCGAAGCAGTCGGCGCCACGGTTCTCGCCAATGCCTGTGGACCTTGCATCGGCCAGTGGAACCGCTCTGAATTGATTACAAGCGAGTCCAACACGATTGTCACGTCCTTCAATCGCAACTTTCCGAAGCGCAACGATGGCTCGCCCAACACCCTTGCATTCGTCACCTCCCCGGACACAGTGATGGCTATTGCATTGTCGGGGCGCCTTGATTTCGATCCGACGGTCGACACGATTACAGCGCCCGACGGCACCGAAGTAAGTCTCGATGCACCCGCTGGCAAGATTCTTCCTGACGCAGGCTACGACCCTGGCGAAGACACGTTCACTGCGCCGCCAGCCGATGGCCACGACGTTCCAATTGCCGTGAGCCAGACCTCGGACCGCCTGCAGTTGCTTGAGCCCTTCGAACCAGTGTCACTCGATCGCTACAACAACTTGCCGGTACTCGTCAAGGCACAGGGCAAGTTCACAACCGACCATATCTCTATGGCAGGTCCCTGGCTGAAGTATCGGGGACACCTCGAGAACATCTCAGGCAACCTTTACCTCGGAGCGGTGAACGCCTTCGCAGGCTACGAAGTTGGATTCGGTAAGAACCAGCTCACTGGCGAGACGCAGCGTTTTCCTGAAATTGCGAAGAGATACCACGAGGCGGACCAGGCATGGATCGTCATCGGGGACGAGAACATGGGTGAAGGTTCGAGTCGCGAGCATGCGGCCATGGAGCCTCGCTTCCGGATGGGCCTCGTGGCGATCGCCCGCAGCTTTGCCCGCATCCACGAGACCAACTTGAAGAAGCAGGGCATGGTTCCGCTCACGTTTGTCGACCCGGCCGACTACGACAAGATCGGCGAGGACGACCGCGTCAACGTGGTGTCGTTGCCGCCAGTTCCGGGCGAGACCGTGCGATGTGAGATCATCAAACCGGACAGCTCGATCGTTCCCTTTGAGTGCAACCACACGTTCAGCCCCGAGCAGGTCGAGTGGTTCGAGGCTGGCTCCGCACTCAACATCATTCGTCGGAAGTCGCAGGGTTAATCACGACCAAAAGATTAGATCGGCGCCCCGGCGATGACGACACGACACGACCGAGTGATTGGCTTCGTCTGGCTGGTGGCCGTCGCCGTTTTTCTCGCGGCGATCATCGCCGGACTATTTCAAGTTGTGGGCAATATGACTGCGAGCATGGTGTACCGATGGGCTATGGCTTTACTTTTCCTCGGCAGCTCGCTCGCCTGGCTCACAGCGTATAAGCAGGCCTCGCTGCGTCGCTTCTTCAAACGATGAGCCCCACTGAGCCCCCGGGAGCCAGCCAGAAAGCTTCTGGCAATCACCCGTCGACTGCCTCGGTGCTGCTGTCACTGCCAGTGAGGGCTCGCGTAGATTTTCTTCACCGCAAGACCCGGCGTAGCAAGCCGATCGCCGTTCGAGGCCTAGATGGCGCCAGTGCGCGATTAGAGGCGGTCCCAACAGTTACTAAACCTTGATCTGTAGGGGTTCAGCCGATCGGTCACCGACGCCTGCCCTCGACAATGTCGCTGCGATATACCTCGGTGTAGTCAGGCGGCAGCGGTTCGTTGCCAAGGATCAAGTCGGCTGCCTTCTCGGCGATCATCATCGTCGGCGCATACGTGTTTCCGTTGCTTACGTTCGGCATGCACCCCGCGTCAACTACGCGGAGTCCCTTCGTACCCCATACCTGCATCGTGGACGGGTTGATCACGGCCATCGGATCACTCTGAGGTCCGATTTTGGTCGTGCAAGAGGGATGCAGTGCCGTTTCGGAGTCTTTGGCTACCCAGTCCATGATCTCTTCATCGGTTTTGACGGTGGGCCCAGGCGAGATCTCACCGGCGTTAAGTGGTTCGAACGCCGGTTGCGTCAGGATCTTGCGTGCTGTTCTCACCGCTTCAATCCACTCCCGACGATCTTGTTCAGTGCTGAGATAGTTGAACTGAACCGCCGGATGATCAGACGCATCGCGAGACGTGATCTTCACTGTTCCCCGAGCATCGGAGTACATCGGGCCAACATGGACTTGATAGCCGTGCTCGATTTTCGCGCCGCTACCGTTAGGCCTGGTTGGCGACGATCCGTCGTAACGAATTGCGATCGGCAAGAAGTGAAACATCAAGTTCGGATACGGCTCGTTCGGATTGCTTTTGACGAACGCTCCTGCCTCGAAGTGATTTGACGAGCCTGGTCCCCGTCGAAACAACCACTGCAGACCGATCCACGGCTTTTTCCAATGCGCAAGATGCGGTTGAATCGACACCGGCTCCTTGGACTCGTACTGAATGTAGACCTCGAGGTGATCCTGCAGGTTTTCACCGACGCCTGGCACGTCTGCAACCACGGGAATTCCGAGGGACTCCAGGTGCTGGCGATCACCGACGCCAGATAATTGAAGCAACTGCGGGCTGTTGAACGCACCCCCGCACAACACCACTTCGCGACCCTCAATCATCGATACGCCACGCCCGAAGAAACCACCGATGCCAAGCTTGCGGACCTCGACACCGGTAGCTCGCTCTGGCTCCTTCGGGTCACCAAACACCACCTTGTCGACCTGGGCCCGCGTCATCAGGGTCAAATTCGGGCGGTCAAGAACCGGATGGAGGTAGGCGCGCGCAGCGCTGAGACGGCGACCGCGTAGAATATTTTTATCAAAGGGACCGAAGCCCTCTTGCCGATAACCGTTGACGTCTTTGGTGCGATTAAAACCTGCTTCGACACCCGCTGCCAGCCATGCGTCAAAGAGCGCGTTATTCGCGGGCCCACGTTCGAGGACGAGCGGCCCGTCATCGTTGCGGAGACCAGGGTGCCCTGGCTCTTCACCTGCGAGACAGGTCTCCATCCGTTTGAAGTAGGGCAGGCAGTGCGCCCAGTCCCATTGTTCCAAGCCGGGGATGGCACCCCACTTGTCGTAGTCCATCGGGTTACCCCGCTGGAAGATCATTCCGTTGATACTGCTCGACCCGCCAAGGACCTTGCCCCTCGCGTGGTAGACGCGCCGCCCGTCCATGAACGGCTCCGGCTCTGACTCGTACTTCCAGTCGTAGAATCTGCTGCCGATGGGGAAGGCAAGCGCTGCAGGCATGTGGATGAAAACATCCCATTTCCAGTCTCGTCGGCCTGCTTCGATGACCAGCACCTCATTGGTCGGATCAGCACTCAATCGGTTCGCAAGAGCACACCCCGCAGATCCGCCTCCAACAATGATGTAGTCGTACACCAGCCCAGTCTGCCAGGATGCGTCTTCTCTTCACTCGAGTTTGTGCGGAGGCTCGCAAGGCGTTTCTTTACGCCACGTGCTTAGTAATTCAGGTGGCCGTCGCGCCGAAAATGTGCGCAAGACCACATGCCGTTTTCGTTCAGTCAGCGTCGATAGCGTCGCGAACACCGGCCACGTACTCGCCGACACTGTCGGGCCCTGTCTCCATGAGTCGGCGTACCACTGAGGCCCCCTGGATCACTCCATCGGCAACTCGGGTTGCCTGGTAGGCCTGCTCAGCGTTCGACACACCGACTCCGACCAGCACTGGTTTGTCGGTAATTGCCTTCAGCCGCCCTGCCAAGTCGGTTGCTGTTGCGGCGAGCGATGAACGTTCGCCTGTAACGCCGAGCAAGCCCACTGAGTAGATGAATCCGCACGCCCGCTCAGCGACCTGCGGCAGCCGATCATCTGGGGCCGTCGGCGCTGCGAGCATGATCGCCTCGATGCCATGCGACGCCGCTGCCGCGCACCACGGGTCAGATTCTTCAAGCGGCAGATCGGGCAGAATGGCTGCAGAGATACCCGCACGCTGGAGATTTGCAGCGAAACGTTCGGGTCCAGGGTGGTGCACCAAGTTGTAGTAGGTCATCACTGCAAGCGGAATCCCTACGTCGAGACCTGGCACTTCGTCGAGCACCGACTGGGGGGTCACGCCAGCTTCCAGAGCAGCTTGTGACGCCTGCTGGATGACCGGACCATCCATTACCGGGTCGGAGAACGGGATACCTATTTCGACAGCGTCGGCGCCGTTCGCAGCGCACGCCCGAATCGCATCTTGCCAGCCGGGGTATCCGCCGGTGATATACGGCACGAGCAATTTGCGCCCAGCCCTGCGTTTGGCCCTGAACTCAGTTTCGATAAGCCCCGGCATTAGGTGTCGCCGTCCGCATCAGCGAGAATTTTCATTACCTGCGCGACATCTTTGTCGCCGCGTCCCGACAAGTTCATCAACACGGTCTGACCCTGAATGCGGGGCGCCTCGCGCGAAATCCACGCAACGGCGTGCGCACATTCCAGCGCCGGAATGATCCCTTCGGCTTCTGCCAGCAGCCGGAAACCGGCAATGACCTCATCATCGGTGACACTTGGATAGTCCGCTCGCCCAATCGAGGAGAGGTAAGAGTGCTCAGGGCCGACACCGGGATAGTCAAGGCCTGCCGAGATTGAGAGCGCCTCTTCCACCTGGCCGTACTCGTCCTGCATCAAGTTGCTGCGCATGCCGTGCACAACGCCGGGCACACCCTTGCCGATTGCTGCTCCACCAGCTGGCTCAACCCCAACCAAACGGACGCCCGGCTCGTCGACGAATCCGCTGAAGATGCCCATAGCGTTTGAGCCCCCACCAACGCAGGCGACGACAACATCGGGCATTGCGCCAGTGAGATCGCCGATCTGAGCGTGCGCTTCGTCACCAATGATCGACTGGAATTGGCGCACCATGTAAGGGTAAGGGTGCGGCCCCACAACTGAGCCCAAACAGAAGTGGGTGTCTGCAACGTTGGCTACCCAGTGCCGCATTGCCTCATTGACGGCATCTTTCAAAGTGCGGCTGCCGCTGTGGACAGATTCGACTTCGGAGCCGAGCAGCTTCATGCGAAACACGTTGAGTGCCTGACGTTCTACGTCAACGGCACCCATGTACACCTTGCATTCAAGCCCCATGAGCGCCGCAGCGGTGGCGCTGGCGACTCCGTGTTGCCCAGCACCGGTGTCAGCCACGATCCGCTTCTTGCCCATACGTTTTGCGAGCAATGTCTGACCGATCACGTTGTTGATTTTGTGAGAGCCAGTGTGATTGAGATCCTCGCGTTTCAGGAACAGTCGAATGCCAAGTTGGGTACTAAGGCTCTTGCACTCGGTAATGATCGACGGACGTCCCGAATACAGACGGTGCACCTCGTCGAGTTCAGCGCGAAATGACGAATCAGCCCACGCCTCATTAAAAGCCGCTTCAAGTTCCTGACATGCAGGCACTAGCGTTTCAGGAACGAAGCGGCCGCCAAAGTCGCCGAAACGACCAGTGTGATCTGGGGGCGCCAACAAGGTGTCCGGATTCATGCTCATCAGGATTCCAGGGTACTGACTGGTTCGGCAGCGAACCCTGTCGATCTCAGCTATTCGACATCCCAGTCGTAGGGCAAGTTGTCATCGCCCCGGTACTGCTCAGATGCGTGCGCTTTCGCATTCTCTATGAAGCGCTTAACCGCCATCGCATCTTTTTTGCCTGGCGACTTCTCGACGCCGCTCGCCACATCGACACCCCACGGCCGCACCTCTTGGACTGCTGCATCCACGTTCTCAGGCGTGAGGCCGCCAGCGAGGATAAGCTTCATCGAATCTGGCGCGTCCCCGGCGATCGACCAATCGAAGACTTTCCCACTGCCAGGACTGGGCGCGTCGAGTAAGACCATGTCGGTCCCATAAGTGTTGGCTTTGGGAAGGTTGTCGTCATCTGAGCCGAATGCCTTGATTACCCAGCGAAAGTGACCGGCGATCTCGCGGGCCTGCTCTGGAGTCTCGCGGCCATGGAGTTGCACTGCTTTGACTCCCGCCTTGTGCGCCAACTCAATGACCCTTGCCGGGAGTTCGTCTCGAAAGACACCGACCGTGAGAATCTCGGGCGGCAGTCGACGGGTAATGTCATAGACCTTCTGCGGCGCCACCTGACGAGAAGAGGGCGCAAAGATAAATCCGACTGCGTCGGC
>Ga0213869_10000340_pt1 | contig 38753 bp, 32 predicted proteins | sample PICome_10_FD_160083 | JGI IMG/M metagenome (GOLD analysis project Ga0213869, IMG submission 160083) | Coastal seawater microbial communities near Pivers Island, North Carolina, United States - PICO132 | ecosystem: Environmental > Aquatic > Marine > Coastal | place: USA: North Carolina...
CGGGGCGTTTTGTTATGGGCGCGCGGGGCGGCTATTCAGTTCAGGCCACACGGGCTCGTCTCGACCAAGCCCGCGCCTGGTCCATCAAGCTCTTTCCCCAATTGGCGCAGGTGCGTTGGGAGTTTGAGTGGGGTGGTTACATCGCCGCCACTGCCGATCACTACCCGCATTTACATGATTTTGGAAATGGCATGGCGGCTGGGCTTGGCTACAACGGGCGTGGTGTGGCGATGGCCACTGCGATGGGAAAGGTTTTGGCGAGCTGGGCCTCCGGCACGCCTCATGCGGATCTGGATTTTCCGGTGACCCATCTACGAAAAATTCCTTTTCACCCGTTCTATCCCTTGGGGGTCGAGGCTAGGGTCGCCTATTATAAGCTTTTGGACGGGTTAGGGCTTTAGCGGGTTGACCGGGAATATCTCAGTTTAAAGCTGCAATCGGTGCCAGGGACAAAAGCAAAAGCCCTGCCATGGTCCAATTAAAGCTGCGCAGCCGGGCTGGTGTTGTCAAAAATCGCCGCATTTTCACACCAAGCAACAGCCAGACGCTGATGCAGGGCAGATTAATGGCGCCAAAAATCACGGCAACGACAATGACCTCTTTATAAGTCACTGGCTGCGGCGCATAAACTGTCACTGCGGCTAAGGCCATAGTCCAGGCCTTGGGGTTTACCCATTGAAATGCGGCGGCTTGCCAGAAGGTAATGGGCTTACCCGTGGGTTCAGGGCTGACTAAGTTTGTACGGGCAGTTGCTGTTTTATAGGCTAAATAAATTAAATAGATGACTGACACGCCGCCGAGCACTTGATGGGCCAAAGGGTAGCTTTGAAAGAGCTGCGCCACTCCCAATCCGATGGCGACAATCATGAAGGTAAATCCCAAAACAATCCCGGAGGCATGGGGCGCCGCGCGCCGCGCGCCAAAATTGGCTCCAGTGGCCATAAGCATCAGATTGTTGGGTCCAGGCGTGATCGAGGAAACAAAACAAAAGAGCACGAGACCGGTCAGCAGCGAATATGTCATGGCGTACAGATGTCACCGCTACCCGCAAAGTTCAATAACCCTTCCAGCCAAGTTTTGGGCAAAAAACGAAGGCATCTGGGAGGAGGATACCGCCGCTTTTTGCAGGCTTCAGGGAGAAGAAAGCCTATTGCTCAGATCCAAGGCCGTGTGTGGTGGATCCGTAAAACTTAACTCTGGCTTATTTGCCGAATGCAGCTTCGTGAGCGATGCCCTTGATCGCGGAACGATGAATGCCAAGATCGGCCAGTTCGCGGCCTGTCAAGGATTGCAACTCGGAGATTGTTTTGCGGTACACGGCGCGTTTGGCCATTTGCTCACGCAAAGCGGTCCAGCGAGCGGTGAGTGCTGCGCCGAAAGAAGGGGCGTTTACATTGAAATCTGTTGCTGTTGTCATCTATCTATCCTTGATATTAACCGGACTGTTGATGCACTCTGTTTGAAGCGTGGGGTGCAGTTTCGCAACGCATGATTGGGGATTGCCGCCATGCAGCATTTGCATGGCTCTTATGGTGGGCTTGCATCAAATGGTTTGCGAGGGCATAGCTGCGCAGAGATTTGAGGAGAGCTTGGATGCCCATCGACCGTTCTGACATTTTGGCCGCTTTGGCCCGTCTGCAATTGCCGGATGGAGGGGACCTGGTGAGTCGTGATTTCATTCGCGCGGTTGTGGTGGACGGGGAGGCGGTGCGCTTTGTAATTGAAGCGCCGACGCCAGAGATCGCTCACAAGCTGGCTGATATTCGCGCTGCAGCAGAGCAAATTGTCATGCAGATCGACGGTGTGTCAAGCGTCACCGCAGTGGTGACCGCACATGAGCAAAAAGCGCCGCCGCCGAATTTGAAACTGGGCGGCCATCCTAAACCGCAAGACGGACCGCTCAAAGTGCCAGGCGTCGACCGGGTCGTAGCGATTGCATCGGGCAAAGGCGGCGTTGGCAAATCGACGGTCTCGTCCAATTTGGCGGTTGCCCTTGCCAAGCAAGGCCGACGGGTGGGTTTGCTGGATGCGGATATTTATGGTCCCAGCCAGCCGCGTATGATGGGTGTGAGCAAACGCCCAGCCAGTCCAGATGGTAAGGTGATCATTCCGCTACAGGCCCATGGGGTCACGATGATGTCAATTGGTTTGATGGTTGATCCGAACAAGGCGGTGGTCTGGCGCGGTCCGATGTTGATGGGCGCATTGCAGCAGATGCTCAATCAGGTGCAATGGGGGGAGTTGGATGTTTTAATCATCGATTTGCCGCCGGGCACCGGTGATGTTCAGCTGACTTTGTGCCAGAAAACGGAGCTGACCGGCGCGATTGTGGTCTCTACCCCACAGGATGTCGCGCTTTTGGATGCGCGCAAGGCTTTGGATATGTTTGCCACGCTGCATACGCCCGTTTTGGGCATGATTGAGAATATGAGCCAGTATATTTGCCCAAAATGTGGCCATGAAGCTCATATATTCGGGCATGGCGGCGTGGAGTTGGAAGCGCAGAAGTTGGGCCTGCCGCTCTTGGGCTCTTTGCCGTTGGATTTGAGCGTGCGCCTTGCAGGCGACAGTGGCACCCCAGCTGCCGCGGGCGATGGGCCGATGGCTCAGGCATATGCGGAGCTGGCGCGTGGGTTGATTGCCTCTGATATTGCCTGATCTGCCGGCAGGACTGTACTAGCCTGGATGCATGGAAATATATCGGCTGTCTGTGCTTCTGGGAAACAATGGGACACATTGAGTATCGCGACAATCAAAAGGCAGCAGACCGGTGATTCAGCGGTGATATGCAGCGATTTTGCACCTTTTCGGTACAAAATATCATATTTCCAATAAGTATTATCGATTTTTAAAAAAAATTGGGAAATCATGGCCTAACGTTTGTTGTACTACATTTTGTGTTGATGTGTACAAATGGGTACCTATGTAGCGCATTTTCATTTTAAATTAGAATTTTTCCGTAGAATTTAAGTAGATTTGCAATGTGTGATGAAAATTTCCTATTGATTACCATGAATTCCCATGTAAGTAATTGCACATGGAAGCGGTCACAGATCAAAGCCCCAACCAAAGAAGGGCAAAGGCGAGCGCAGGTTGCATACAGGCACCCACTTCCAAACGAAGAGATCCGGCGCGTTAGCGAGCAGACATCCCCCCAGGTGGCACGCGCAGCTGGACATCCCGGAAGGGAAACGTCGGCGGATTGAACACAAGCAGTAGTTCAATCCGCCGTTTTTATTTTTGGGGTATGGCCCCAGTTAATGAGCGAGGCAGGCCCAAGTGGCACGCAGATTTAGAGGTGAAAGCTACCATAAGGTGGACAACAAGGGCCGGGTGTCTATCCCCGCTCTTTTTCGCCGCGTGCTGGAGCGGAGCGACCCTAATTATACAGAAGGTCTCAATCCCGAGTTGGTGATTGTCTATGGTGATCACCGCCGCAATTATCTAGAGTGCTACACGATTTCCGCGATTGAAGAGGTGGATGCTAAGATTGACTCCTTGCCGCGCGGATCCATGGAGCGCCGAATGCTGCAAAGGCTGTTTCATGGGCAATCTTTCCCCACGATCGTAGACGATACGGGACGATTGGTACTCCCAGTGAAACTACGTCGCAAGATTGATCTGGATGCTGAGGCGTTTTTTATTGCGGCCGGTGATACGTTTCAAATCTGGAAACCTGAAACTTATGAAACAGCAGAATTGGCCCAAACTGAGGCTTGGTTGGATAATTTACCAGAGGATTTCGATCCGATGGCCTATTTGGATCAAGGGGGGCAGGACTAGATATGCGGCCCGAACCCACCCAATCAGCGCCGCATATCCCTGTTCTGATTGTACCATTGATAGACGCGGCAGCACCCATTTCTGGCTCTTGGATTGATGGCACCTTTGGGGCCGGTGGCTATAGTAGATATTTGCTGGACGCCGGCGCTGATCGGGTGATCGGCATTGATCGTGATCCCAGTGTTTTTGATATGGCCGCCAATTGGGCACCGCGATTTGGCGATCGTTTGCAGCTGGTGCAAGATACGTTTTCCAATTTGGATCAAGCCGCCGATGCGGTGGATGGCGTGGTGTTAGATATCGGTGTATCTTCGATGCAAATTGACCAAGCCCAACGCGGATTTTCGTTTCAAAAAGACGGGCCGCTTGACATGCGCATGGGGGATACTGGTCCGACGGCGGCGGATATTGTCAATAGCGCCAGCGCTGAGCAGATTGCCGATATTTTGTATAATTATGGGGAAGAGCGTGCCAGCCGCCGTATCGCCAAAATGATCGTTGGGCGGCGTGACGATACGCCTTTTGAACGGACATTGGAATTGGTCGAGGTTGTTGAGCGGTGCTTGCCGCGGGCGAAGCCGGGTCAATCCCACCCGGCGACGCGCAGTTTTCAAGCTCTGCGGATTGCGGTGAATGCTGAATATGATCAATTGGTTCAGGGGCTTGCTGCTGCTGAACGTGCCTTGCGCCCTGGGGGTGTTTTGGCGGTAGTGACCTTTCATTCCGTCGAAGACCGCATCGTAAAACGGTTTTTCCAAGCCCGCGCTGGCACGCAGGCCGGCAGCCGATATGCGCCATTGGTCGAGGAGATGCCAGCGCAATTCACCATGCAAAGTCGCAAGGCAATCACCGCCTCAAAGAGCGAACTCGCCGCAAACCCTCGGGCACGATCAGCCAAATTGCGCATTGGACGACGGACCGAAGCCCTGGCGCTGCCTGTGGATCCACGCAGTCTTGGCGTGCCGCAACTGCCGCAGCGGAGGGTCTCATGAAGAATCTATTTCTAAGCTGTCTTGTTGTGGGTGTCATGGGGTTGGCCTTTTGGGCTTACACGGAAAATTATGAAACCAAGGGTAAATTGGATGAAATCGCCCAGTTGAACCGCGATATTTCTGAGGCCCATTCGCGGCTGCGTGCGCTTAAAGCGGAATGGGCCTATCTCAATCGCCCTGAGCGGCTGTTGCAGCTGGTCAATGCCAATTTTGACGAGTTGAAATTGTTACAGCTGACAGCGGATCATTTTGCCCGTTTGGAACAGATCCCTTATCCGGGGCCAGATTTGGGCCCAATCACCGAGCCGATTGAGGTTATGAAGCGCGAGGCGTCTCCATGACTCGCAAACCTCTGCGGCCATTGGCGCGCATAATTTCGGCCAGAACTGCTGGTGAAAATCCTGATTTGATTGAGCAGGCCAATCGGCGCGAACGTATCGAGATGCAGCATGAGCGGATTTTGCGCAAAACGCAGTTGCGCGTATTTATGATGGGTGGAATATTTGTCATCAGTTTTGGCGTAATTGGTATGCGGATGACGGCTTTGGCACTGTCTGAGCCAATTGAGCCGAAGGCCCGCGCGACAGCCGCACAAATTTTAGCCAGTCGCGCCGATATCCTTGACCGTAACAACCGGGTCTTGGCGACGAATATCGATACCCATTCGCTCTATGCGCATCCGCGTCAAATCATTGACCCCGAGGGCACCGCCCGGCAATTGGCGGACATATTCCCCGACACCAATGTCGAAAAAATGGCGGCACGTTTGGCGGGACCGCAAGATTTTTTATGGCTCAAACCCGCCATAAGCCCAGAAGAAAAACAGGCCGTTCATGACATCGGTGAGCCGGGTCTGTTGTTTGGCCCGCGCGAAATGCGCCTTTACCCCAACGGTCAGCTGGCCGGTCACATTTTGGGAGGTACGACCTTTGGCGCTCAGGGTGTGCATTCTGCTGAAGTCATCGGAATGGCGGGCGTTGAGAAAGCCTTTGACACGTTTTTGCGCGATCCGCGATTTGACGGTCAACCGTTACAATTGTCGGTTGACCTGACGGTGCAGTCGGCCCTGGAGGAAGCGCTTTACGGCGGCATGCGCTTGATGAATGCTAAGGGTGCCTCTGCGGTGCTGATGGATGCCTATAGTGGCGAGATTGTGTCTCTGTCCAGCCTGCCAGATTTTGATCCAAACAACAGGCCACGGCCTTTGACACAGGGTGACGCGAGCGACAGTGCGCTGTTCAATCGCGCAGTCCAAGGGGTCTATGAGCTCGGCTCGGCCTTCAAGGCCTTCACCGTCGCCCAAGCGATGGATCTGGCTCTGGTGGAGCCCGACAGTATTGTGGATACCAAAGGCCCACTACGTTGGGGCAAGCATAAGATCAGTGATTATCGCGATTATGGCGCGCAGATGTCTGTTGAAAAAGTTTTAATAAAGTCTTCAAATATCGGGACGGCACGGCTGTCTTTAATGATAGGCGCTGATTTGCAAAAAGATTTTTTGGACCGCCTTGGTCTGTTGCAAGCCACTCCCATTGAAGTGATCGAGGGACCAACGGGACGACCACAATACCCAAAAAATTGGTCTGATATTTCAACAATGACGATCTCCTATGGGCACGGCATTTCGACCTCGCCGGTTCATTTGGCAGCGGGATATGCCGCGATGGTCAATGGTGGGACTTTGGTACAGCCGACCGTGTTAAAGCAACCTTCCGCGCAGCTTGGCGAGCGCATTATCTCTGAAGAAACTTCGCGGCATTTGCGCGGTATGATGCGGCGTGTGGTGACCGAAGGCACCGCGCGCATGGGCGATGTTCCGGGGTATTCTGTGGCTGGAAAAACTGGAACGGCGGATAAGCCGAGTCCGCAAGGCGGTTATTATAGTGATAAAGTTCTGGCGACCTTCGCCAGTTTCTTTCCAAGCACCGATCCACGCTATGTTTTGATCGTGACGCTGGATGAGCCTGAAGACCGCACCGGTCCCGAGCCGCGCCGGACGGCGGGAGCCACCGCGGTGCCTGTCGCGGCCGAAATTATCCGACGCGTTGCGCCATTGCTGGGGCTTGCGCCAGAGATTGAACCCACACTGCAAAATGGTTTAACCTTGGCCAACAACTGATTTTTAGAAAGCGAGCCGGTGGATGGCGACCACGAGCAAAACCCTTGCAAATTTAGGTCTGACCACGGCGTGGGCATCACAACTCGAAATTCAAGGCCTTGCGGTTGATAGCCGGCATGTGCGGGCTGGATTTCTTTTCGCCGCATTGCCGGGAAGCCGCAGCCATGGGGCTGAATTTGCCCCATATGCCCTGCACCAAGGGGCCAGCGCTATTTTGACTGACCTGGATGGGGCAGCATGGATCTCGAAAACCTGTCCAGACCACGCGGTGGAGATCTGCGTTGTAGATGATCCGCGCCAGGCGCTCGCAGCGGCTTCGGCTCTTTTCTTTGGGGCCCAGCCGGAGGTGATGGTTGCGGTGACGGGCACCAATGGCAAAACCTCTGTGGCCAATTTTTGTCGGCAAATTTGGAGCAAACTGGGCCTGTCAGCGATCAATTTGGGCACAACCGGAGTGCAAGGCGCGTGGAGCGCACCCTTGAGCCATACCACTCCTGAGCCTATCACCCTACACCGGATCTTAATGCAGGCCGCCGCCGCTGGCGTGTCGCATGGCGCGATGGAGGCCTCAAGCCACGGATTGGCGCAAAAGCGCCTCGATGGGGTGGTTTTGGCGGTGGCTGGCTTTACCAATTTTACGCAAGATCATCTGGATTATCACTCCACATTTGAAGCTTATTTTGCCGCTAAGTCAGGTTTGTTTGACCGCGTGCTGGGGCCGCAAGGCTGGGCCGTCATCAATATAGATGATGCCAATGGCACGGCCCTCTACGACGCGTGCCGCAAGCGTGGACAAAGCTGTCTGACTGTCGGCTGCGGCGCGGCGGATTTACAAATTTTAGGGCAAACATTTGGGGCCACTGGCCAAGAGATTCTATTTGCCTGGCAAGGAGCACGTTATCAGGTCAAAGTGCCTTTGGTGGGCGGGTTCCAAGGAGAAAATTTGCTCTTGGCCGCTGGCATGGTTTTGGCTGCAGGTGCGGAGGCTGAAGCGGTGTTTTCTGCGTTGAAATCCGTAAGTCCGGTGCGCGGGCGTATGGAATTGGCCGCCACCCGCGGCAATGGGGCACCTGTGTATGTAGATTACGCCCATACGCCCGATGCCGTCGCGACAGCGCTGCAAGCCTTGCGGCCGCATGTGAGGGGGCGGCTCGTTGTAGTTCTTGGCGCAGGCGGAGACCGGGACCCGCTCAAGCGGGTCTTGATGGGGCAAGCGGCTGCGGCGCATGCAGACAGGGTGATAGTCACAGATGACAATCCACGCAATGAAGATCCTGCCGCCATTCGCGCCATGATTTTGGCTGGGGCGTGCGAGGCCGAGGAGGTCGGCGATCGAGCTAACGCGATTTTGTATGGGGTCGCCGGGTTGCAACCCGGCGATTGTTTGCTGATTGCTGGTAAGGGACATGAAACTGGTCAAATAATAGGAGACGATGTTTTACCTTTTGATGATGTAGAACAGGCGAGCATTTCTGTAGCTGCCTTGGAGGATTTTGGGTAATGGCCCTATGGACTGCTTGTGAGGCTCAAGCTGCGACGGGCGGATATTGTTCGGTACCTTGGGATGTTCATGGTGTTTCGATTGACACACGGACTTTGCAGCAGGGGGATCTTTTTGTCGCATTGAGCGCGGCGCGGGATGGTCATGATTTTGTGGCGCAGGCTCTTGAGAAGGGAGCGGCCGCCGCTCTGGTGCAGCGGCGCCCGGATGGGGTGCCTGAGGCTGCACCGCTGCTGATTGTACCAGACGTCCTGCAGGCCCTGACTGATTTGGGCCGAGCGGCGCGGGCGCGGTGCGCAGCGAAGGTGTTGGCGGTGACCGGATCTGTGGGCAAGACCTCGACCAAAGAGATGCTGCGGACAGTGCTTGAGTTTCAGGGGCGGACACATGCTTCGGTAGCCAGTTACAACAACCATTGGGGCGTGCCGTTGACACTGGCGCGCATGCCGGCGGATACGCAATTTGCCATCTTCGAGATTGGCATGAACCACCCCGGAGAAATTGCGCCTTTGAGCGAAATGGTGCAGCCGCATGTGGCAGTGATCACGACCGTGGCTCCTGCGCACATGGAAGCTTTTGAAAGCCTCGAGGGAATTGCACGCGAGAAGGCCAATATCGTGGCCGGCCTGATGCCTCAAGGCGCGGCGATTTTGCCGGCCGATGTTTCGACGATTGACATCCTTGTGCAAGCCGCCTTGGCCAAAGGGGCGACGGTTGTGGGATTTGGCGAGACGGCGGATGCTTTTCGTCTATCGGCTCTGGAGATGCATCATGATGTGACGGTGATAAAAGCACGTCTGCGCGGCGCCCCCGCGGTGCTGCGTTTGAATACATTAGGGCGGCATTTTGCCGTCAATGCTATGGGCGTTTTGGCGGCGGTTGAGGCTCTGTCTGGCGACCCGACACGCGCGGCGGTCGATCTGTTCCGCTGGCAACCACCGGCGGGGCGTGGGCGGCGCGAGACGATCAGCTTAGATCCGACAGATACCAGTGCGTATTTCGAGCTGATTGATGACGCCTATAATGCCAATCCAGCCTCTATGGCGGCGGCCTTGGAAGTTCTGGCGGCCTCTGATGCGCAAGATCGGATGAGCCAAGGCGCGCGGCGCATTGCAATTTTGGGTGATATGTTGGAGCTGGGGCGGGAAGAGGCACAGAGTCACGTACGGCTGGCTGACAATAAGCATTTGTTAACTATAAATGTGGTGCACTGTGTCGGACCACGTATGCGCGCCTGCTATGAAGCTCTGCCCGTCGAAATCCGCGGCCGTTGGGTATCAGAGGCAGAGGAGCTGGCTTCGGGTTTGGGAGAGTTGATCGCAGCTGGAGACAGGGTTTTGGTCAAAGGTTCTTTGGGCAGCAAAGTTTCAATGATTGTTGACCTAATCCGCAATTTAGGTCATCGCTCACAGCCGTAGGTACAAGGGGAATTTAGATGGTTTATTGGTTGACATTATTGTCGGATGGCGGCGATTTTTTTAATCTTTTTCGCTATATAACCTTTCGGGCTGGTGGCGCATTTTTGACATCGCTGCTGTTTGGATTCGTATTTGGTAAGCCTTTGATAAACCTCTTGCGCCGCCGCCAGGGGCGTGGGCAACCGATCCGATCCGACGGGCCGGAGGGGCATCAATCCAAAGCGGGCACGCCGACTATGGGGGGCGCGCTCATCTTGGGGGCATTGGTGGTCTCAACTCTGCTGTGGGCACGACTGGATAATATGCATATTTGGGTGGTGCTTTTTGTTACGATTGGCTTTGGCGCGATTGGCTTTGCTGATGATTATGCCAAAGTCTCAAAACAGACTTCTGCCGGGGTATCCGGCCGGGTTCGTCTCGGATTGGGGTTTGTGATTGCACTGATTGCCGCGCTGATGGCCGCACAATTGCATCCTGAAGGCCTACGTTTTCAGGTGGCTGTGCCGGTGCTGAAAGACACTTTAGTGCCGTTTGGGATAATGTTTTTCCCCTTTGCCATGATCGTAATCGTTGGCACGGCCAATGCCGTCAATCTCACCGATGGTCTGGACGGTTTGGCGGTTATGCCGGTGATGATTGCGGCGGCGGCGCTTGGTGTTTTGGCCTATGCGGTAGGCCGGGTTGATTTCACCCAATATCTTGACGTCCATTATGTGCCGGGAACTGGCGAGTTGTTGATTTTCTGCATGGCTTTGATTGGTGGAGGCTTGGGCTTTTTGTGGTACAATGCACCACCTGCCGCCATATTTATGGGTGATACGGGGAGCCTCTCTCTGGGCGGGTCGCTGGGTGCCATTGCCGTTTTGACCAAACATGAGATTGTTTGGGCGATTATCGGCGGGGTGTTTGTGGCGGAGGCCTTGAGTGTGATCATCCAGGTATTTTGGTTCAAACGCACAGGCCGGCGGGTGTTTCTCATGGCGCCGATCCATCATCATTTTGAGAAAAAAGGCTTTGCGGAAAGTCAGATCGTGATCCGTTTCTGGATTATTGCCATCGTTCTGGCCATGATTGGCCTGGCGACTTTGAAAGTCCGATAAATTTATAGTATGGTTGCCCGCCAATCGGAGAGCATAGGATGATAACAGTTCAAGGAATGCATGGGCGCCGGCTCTTTGTGCTTGGAATGGGACGCTCTGGCCTAGTCGCCGCGCAGGCCTTGGTGGCTGGCGGCGCAGATGTGCTGTGCTGGGACGACGGCGAGGCGGGACGGCAGCGGGCGCAGGAGGCTGGCTTAAGCTGTAGAGATCCGCTGCGTGGCGGGCTTGAGGGAATGGATATGCTGATTACCTCACCGGGGATTGCGCATCTCTATCCCAAGCCGCATCCGGCGATTGGCTTGGCGATGCAGCTCGGCATTCCTCTCGACAATGACATCGGCCTATTCTTTCGCTCCTTTGCAACGCAGTCTTGGACCGGCTTCGATATGGCGCCGAAGGTGATTGCTGTGACCGGCTCAAATGGCAAATCTACAACCAGCGCGCTGATCCATCATTTGCTTGAGGTGGCCGGGCGGCGCAGCCAGTTGGCTGGGAATATTGGCCGCGGGGTGCTGGATCTTCGACCGGCAGAGGATGGCGATGTGATCGTCCTGGAATTATCCTCTTATCAACTTGAACTGGCCCGTAGCCTGACACCTGATATTGCCGTTTTTACGAATCTTTCCCCAGATCACTTGGATCGCCATGCTGGTTATGGGGGCTATTTTGCCGCCAAACGCCGCCTGTTTTCCGAAGGCTGCCCAGATGTCGCGGTCATTGGCGTTGATGAGCCAGAAGGGCAGTATTTGGCTACGCAATTTTCCGATCACACCCATGATGATCGAGTGATCCGCGTTGTTTCGGGACAAAAGCCCAAGGGCAACAGCTGGCAGGTGACGGTGCGCAAGGGGTTTTTGGCGGAAAGCCGAAAGAGCCGGCAAATTGCCTCGATTGATCTGCGCGACATCCCGGGATTGCCGGGGGCGCATAATCATCAAAATGCGTCAGCCGCCTATGCGGTGCTGCGAGGTTTGAATGTGGCACCGCGGGTGATTGAAGAGGGGCTGCGCAGCTTCGCTGGCCTTCCCCATCGCAGCCAGATGATTGGTGAGATATCCGGGGTCCGCTTTGTGAATGACAGCAAGGCTACAAACGTCGATGCCGCACTCAAAGCGCTGAGCGCCTTTGATAATATACGTTGGATCTGCGGCGGATTGCAAAAGGAGGGGGGGCTATCTGCGATGCAACCGGCCATGGGGCATGTCCAGAAGGCCTACGTCATTGGCCGCGAGGCAGAGGCCTTCGCAATGCAACTTGATGTGGACTGCGAAGTTAGCAGGACGATGCAAGCGGCCGTCTCTGCCGCCTATGCACAAAGCCAACCTGGCGACGTTGTTCTCTTGGCTCCGGCTGCGGCAAGTTTTGATCAATACGACAGTTACGAAACCCGTGGCGAAGATTTCATCGCCCAAGTGGCGGCTATTAAAGGAACGTAGATCTGCAGCTCTTGCCGTTTGGTTGCTATTGGGAGGATGAGCGTGGACGATGATGTTGAGCGCGGTTCCAGTAGTCTAAGTATATATTATGATACCAAAGCATTTTCATTTTGTATGGATTTGGGATGAAAGCAAAAGGCCGAACAATTGCATCTAGTCCTGGGTAAAATTGAAACCAGATTATGAAATTGTCATCTGGGGGAATACGGCTCTTTCAGAGTGCCCGTGGGTGAACAAAAAAATATGGACGCTATGTATTCGCGTGAACTCAATGGGGTGGCTGATATCATGCGCTATGAAATCTTGTTCAACGAAGCTGGTATTGCGGTGGATACGGATTAATCATGACAGTGGCCGCTGGACGATTGGCCGTTGAAGCCGGCCGCTTTTGCGGTTTGAGAACATGAACACATTCGTCCAGGATTGATCGCGGCGGGGGCCATGGGGGCAGAGCCGGGCAATGATTTTTTGGGGCCTGTTTGAAACGCCTGTCCAAAAAATGGCGCGTGACCAACAATTGTGCTTGAAAAAGTATTGGACCTCAGTTGATTACAGATATTCACAAAGAATCGCGCCACGATCCAGCAAAATATTTTGCCCATTTTTTCATAAAAGTCATCATTTCGGTTGGAAATATACGGGACCAGGACCTTGTTTTTCTGATCAATTCTGGGGGTCGACCTACGGTTATGACGCCATAACCTGAGGGTTAACGCTCTACGAATTGCAGCGTCAGATGTTTTTTGCCCTAATAAAAAAGCATTTCGTCCGGCAACGGCCATCTTTTTCAGACATCGAAAGAAATTACCAAGATTATGGGATATAGTGTGCCTTTGTAGGTACCGGGGCGCCGCTACAACTTTGCCTTGATCGCCTGCCCAGCCACCCATCCGGAGGACCAGGCCCATTGAAAGTTATACCCGCCGAGCCAGCCGGTGACATCCATACATTCACCGATGAAATAAAGACCTGGTTGGGTGTTTGCCATCATCGTTTTAGACGAGAGCGCAGCGGTATCCACTCCGCCGACCATCACTTCGGCGGTGCGATAGCCTTCGGTGCCGGCGGGGGTGAGCTGCCATTGGGTGAGGCGTCCAGTCAGACGGTCGAGTTGCGCGGTAGTGAGATCGGCGATGCGTTCTGGTAGGACAAGATCTTGCAGCACCAAAGACACGAGCCGCGCTGGCAGAAGGCGGGTGAAGATGGTCAGCGGTGATTTCCGCCCTTCGGTTTTTTTGGCGTCCCTCACAGCTTGGTGCAGCTCCTCTTCTGACAACAGACCTAGCCTGAGCACGTCGCCGGGTGCCCAATAGCTTGACACTTGCAACGCAGCTGGGCCGGACAGGCCGCGGTGCGTGAACAGCACAGCTTCTTCAAATGTGGTGCCATTGGTCTGTATTCGCGCTTGGGCTGCGACTCCGCTTATGGTCTGAAAGGCTTCCTGCTGGGCGCCCGAAAAGGTGAAGGGCACCAATCCTGCATAGGTTTGCGTCACGGGAATGCTGAATTGCTGGGCCAGGCGCAGAGCAAAGTCGGTGGCCCCCATCTTGGGAATAGGTTTGCCGCCGCAGGCCACCACCAGATGACGTGCTGTGACCGACCGTGGCCCATGAGGGTCGCTCATCTGGATCGTATAGCCGCCTTCAATCGTTGAGACCGATTGCACTGAGGTGTTGAGCTGGACCTGCCCGCTGGCATCGGCCACGCCTTTGAGGAGCATGGCGACAATCTCTTTGGCTGAGGTGTCGCAAAATAATTGCCCCATAGATTTCTCGTGATAGGCAATGCCGCTGCGGACCACCCAATCGATGAAATCCCATTGCGTGTACCGGGCCAATGCGGATTTGGCGAAATGCGGATTGCGGCTGATATAATTCTCCGCTGAAGCATATAGATTTGTGAAGTTGCACCGCCCACCGCCGCTGATGCGAATTTTCTCGCCCGCGGCCTTGGCGTGATCAATCACCAAGCATCTGCCCGGCGCTTGCGCTGCGCAGATCAACCCAGCGGCCCCGGCGCCGATAATGAGTGTGTCAAAGTCCATAGGCGATGCCTTGCCTGTTGCGGGGCAAATGGCAAGGCAATTGGCACTAGAAAAATGTGCAGAATTCGGCTAGCATTGCTGGAGACCTCAAAAATGGGGCGCAGTACAGGCGGTTTTATAATGACAGAAATGGTACATGGGCCTTTGCCCGTTCAAGTGCGCGATCCTATCTTGCCCCGGTGGTGGCGAACCGTGGACCGTTGGACGATGGCCAGTGTTGTGTTTTTGTTTATTTTTGGCTTGATTCTAGCGCTTGCAGCCTCTCCACCATTGGCAGAGCGCAACAATCTTGATGCGTTTTATTATGTGCACCGACAAGCAGTCTTTGGAGGTTTGGCCCTTGTTGCCATGACCATCACTTCAATGATGTCGCCCGATACGGTGCGGCGCTGGGCCACGGTGGGCTTTGGCTGCGCGCTTTTGGCGTTGATCTTGCTGCCGATATTCGGAACAGATTTTGGCAAGGGCGCAACACGCTGGTACTCGTTTGGGTTTGCCTCCGTGCAGCCCTCTGAGTTTATCAAACCGGTCTTTGTGGTGATTTCAGCTTGGTTGATCGCTGGATCTTTTGAGCCAGGCGGACCTCCGGGCCGGATGATGTCTTTTGCCGTGGCGGTGGCTGTTGCCGGGTTTCTGGCGTTTCAACCAGATTTTGGTCAGGCGACTTTGATTCTCTTTGCCTGGGGCGTTATGTATTTTTGCGCCGGAGCGCCGCTATTGTTCATTCTGTCCATGGCTGCCGCGACGGTTTTGGCCGGCTTCGTAGCCTATAATTATAGTGAGCATTTTGCACGGCGGATTGATGGCTATATGGCGGCAGACGTGGACCCGAACACCCAGCTGGGCTATGCGGCCAATGCTATTCAAGAGGGGGGATTGTTCGGTGTTGGTACTGGTGAAGGCTCTGTGAAATGGTCCCTGCCCGATGCCCATACGGATTTCATCATTGCTGTGGCGGCTGAGGAATATGGCGTGCTGATGGTTCTTGTCATTCTTGGGCTCTTTGCTCTGATCGTGCTGCGGACGCTGGCCCGCTTGGCGCAAGAGCGAAACCTTTTTGTCCGTCTCGCCGGTACGGGCCTGGTGTCGATGTTTGGAGTGCAAGCTATGATCAACATGGGTGTTGCGGTGCGTTTGCTGCCTGCGAAAGGCATGACCTTACCCTTCGTCAGCTATGGTGGTTCGTCCTTGATTGCTGGTGGCATCGCGTTGGGAATGATACTGGCTTTCACGCGCAGTCGTCCTCAAGGGGCTTTGAGCGCGGTGTTGCGTGGGTATTGATATGACGCAACCGCCTCTTTTGGTTCTCGCAGCAGGTGGATCGGGCGGGCATATGTTCCCGGCGCAAGCCGTGGCTGAGGTTATGTTGGCGCGGGGGTGGCGCGTGGTTTTGTCAACCGATGCCCGCGGCGCGCGTTACACGGGCGGATTTCCTGCTCAGGTTCCGATAGAGCAAGTTTCCAGTGACACTTTCGCTAAGGGTGGATTAATCAACAAAATCTTAGTTCCGATTCGCATAGCCCTTGGCATAACAGCCGCGCGGCGCAAAATGCGCCGGGATCGGCCAAAGGTTGTGGTGGGGTTTGGCGGTTACCCGGCAATACCGGCTATGGGGGCTGCGACTTCGCTGGGTGTGCCTTGCATGTTGCATGAACAAAACGGGGTCCTGGGTCGCGTCAACCAATTGTTTGCGCCACGGGTTAATCAAATCGCCTGCGGTACATGGCCGACTGAATTACCCCAGGGGCTCATCGGATATCATGTGGGCAATCCGGTGCGTGCGGAGGTTTTGGCGCGCCATGCTGCGGGGTATATTGAGCCTGGTGATCATCCCATGTGCCTTTTGGTTATTGGCGGGTCGCAAGGGGCGCGGATCTTGTCCGATGTGGTGCCTGCGGCAGTCGCGTTGTTACCAAAGAGCTTGTTCAAAAACCTGCGTATAGCTCAACAGGCCCGCGAAGAGGACAGCGCGCGGGTGCAAGCGGCCTATGATGATATGGGGCTGCGCGCCGATGTCAGGCCGTTTTTCGATGACATTCCCCTGCGCATGAGTGAGGCGCAGCTGGTGATTAGTCGCTCCGGAGCCTCCTCTGTAGCGGATATCTCCGTTATTGGTCGTCCATCTATTTTTGTCCCGCTTGCGGCGGCCATTCGTGACGAGCAAACCGCCAATGCCCGCGAATTGGTGGAGGCAGGGGGCGCGCGGCTGTTGACCGAAGAAGCCTTTACGCCCGAGGCTTTGGCCAGTGAAATTCAAGATATATTAACCAATGCCTCGCAAGCTCAATCCATGGCGGAGGCGGCGCTGCGCTGCGCCAAGCCTGAAGCGGCAAACACCCTTGCTGATATGATCGAGGCCTTGGTCGGAGAGACGCGATGAACAAAGTGACCAAACTGCCCGGCGACATTGGCGCTATTCATTTTGTTGGTATCGGCGGTATTGGCATGTCTGGCATTGCTGAGATTTTGTTGGATCAGGGATATCAGGTGCAGGGATCTGATTTAAAGGCGTCTAAGATAACTCGGCGGCTTGAACGTTTGGGCGCTAAGGTGTTTTTGGGACAGAGGGCAGAGAACTTAGCGGGTGCTGAGGTGATCGTGGTCTCCACAGCGATCAAACCGGGAAACCCTGAACTGGATGAGGCGCGAAAGGCCGGCTTGCCGGTGGTGCGGCGGGCCGAGATGTTGGCGGAATTGATGCGGCTCAAGTCGAATGTGGCCGTGGCCGGCACCCATGGCAAGACCACCACCACGACTATGGTCGCAACCTTGTTGCATGCGGGTGGGTTTGATCCGACCGTGGTGAATGGTGGCGTCATCCATGCCTTTGATTCCAATGCTCGCACGGGGCAGGGAGAATGGATGGTGGTCGAGGCCGATGAAAGTGACGGCACATTCAATCGCCTGCCTGCGACCATTGCCGTGGTGACCAATGTTGATCCCGAGCATATGGAACATTGGGGCAGTTTCGACAATCTGCGCCAAGGGTTCTTCGAATTCGTGCACAATATCCCATTTTATGGTTTGGCTGTTTGCAACACAGATCATACCGAAGTGCAGGCTTTGGTCGGAAGAATTACCGATCGCCGGATCATGACCTATGGGTTCAACGCGCAAGCTGATGTGCGCGCAGTCAATCTGTCCTATGCCAAGGGCGCGGCCTATTTTGACGTGGCGCTGCGCGATGGCCGCGTGATTACCGATTGCACCCTGCCTATGCCGGGCGATCACAATGCCTCAAATGCTTTGGCGGCTGTGGCCGTAGCGCTGCATTTGGGTATGAGTGCGCAGGCCATCCGCGATGGCTTGCGGAGTTTTAAGGGTGTCAATCGCCGCTTTACACGCGTGGCTGAAATTGGCGGCGTCACAGTGATTGATGACTATGCCCACCATCCTGTTGAAATTGCTGCCGCTCTCAAAGCGGCACGCCAATCACATTCGGGCCGGATCATGGCCGTGCATCAACCGCATCGCTACACGCGCCTGAGTGATTTGTTTGAGGAGTTTTGTACCTGTTTTAATGATGCAGATATAGTTGGGATCACTGATATTTTCGCCGCAGGCGAGGCGCCGATCGAGGGCGCTGATCGTGACAGCCTTGTGGCTGGGCTAACCAATCATGGACATCGCAACGCGCTTGCTGTTGCCGATGAGGCCGCACTCGATGCGTTTCTGGCTGAACAGTGCAGACCGGGTGATATGCTGATCTGCCTGGGGGCGGGCTCGATTTCTGCTTGGGCGCATGGGCTGGCCGGCGAGGTTGAATAAGCGCAAGGCCGATGTGCATTATGATCCGCTGCAGGGGCTTTGACTTGGCGGTCATGATCCGGTCTAAGCAAAGAGACTTATTGAGGCGCATATGATGACCCTACCAACTCCCCGTGGGCGCTTGACGCTGAACCGCTCTTTGGCTGATCTCACGTGGTTGCGTGTGGGCGGTGCAGCGGATGCTGTGTTCCAACCGGCGGATCGGCAAGATTTGGATGAATTTTTGGCGCAATTGCCGCAAGAGATTGCGATTTTCCCAATGGGTGTCGGCTCGAACCTGATTGTACGGGATGGCGGGCTGCGGGCGGTAGTGATCCGTCTTGGGCGCGGCTTCAACGCCATTGAAATTGACGATGACGTGATTCATTGCGGGGCTGCTGCTTTGGACAGCCATGTTGCACGCAAAGCGGCGGAGGCTGGTCTTGATCTGACCTTTCTGCGCACCATCCCTGGGACGATGGGCGGCGCGCTCAAGATGAATGCTGGCTGTTATGGGTCATATTTGGCCGATGCCTTTGTTTGCGCAAGCGGCTATGATCGAGCAGGGCGGGCTGTATCCTATGATGCAAAAACGCTTGGGTTTTCTTATCGCAGCAGTAATTTGCCGCAAGATGTGGTCATTACTGATATGACTTTACGGGCATTGGGCCGGGATGCTCCCGAAAGGCTGCACAAGAAGATGGCGACACAACTGGCCAGGCGCGACGAGACACAGCCCACCAAGGACCGTACCGCTGGCAGCACTTTTCGCAATCCGACTGGCTTCAGTTCAACAGGTCAGGCTGATGACATCCATGACCTGAAGGCTTGGAGCTTGATTAACGCGGCTGGTTGCCGAGGGCTTGAGTTGGGCGGTGCACAAATGTCTCCCAAACATCCCAACTTCTTGATCAACACAGGCCTGGCCACAGCGAAAGATCTCGAAGCTTTGGGAGAATTGGTGCGAAAAAAGGTTTACGATAAGAGTGGTTTGACGTTAGAGTGGGAAGTAATGCGGGTCGGAGATCCCAAGGACGATTAAAAGCGATTTAAATCGCGGCAACAAAAGCCCCAAAGAGGGCGAAATATTGAGCGAGAACAGTGGGTATGTCGAGCACGGCTCCCAAGACTGTGGCTGTTGTGATGGGTGGGCTAGGCGCGGAGCGCGATGTCTCCTTATCGACCGGTCAAGAATGCGCCACCGCATTGCGGCAGGCGGGCTATCGGGTTGTGTCGATTGATGCGGGCGCGGATCTCGTTGCGGATTTACAGCGGGTGCAGCCCGATGTGGTCTTCAACGCCTTGCATGGTCGCTGGGGCGAGGATGGCTGTGTCCAAGGCGTGCTAGAATGGATGCAAATTCCCTATACGCATTCAGGGGTGCTCAGCTCAGCACTGGCGATGGATAAAGAAAAAACCAAAGATATCTTCCGCGCCGCAGGCCTGCCGGTCGTCGATAGCCTTTTGATTGAGCGTGCAGATCTGGGCGAAACTCATCCGATGGCATTGCCTTATGTGATCAAGCCTAACAATGAAGGATCCTCAGTTGGGGTATATTTGGTGGAGGAGGGCGCGCCATCCCCGCCGCAAATGTCGCACGATATGCCCGATATGGTCATGGTGGAAGCCTTTGCGCCCGGTCGTGAGTTGACCACAACCGTTTTGGGTGAGCGGGCCTTAACAGTTACGGATATTTTGACCGATCGTTGGTATGACTATGAAGCGAAATATGTAGAAGGCGGGTCTCAGCATGTCGTTCCGGCCAAATTGCCAAAGGATATTTTTTCCGCCTGTTTAGACTATGCGCTGAAAGCGCATGAGGTTTTGGGCTGCTGCGGGATTTCGCGTACAGATTTTCGTTGGGACGAGTACCGAGGGCTGGATGGTTTGATCCTACTGGAAACCAATAGCCAGCCTGGTATGACGCCGACTTCGCTCTCGCCAGAGCAGGCTGAGACTGTCGGGATCTCATTTTGTGATTTGTGCAAATTTTTGGTGGAGGATGCCTCATGCAACCGTTGAGCGCACCCCCGCGCCTGATCACGCCAAAGCGCGGCGTGGATCGCAATATTGCGGTGGATCCTGCACCGTCGGTTTTGCGCTATCGGATGCAGCGGCTTTGGCTCACGCCGATTTTTCGCGCCTTGGTGCGGGTGGGTCTTCCTGCCTGTTCGATTGTGGGTTTGGTTTGGATGTTTTTGTCCCAAGATGATAATCGGGCCCATCTGCTCACCATGGTGCAAGAGGCGCAGGTTAGCGTTCAAAACCAACCAGTTCACCAATTACAGACCTTGACCATCGAGGGGGCATCTCCGCTCTTGGCGCAGGAAATTCGGGTGGAATTTGGCGACCTTTTCCCTGTCAGTGCTTTTGAATTGGATCTTGAGGCCATGCGACGCTGGATCATGGATATCGCCTCGGTGGAGCACGCAGCGGTGATCGCATCACCGGGCGGGTTGCTTTCTGTGCAGGTAAGTGAAATTGCACCTGAGTTTATTTGGCGCACTGTCGAAGGCCTGCAGCTGGTCTCGGCGCGGGGCGAGGTGTTGCGCCGAGTTGAGCGGCGCACCGATTTTGCCCATCTGCCTTTGATTGCAGGTGAGGGAGCTTTGGAGGCCCTGCTGGAGGTGCGCGCATTGCTGAATACCGCCGCGCCGATCGTTGACAGATTGCGCGGTTTGGTGCGGATTGGCGAACGGCGCTGGGATTTGGTGCTGCTTGATGGGCAAACGATTGCCTTGCCAGAGGCCAACCCGGATCCCGTTTTAGCACAGGTTCTCGTGTTGAGCGCAGCGCAGGATCTGTTTGAGCGTGATATCTTGTTGATGGATTTTCGCAATCCACGTCGTCCCACTCTGCGTCTGCGGCCGCAAGCCCTGGCGGGGTTGAAGCAGGTTAAGGGCGTGACATTTTCGGAGTTTGCCAAATGAATGATCTTTACCAGGCCCAACGGGCCATGCGCGCTTTGCGCACCACGGCCATTCAACGCGGGGTGATCGCGGTGATGGATGTCGGCAGCTCAAAAGTGGCCTGTCTGATATTACGGTTTGATGGACCGAGCGAAATTTCATCTGGTGAGGTTATTGGCTCAATGGCTGGACAATCGAGCTTCCGGGTGATTGGCGCGGCCACCACAAAATCGCGTGGCATGCGCTTTGGTGAAATTGAGTCGATGGCAGAGACAGAGCGGGCCATCCGCACTGCGTTGCAAGCCGCCCAAAAAATGGCTTTGGTGCGTGTCGATCACGTGATTGGCTGTTTTTCCAGCGGTGCACCGCGCAGCTATGGGGTGTTTGGCGAGGTCTCGATTGCGGACGATGCTGTACATTCACAAGATATTGGCCGGGTGTTGGCAGCTTGTGATTTGCCCGATTTTGGCGAAAACCGTGCCGTGATGCATGCGCAGCCGATTAATTTCACTCTGGATGACCGCGCTTGGATGACCGATCCGCGCGGCCATGTTGGGCAAAATCTTTCTGCTGATCTGCACATTTTAACCGTGGAAGAACGTGCCATTCAAAACCTCAACCATTGCGTTAAGCGCTGTGATGTTGAGCTGGCTGGCGTGGCCTCCTCGGCCTATGTCTCGGCTCATGCGGCTTTGGTCGAAGATGAGCAAGAGCTGGGTGCGGCGTGTATTGATATGGGCGGCGGGGCGACGGGCATTTCTATTTTCTGCAAAAAACATCTGATTTATGCCGACAGCGTGCGGATGGGCGGGGATCACGTCACCAGCGACATCTCCATGGGTCTACAAATTCCAACCGCTTCGGCCGAACGGCTCAAAACCCTCCACGGGGGTGCGATGGCCATGGAGGTGGATGATCGGGATATGATCGAAACGGGCGGAAATAGCGGCGATTGGGAACATGATCGCCGTCAAGTTAGCCGATCAGAACTGATCGGAATTATTCGCCCAAGGATTGAGGAAATTCTGGAAAATGTACGTGACCGGCTTGATGCAGCTGGTTTTGAGAACCTGCCCGGTAAACAAATCGTTTTGACCGGTGGGGCCAGTCAAATCCCTGGGCTTGATGGTCTGGCGGCGCGGATTTTGGGCCAACATGTGCGCCTCGGTCGCCCTGTTCGGGTGCAGGGCCTGCCACAAGCGGCTACGGGACCGGCATTTTCTGGCGTGGTGGGTCTGGCGCTCAATGCGGCGCATCCGCAGGATGAATGGTGGGATTTTGAGGTGAAACAACCGCAAATTGTGGGACGCCCCCTGCGTCGCGCCCTGTGTTGGTTTCGGGATAATTGGTAAAAGAACTCTATGGCGAGTAGCAAAATTTAGCGCATTATCGAGTCTTTAATGCTATATTTTGTAGAAATGGAGACTTTTTTCGTGACGCGAGTCAAAACTGGCGTTACAGTCTTCAAAAATAAGGTGTGTGCCGCTGAGCAGAGCGGACAAAGCAGGTGGATAAAATTATGGCTCTAAACTTAACCATGCCAGAGCAGGATGACTTAAAACCCCGGATTACGGTTTTCGGTGTTGGTGGTGCAGGCGGTAATGCTGTCGACAATATGATTGAAAAAGAGCTCGAGGGCGTTGAGTTTGTGGTTGCAAACACTGATGCGCAAGCTCTTCAGCAATCAAAAGCGCCCGTTAAAATCCAAATGGGCTTGAAAGCTACAGAGGGTCTTGGCGCTGGAGCCAAAGCCACTGTTGGTGCTGCTGCTGCCGAGGAAAGTATCGAACAAATCGTAGACCAACTGGCCGGTGCACACATGTGCTTTATAACCGCTGGTATGGGCGGTGGCACAGGTACGGGAGCGGCACCCATTATTGCGCAAGCGGCGCGCGAGCTTGGCGTTTTGACGGTCGGTGTTGTGACCAAACCCTTCCAGTTCGAAGGCAGCAAGCGCATGCGTCAGGCTGAAGAGGGTGTTGAAGCCCTGCAAAAAGTTGTCGACACTCTGATTATTATTCCAAATCAAAACCTGTTCCGCTTGGCCAATGAAAGCACTACATTCACTGATGCGTTCAGCATGGCGGACGATGTTCTCTATCAGGGTGTTAAAGGTGTGACAGACTTGATGGTCCGTCCGGGCCTAATTAACCTTGATTTTGCCGATGTGCGCGCCGTTATGGACGAAATGGGCAAAGCGATGATGGGAACAGGCGAGGCCAGCGGAGAAAACCGTGCGGTTGAAGCGGCAGATAAAGCGGTTTCTAATCCTTTGCTGGATGAGATTAGCCTGCGTGGCGCAAAAGGCGTGTTGATCAATATCACTGGTGGTGCTGATTTGACCCTGTTTGAGTTGGACGAAGCAGCCAACCGCATTCGCGAAGAGGTCGATCCAGACGCAAATATTATTGTCGGTTCCACTTTGGACACGACTTTGGCAGGGGTTATGCGGGTTTCTGTGGTCGCAACGGGCATCGATGCAGACCAATCTAACCGTGCCTCCGCTATGCCATCCCGTCATACTACCGCACATTTGGGCTCTGCGGCATCGGAAGATGACCAGAAAAGAGAGCAGCCTGTTGCGCTTGAGTTCCCTTTTGATACTGAGAGCGACGAACCCAGCGTTGCAGCGACTGAGACGGCTCACGATGATATTCCTGGTCCCGCCTATCAGCCGCAGGTGGAAGAGCCTGAGCCATTTATAGAACCTGAGACTGAGGCCCCGGCGGCTTTTGCTTCAATGCCCCCGGGAACGCCAACTCCAGAAGCTATGGCCCGGCTGCGTGCGGCTGTAGCGCGTGTTCCAGAGGCGACGGATTCTCGGCTGTCCGCTGCTCAAGCATCCTTCGGAGAGCCTGACGCGCCCGCTAAGGGTAAATTTGGCATAAACTCTTTGATCAATCGCATGACGGGGCAGGGCGACTCAACCGCTTCAGAGCCCCGGTCCGCCGCGCCCGCATTACATCAGCAGAGCTTTGAAACCGATGAGACCGGCACTGAAGCGGATGAGAGAATTGAGATACCGGCGTTTTTACGCCGACAGGCCAATTGATTCAAAAATCAATATAAACTGTTAAAAAGGCGCCACACGGCGCCTTTTTCGTGTTTATCATTAATAAGTTATTTAGTTTTGACTCGCAGAGTGCTATTGGTTGCTCGTCGCTTTGTGAGAATGTTTCAAATGGTTGCAAACTGTGAGTTGCGTCGAACGGGCACACAAACTAGCGATGTTGTAGTGCTCTCCGATCGAACTTTGAGGACCCTTTGCAAAAAACACTAAAATCAGATGTGGTATTTACCGGCGTTGGTCTGCACTGCGGGCGTGATATGACGCTGCGTGTGCGACCTGCGGCGGCGCAGACGGGCATTTGGTTTCGGCGCACAGATATCTCTGATGCAGATCCCTTTATATCTGCGAACTGGCAATTTGCGGTCCACACAGCGCTCTGCACACGTCTGGTCAATAATGATGGTTTGGGCGTGTCAACGGTCGAACATATCATGGCGGCGATTGCCGGCTGCGGGATTAACAATGTTGTTGTTGAGCTGGATGGTCCAGAGGTGCCGATCATGGACGGCTCTGCACTGGAGTTTGTTCGGGGTTTCCTGAAGGCTGGGCTGATTGAGCAAGCGGTACCGGTACAGGTGCTGGAAATTCTGCAATCGGTGGAGGTCGAAGAGAATGGGGCCTACGCTGCTCTTGTGCCCTTCGGCGGAATTGAGATGGATTTCTCAATAGACTTTCCGGATGAGGCGATTGGTCAGCAGTCGAAAACGCTTAATCTCGCCAACGGAAGTTTTGTGCATGAGCTCTGCGACAGCCGGACATTTTGCCGAAATTCGGATGTACAGGTGATGCGGTCTAAGGGGTTGGCTCTTGGTGGCACATTGATGAATGCGGTTGTTATTGATGGCGCCCATGTTTTAAGCCCAGGGGGCATGCGTCACCCAGATGAACCGGTGCGCCATAAAATGTTGGATGCTATGGGTGACCTTGCGCTTGCTGGTGGCCCGATTATTGGCCGCTATGTTGGGCGGCGTGCGGGTCACACGCTGACCAACAAACTACTGCGCAAGCTCTTTTCCCAAAATGGTGCGTTTCGCAGTGTGGACTGTGACGCGCAGGCGGCGGGCCGCCTGCCCGGCGCGGGATTGGTTCAAGAAGACGTGTATATTTACGCATAGCGGTACGCTTGCGGACAAAAAAATTGAACTCTTTCGTTTTGCCACAAATATTTCTGTGCTAACTCTGTCTGTGAATTAAGGACGAGGGTAACCATGCGGTCTCACTATGTGATTCTTCTTTGTTTTATAGCGGTTGCGATTCCAGGATGCAGCGCGCTAAAAAGTGAACCGAAAATCGATATTGATACCTATTCCGCAAAAGAAATTTATGATTTGGCTGAGGATAGGCTCGCGAATAAACGTTCACAGGATGCCGCGAAGTATTTTAGCGAGATTGAGCGGCTCTACCCCTATTCTGAATGGGCCAAGCGCGGTCTAATAATGCAGGCTTATAGTTTTCACAAAGATAAAGACTACGAAAACAGCCGCAGTGCGGCGCAACGCTACATCGATTTCTTCCCTGCCGCCGAGGATGCAGCCTATGCGCAGTATATTCTGGCGTTGAGCTATTATGATCAAATCTCTGAAGTTGGGAGAGACCAGGATGTGACAGTCAAGGCTTTGCAAGAATTGCGCCTGCTAATTGAGCGTTACCCGGACAGTAAATACGCCAAACAATCGGCAGAAAAGTTTGATATGGCGTTCAGCTTTCTGGCGGCGAAAGAGATGGAGGTTGGTCGATATTATTTGCAGCGCGGATATTACACCTCCGCGGTCAATCGGTTTCGCAAAGTTGTTCAAGAGTTTCGCACCACCGAACAAACTCCAGAAGCATTATATCGTTTGATCGAATGCTATCTGTCTTTGGGTCTGAGGGGCGAAGCGCAATCGGCCGCTGCAATTTTGCAGGAAAGCTATAACAGCACGCAGTGGCATCAAGACAGTTTAGTTTTACTGAGTGGCGAGGGCCTGCTTCCTGGTGCGGGTGGGAAAAACTGGCTTTCCACTATCTATCGACAGATGATCAAGGGCCAATGGTTGTAACCAAAGCGAGGCGGCGATGCTGCGTGGTTTAAGCGTTCGTGACATATTGATCATTGATCATCTGGAGCTGGAATTCCAGCTGGGGCTCAATGTGTTGACCGGAGAAACTGGGGCGGGCAAGTCCATTTTGCTTGATTGCCTCGGCTTTGTTTTGGGCTGGCGCGGTCGGGCTGAGCTGGTGCGCCAAGGCACCGAGCAGGGCGAGGTGGTTGCTTGGTTCGATCTGCCTGCTGACCATCCTGTGAACGATATTCTCAAAGACAGCGGAATAGAGCCGGAAGATGAGTTGATCCTACGCAGGATTAATAGCCGCGATGGGCGCAAGACCGCCTTCGTCAATGACCGTAGATGCTCAGGGCAGGTTCTCCGCCAAATCAGTGAGACATTGTTGGAGCTCCACGGGCAACACGATGATCGTGGCCTTCTGGACGTGAAGGGCCATAAGGCATTGCTGGATGATTTCGCCCAAGCGGCCTCTTTGCGTGACGAGACGCGCCAGGCCTGGAGTGCGCTTAGCCTGGCGAAGGCGGAACGCACGGATTTGGCTGAGAAGATTACAGCTTTGGTGGCAGAGGAAGATTATTTGCGCCATACAGTCTATGAGCTGGAGGCTTTGGAGGTGCAGAGCGGCGATGAAAGCCAGCTGGACGCCCAACGTCGTTTGATGAAGGCAGCTGTCAAGATCCGCACCGATGTGACTAAGGCCGATCAAGCGCTCTCATTCCAGGGCGCCGAAGGGCAGATCAACGATGCCAACCGTTGGCTCGCGGAGGCAGCCGAGCATTTGGATGGCCAATTAGATGCAGCGATGGCGGCTCTGGATGGGGCCTTGAACATGCTTGCGCAGAGCCAGCAAGAAATTGACATTGTTCTACAAGGCTTGAGTTTTAATGCCTCTGAGCTTGAGCAGACCGAGGAGAGATTGTTCGCTATTCGGGCCGCGGCCCGCAAACACGCGGTCTTGCCCGACGAGCTGCCAAATGTCGCGGCGGAGTTGAGCGCAAAGTTGCAGACTTTGACCAGCGGCACAGCCGGGCTTGATGCTTTGGAACGCAAGGTGGCGGCCGCTGAGGTTGTCTATCTTCAAGCGGCAGAGAGGCTGCATGGAGCACGCGTATCGGCAGCCGGTGCGCTCGATCAGGCTATGGCCTCGGAGTTGGCGCCGCTTAAGATGGAGCGCGCGGTTTTTAAAACTGAGATTACTCCAAGCGATGCTGGGCCGACGGGCACCGATACAGTGGCCTTTACTGTGGCCACCAACCCCGGCGCGCCAACCGGTGCTCTGGAAAAAATCGCCTCTGGTGGTGAACTAAGTCGTTTTCTGTTGGCGCTCAAAGTCTGCTTATCAGAGCGCGCATTGCAACGCACCATGATCTTTGACGAAATTGACCGTGGGGTTGGTGGAGCAACGGCCGATGCGGTCGGGCGGCGTTTGGCGCAATTGGGGGCAGAAGGGCAGGTCTTGGTCGTGACCCATTCCCCACAAGTCGCGGCACGGGGGTCGGCACATTGGCGCGTTGAGAAACGGGTGGAACAGGACAAAACACTCTCAACGGTTGTCGCTTTGACACCACATGAGCGGGTGGATGAAATTGCCCGCATGTTGGCAGGCGATGTGGTCACGGACGAGGCCCGTGGGGCAGCACGCTCTTTGCTTGGCGCACTCTAGACCTGTTCTATGGCGATCTTGTCATTCAGGTAGAATGCCAAATGTCCCTTGATTTTGGCCACTGCTTCTTGCGGCGCCTCATAGCTCCAAGCGACGTTTTCAATTGGCCCATTTTTGGTAATGATCGAGAAATAATTGGCATCCCCTTTATGTGGGCAATGGGAGGTTTTTTCTGTTTGATCTAGAAATGCCATGGCGATGTCATCGCGCGGAAAATAGATCACCGGATTATAGCCCTGCTCCGTGAGCTCTAAAGCTCTGCATGTTTCTGCGATAACCGCGCCCGCGGCACGTATCGACCATTTGCCAGACAAGGCTCTAATTTTTATGTGATCTGTCATGATGTGCCCTTGTCCTACTCTCCGCGGTCTGTGTCAAATGCTACGGGTGGCACCAGCCAACCAGTGAGCTGTTTCGGGTTCAATCAGAGGTGCCAGTTTCGCATATACCTCTTGGTGGTATGCGTTCAACCAGTTCTTCTCATCGTCTGTCAGAAGGGTCGCTTTCACCAAGCGGAGGTCAATTGGGGCGTAGGTGAGTGTTTCAAAGGCCAACATGGCGCGATCATCGCCGCCGGACAGTGGCTCGGCCTCGATAACCGTGATGAGGTTTTCGATACGAATGCCAAAGGCGCCGGGGCGATAATATCCCGGTTCGTTCGACAAGATCATGCCCTGTTGCAAGGGCACATTACCGGCGCGCGACAGCCGTTGCGGTCCCTCGTGAACTGATAGAAAACTGCCAACCCCATGTCCGGTGCCGTGGTCATAATCCTGCCCAGCCGCCCAGAGCGGCGCGCGGGCAATGGCATCGATGTCGCGGCCCGCCAATCCCTTGGGAAAGCGCAGGTGTGAAATGGCAATCATGCCCTTCAAAACACGGGTGAAGGCTTGCCGCATCTCGAGGCTCGGGTTGCCGATGGGCAATGTGCGGGTAATGTCGGTGGTGCCATCTTGATATTGCGCGCCGCTGTCGACCAACAGGAGGCTGTCGGGATCCAAGGGGCGGTTGCTTTTCTCAGTAACCCGGTAATGGACCACGGCCCCGTGCGGGCCGGAACCGCTGATTGTATCAAAGCTGATGTCATGCAGCAGGTTAGTGGCGGCGCGGCAACTCTCAAGCTGCGTTACAATGTCAATCTCACTCAGCCCGGAGGTATCCGCTGTGTCAAACCAGGCAAGAAACCGCACTATGGCGGCGCCATCACGCAGATGCGCTGCCCGGCAGCCATCCAGTTCGGTGCGCGTCTTGCAGGCTTTCGGCAGGCTACAGGGATCCAGACCGCGCAAAATTTGAGCGTGACCCGCCGACAGCGCATCGAAAGCGGCTTGGGGCATGGAGGCAGGCTCGATCAAAACCGTGTCCGTGAGATCTGTGAGACATCTCGGAAAGGCGTCCCAAGGGGCAAGTGTTACAGTCTCTGGCAGGACCACATTTGCAAATTTCACTTCATCGCCAAAGAGTGTCACGTCACCATTGGCGGACAAGAGTCCAAAGCAATGGACAATCGGCGTCCGCGGCACATCGCTGCCACGCAGATTGAGCAGCCAACACAGGCTGTCTGGCAGGGTGATCACAGCTGTTTGCGCCGCTTGCGCTGCAATGGCTGCACCGAGGCGGCGGGTTTTGTCTTCAGCGGCGTCGCCACAAAGATGCGGCGGATGCGCCCAGGCCGGGGCGTTTGGTGGGGCCGGCCGATCTGTCCAAATGGCGTCCACCCCATTGGTACAGGCCACCAGTGAAATACCGGTGCCCTCCAATCCTATGCACAGAGTTTCGATCTGCTCGACCGTATGAAGCCAAGGATCAAACCCTATAATCGCGCCGGCCGCGGCATGGCCCACAAGCCATTCATGTAATGTTGTTTCTGGCCAATGGATCGGCGTGAACTCTTCCGCCACCTGTTCACATACCTGTAACCGATAGCGCCCATCGACAAAGATCCCGGCACTGGAGTCCAAAATGCAGGCAAATCCAGCGGATCCGGTAAATCCGGTGAGCCAAGACAGGCGCTCATCGCAGGGGGCCACATATTCGCCTTGATGACGGTCGGCCCGTGGGACGATAAAGCCATTCAATTTCTGCTGTTGCATCCAGCCACGCAATCGGGTCAGGCGTGGTGGGCCTTGTTCGGGAAAGGTGGCGGACTCGAAGGTTTGAAACATGGAATGGCTCCCGGCTCAGCAGCAGATGACGCGTGCAGATTGAGCCATGACCGGCATTGCGGCAATGGACAATTTGCGATTTTGACTTATCCGGTCCGTTTGAGGCCCATAACGCGGGCGCGGGCGCGGGCGTCACTCTCAAACAGGGCTGCGAGCTGTTCGGTCATAGCGCCGGCCAATTGTTCCACATCGGTGATGGTGACGGCGCGGTCATAATAGCGTGTCACGTCATGGCCAATGCCAATCGCCAGGAGCTCAACCTGCCGGCGTTTCTCGACCATGGCAATCACATCTCGTAGGTGTTTTTCAAGATAATTGGCTGGATTGACCGAAAGCGTGCTGTCATCGACCGGCGCTCCATCAGAAATCACCATCAAAATCTTCCGAGACTCGTGGCGCACGGCCATGCGGCGATGCGCCCACTCGAGGGCCTCGCCGTCGATATTCTCTTTGAGCAGACCTTCTTTCATCATCAACCCAAGATTGGGTCGGGCGCGGCGCCAAGGGGCATCGGCGCTTTTGTAGATAATGTGGCGCAGATCATTGAGGCGGCCAGGCCCCTGCGGGCGGCCTTCTGCGAGCCATTCCTCACGGCTTTGCCCGCCTTTCCATGCACGGGTTGTGAAGCCCAAAATCTCAACCTTCACGCTGCAGCGTTCTAAGGTGCGGGCCAAGACATCTGCGCAGATCGCCGCGATGGAGATGGGACGGCCACGCATAGAGCCCGAATTGTCCAGCAAGAGTGTCACACAAGTGTCACGGAATTCAGTATCTTTTTCGACCTTAAAGGACAGGGGGGTCGTCGGATTGGCGATCACCCGCGCGAGGCGCCCTGCGTCCAAGGTGCCCTCTTCAAGATCGAACTCCCAACTGCGGTTTTGTTGCGCCTGCAACCGGCGCTGCAGCTTGTTGGCCAGACGGCTGACGGCGCCTTTCAGGGGTTCGAGCTGTTGATCGAGATAGGCCCGAAGACGCTCAAGCTCTTGCGGTTCTGCCAAATCTTCGGCTCTAATTTCCTCATCAAATTCCGTGCGATAGACCATATATTGAGGGTCTGCGTCCGAGACAGGTTGCGGTGCGGGTGGCTCCAAAGGCGCTTCGCCCTCCGGCAGCTCCATTTCCTCACCCATATCGCTGTCGGCCATGTCATCCATCGAGACTTGCGCGGTAGAGGCATCTTGCTGCTTGTCTTGGCTCTGCTCTGGATTGGCATCATCTTGCTCTTCAGCATCATCATCTTCGCCGGTGCTGTCTGGTTGATCCTCTTGATTGTCCTCCGCGTCAGCCTGATCTTCGGCGCCCTCGTCTTCGAAATCGGGATCGTCCCCGAGCTGGTCCCCATAGCCCAAATCGCGAATGATCTTGCGGGTGAATTTTGCAAACTCTGCTTGATCCGCTAAATTGTCTTCTATTGTGAAGAGACTGCCGTCGGTTTGCCCTTCGATGAAGTCGCGCCAGAGGTTCATAACATTGGCAGCATCGGGGGGCAGGTCGCGCCCGGTGGCAAGATGGCGCACCAGATAGCCGGCGGCCGTGGCCAGGGGAGCTTGGCTTGCTTCGCGAATATCGCCAAAACCCTGTCGCAAAGCTTCAGTCTCAATTTTTGCGTCAATATTGGTGTGGGTGCCCGGCATGGCGCGGCCGCCAACCGCTTCGCAGCGTGCTGTTTCCATCGCATCGTAGATGTCGCGGGCCATTTGCCCTTGAGGGACATAGCGGTCGAATGTGCTGGCGTCGTGGAATTTATGTCGCAGGGCCAAAGCGTCAGCGGTGCCGCGAGCCAAACGCACCTCTTGCGCAGTCATCCGCCGGCTGACCTGAGGCAGCCGAATGGAGTCGTTGGTCGCGCCTGGCGGATCCACCGAATAGGTCACCGACAGCTCAGCGTCATCGGCCATAACCTTGGTCGCTTCGGCCAGTGCCTTTTTGAACGGATCGGCAGGATTGTCGTTATTTTGCATCAATGTGATCCACTTGGGGCCCGCTGAATTGGGGGCTTACGACATGCTTGTCGATACGGCCGATTCTGGCAATTCTTCGTCAAAGCAGCGCTGGTAGAATTCCGCGACCGTTTGGCGTTCCAGCTCATCGCATTTGTTTAGGAAACTCAGCCGGAAAGCATAGCCAACGTTACGAAAAATTTCAGAATTTTGCGCCCAGGCGATGACCGTACGCGGCGACATTACAGTGGACAGATCGCCATTTTTGAAGGCTGTGCGCGAGAGATCGGCAACAGTGACCATCTGCTTGATGGTGCGGCGACCGCTTTCGGTATTGTAATGCGGATTTTTTGCAAGGACGATGGCCGCTTCGGCTTCTACGGAGAGATAGTTCAAGGTAGACACGAGGTTCCACCGGTCCATTTGCCCTTGGTTGATTTGCTGTGTTCCGTGATAAAGCCCGGTGGTGTCGCCAAGGCCCACGGTATTTGCAGTCGCAAAAATACGGAAATAAGGGTGTGGGTTGATCACCTGGTTTTGGTCCAGCAAGGTCAATTTGCCATCCACTTCCAAAACACGTTGGATCACGAACATCACATCCGCGCGCCCGGCATCATATTCATCAAAGACGATCGCAGTCGGGTTGCGCAGGGCCCAGGGTAAAATTCCTTCCTGAAAATCTGTGACTTGCTTGCCGTCTTTCAGCTTGATGGCGTCTTTACCGATCAGGTCGATACGGCTGATATGGCTGTCGAGATTGACCCGTACGGCTGGCCAATTCAACCGGCTGGCAACCTGTTCGATATGGGTCGATTTCCCTGTGCCGTGATAGCCTTGGATCATAACCCGGCGGTTGTAGGCAAAGCCCGCGAGGATGGCCAAGGTGGTGTCTGGGTCAAATTTATAGGTGCTGTCGATATCTGGCACGCGGGACGTGCGATCGGCAAAGCCTTTTACGACCATATCTGAGTCAATTCCAAATACCTCGCGGACCGAAATATCTTGTGTTGGATGTGTGTCGATATCTAAACTTGTGTCAGCCATAGTCTTATTCCTTTGTACCCCGGCAGTGCGCCGCGCTGTTCGTGTAACATAATGCGGCAAAGGGCAAGGGAAAGACAAAATCCAAACTGCGCTGCGCCATGAGCCTGCTGGCCCTATGTTTTTCTTGAATTGGGTTCCTTGATGCGGTGGGTTGGCTGCTAAAGCGGCGCAATTTGGTTCATTTAAAGCTGCGGCTGTCTTTGATTTGATCCCAGGCCCAGACCACTTCGCCCAGTTGCTCTTCCTGACTGCGGTCGCCGCCATTCATATCGGGATGCAGAACCTTGATCAGTGATTTATAGGCCTTGCGAATTTCAGCCTTGGTCCAGTGATCTTTGGCTTCCAAAATATCCAGCGCGCGACGTTCCGAGGATGGCAATTTACGGGTGGCCCCTGTGATCGATTTTCCAGGATTTTGCGTCGCATTGGCGCCCAAAACCTGATGCGGGTCGTCCACGCCAAGGCGGGCCCATGCCCGTTGTTCTTCGGTTGATCGAAATGGCTTGGTTTTGCGGTCCCAAACGCGATCACTGTCCAATTGACTTTGCAGTTCCTCTTCAGTGTTCCCATCGAAGAAGTTCCATTTCAGATTATATTCACGCACATGCTCTTTGCAGAACCAAAAGTAATCGTCCAAAATATCTGGCGATTTGGGCGCGCGATATTTCCCGGATTCGACACAGCCCGCATGCTCGCATTTGCGTGTTGAGGTCTCGAAAGCGCCTGACATGCCCCGGCGACCGCGTGGGTTGTTCTTTTTGGCCGTGGATACGGACATATCAAAACCGAAGGGATCGTCCTTCTTCATCGCTTTCACCTTTCCGACTCGGAGATGAGAGTTTAGAGCTGAATGAGAAAGATGAAAGGGGTGCAGATGAGAAAACTCGAAAGAACCGCAGATCTTATCGAAAAAACATTGCGCGAGGCGTTTGATCCGCAGGAATTGGAGGTTTCCGACGTGTCAGAAGCGCATCGCGGGCATTCAGGATTCCAAGAGGGTGGGGAAAGCCACTTTGAGGTGCGCATTACCGCTGCTCATTTTTCCGGCATGAGTCGCATTTCCCAACACCGGGCAATTCATGCGGCGCTGGGGCGTGACTGTATCGATCGAATTCACGCATTGGCCTTAACCGTGCGCGGCGCTTAGGAACCGGCACGGAAAATCAGGGCTTAAATCAAAGGGCCAATTTGGCTGCCACAACCTGATTGACCACCTGTGGATTGGCTTTGCCGCCCGTGGCTTTGATCACTTGCCCGACAAACCAACCCGCCAATTTCGGATTTTGTTTGGCTTTTTCAACTTGGGCGGGATTGTCTGCGATGATTTGATCGACAGCGGCTTCAATCGCGCCGGTGTCCGTGACTTGTTTCATGCCGCGACTTTCGACGATGTCGGCCGGGTTGCCGCCGTCCGTATAGACAATTTCCAACAAGTCCTTGGCGATTTTGCCAGAGATCTCGCCACTTGCGATCAGGTCAATAACACCGCCGAGTTGATCGGGACTAACCGGACATTTGGAGATTGTGACGTCATCTTTTTTCATCCGGCCGAACAGTTCATTGATGACCCAATTGGCCGCAACCTTTCCATCCCGTCCTTGAGCCACTTTTTCGAAATAGCTGGCGCTCTGCGTTTCCGCCGTCAAGACATTAGCGTCATAGTTGGATAGACCAAAATCATTAATAAAGCGGGATTTTTTAGCATCTGGCAGCTCTGGAAGCTGGGCTGCAAGATCATCGATCCACTCTTGTTCAATCTCCAAAGGCAGCAGGTCAGGGCAGGGGAAATAGCGATAATCATGCGCTTCCTCTTTGGAACGCATGGAGCGGGTTTCGTTCTTATCCGCATCATAAAGCCGGGTTTCTTGGACCACCTCTCCGCCATCCTCCAATATCGCGATTTGCCGACGGGCTTCAAAGTCAATCGCCGCCTGCATGAAGCGCATAGAGTTCATGTTCTTAATTTCGCAGCGCGTCCCGAGGTGGGAGAAATCTTGCGTCGCTTGATATTTTTCGTAGTCTCCTCGCCGGCAGACCGAGACATTGACATCAGCTCGAAGGCTGCCGTTTTGCATATTGCCATCGCAGGTGCCGAGGTATTGCATGATTTGGCGCAGCTTTGTGACATAGGCGGCCGCCTCTTCGGGGCCGCGAATGTCGGGACGGCTGACGATTTCCATCAGTGCAACTCCAGTGCGGTTGAGATCCACAAAGGAATTGTTGGGATCCATATCATGCACTGACTTTCCGGCATCTTGCTCGAGGTGGATGCGTTCAATGCGGACCAAGCGCGCTGTTCCGTCTCCTAATTCGACGAAAACTTCGCCCTCTCCCACAATTGGGTGATAGAGCTGGCTGATTTGATAGCCCTGTGGCAAGTCTGGGTAGAAGTAGTTTTTGCGATCAAAGGCTGAGAATGTGTTGATCTGTGCCTTCAGGCCAAGCCCCGTGCGCACCGCTTGCGCGACACATTCTTCATTTATGACGGGTAACATACCGGGCATACCGGCGTCCACAAAGGCGACATTTGAGTTTGGCTCGGCACCAAATTGCGTGGAGGCACCGGAGAAGAGCTTGGCTTTTGAGGTCACCTGCGCATGCACCTCTAGGCCGATCACCAGTTCCCAATCATGTTTTGCCCCGGCAATGACCTTGGGTTTGGGTGTCTCAAAAGTTTGGTCCAGCATAGCAGCGCCCCGATAAATCTTGTGCTTCGACGGTGTTCTACGGGGAACAGCCTCGCTCGACAAGGTGCGCCTGGCCGCTCATGATGATTTAGGCATCCATAAGCCGAGTGACCATCTCCTTTGTGTCCCGCGACAGATAGGGCTTGGCGGCAAGGCGGCAAAGTGCAGCGCGCATCAGCTCTTGACGCGCGCCATCATAGCGACGCCAAGTTTCGAAGACGGTGGTCATGCGCGCGCAGAGTTGTGGATTTATATCGTCCAGTGCAATCAGCTGATCGACCACCAGCGCATAGGCAGATCCGTCCGCTTGGTGAAATGCCGCCGGCGTCATGGCCAAGGCTCCAACCACGGCGCGGAAACGGTTTGGATTTTTCAAAGTGAAATCTGGGTGTTTCAGCAAATTGCGCGCAACACTCACCGCTTGGCTGGACGGGCAAGTGCTGACTTGTAGACTGAACCATTTGTCGATCACCAGACGCTCATGGCGCCATTGCTGATAAAATTGGGCAATCGCTTCAGAGCCTTGACCGTGTCGATTGAGATTGCCAAGCGCTGGAAGTTGTAAGCTCATGGTGTTGGCTGTCGCAAATTGCTTTGCGGCCAATGAGCCGCCATCGACATTGCTAATCAGGCGCAAGGCCAGAGCGCTGAGCGCGCGCGCGCCGCAGCTGGCCGCATCTGGGGAAAAGGGCCCTGCGAGCTGATGGGCGTGATAAAGCGCGCGAAGGGCGTCCTGACCTTGGCGCGCCAAATGCTCGAGCAGACGATGAAAAGCTGCGTCGATTGCAACGGGATCAGGGGTCTGGCCTTGCTCTGTAAGAGTTTTGGCGATCTCATCTTGACTGGGCAGGGTGCAGCACATGGCGCGGAAGGCTGGATCGAGGTCCTCATTGACCATCACTTGTAATAAGGCTGTGCAATAGGCGTCATCGGGCGCCGCCTCTGTTTGCAGCATGGCCAGCAGGGCCGATTTGCCCAGCTCGCGACCGGCTTCAAAGCGGTTGAATAAATCTGGATCATGGGTCAGCTGCACCAAATGTTCGGCTGGGCTGGTCTTGCGCTGTAAGATCACAGGTGCGGAAAATCCGCGCAACAGGGATGGGATCGGTGCAGCGCGCAGGCCAGAGAAGCGGAAGCTCTGCTCGGAGCCGCTCAGCACCAGCAGCTGGGTGGCCAGCGCTTGTGTGCCATCTGGATACAAAAGCCCCAATGCGATGGGGATCACCAGGGGTTGTTTATCTGGCTGACCGGGTGTCGGGGGCGTGACTTGCGTGAGGGTCAACTCATAGGTGCCATCGGCGAAATGGTCACGGACGGTTACGATGGGCGTGCCGGCTTGGCTATACCAAAGCTTGAATTGGCGCAAATCCTGTCCCGTGACATCCGTGAAAACCGCCAGCCAATCTTCAATCGTACAGGCCTGCCCGTCATGGCGTGCGAAATAGAGCTCCAATGCCTCTTTATATGCCGCATCGCCCACCAAAAGCTTGAGCATGCGGATCAATTCTGCGCCTTTTTCATAGACTGTGGCTGTATAAAAATTATTGATCTCTACAAAGCTCTCGGGCCGCACGGGATGGGCAAGGGGGCCGCTGTCTTCGCGAAATTGTCGTGCACGCAGTGCGGTGACATCTTCGATGCGGCGCACCTCCGCCCCCCGCATATCAGCGCTGAATTGCTGGTCGCGAAACACCGTTAGGCCCTCTTTGAGACTCAATTGGAACCAGTCGCGGCAGGTGATACGATTGCCTGTCCAATTGTGAAAATATTCATGTGCAATAATGGCTTCGATGCGTTCGAAATTGCCATCCACGGTGGTTTCAGGACTGGCCAGCACTGCTGAGGAATTAAATATATTCAGACCTTTGTTTTCCATCGCACCCATGTTGAAATCATCTACCGCGACGATGTTGAAGACAGAAAGATCATATTCGCGGCCGTACACGCGCTCGTCCCAGGCCATGCTGGCTTTGAGGGCCTCTAGGGCGAAGTCGCATTTGTCTTGGTCGCCATCGCGCACATAGATATTCAAATCCACTGGCTTGCCCGAAGCGGTGGTGAAGTGATCGGATACCACTTGAAATTCACCCGCGACCAAAGCGAAGAGATAGGCCGGTTTTGGCCAAGGATCTTGCCAGTGGCGGGTTGTGCCGTCACTGGGCATCGGCTCACCATTGGACAGGGCATAGGGCAGCTCGCTGCGAACCATCACATCAAAAGGCGCCATGACATCGGGGCGATCGGGGTAGTAGGTGATGCGGCGAAAGCCTTCGGCCTCGCATTGGGTGCAAAACATACCATTGGACATATAGAGGCCAGATAATTCCGTATTGGCGCTGGGATTTATCTCCACTTCGCTTTGCCAAATGAAGGGGTCATCTGGCACATTGCAGGTCAATCCCGCCTCAGACATGATAGGAATGACGGCTGCGCCATTGATGTAGGCCGACAGGAAGGTCAAATTTTCCCCATGCAAAAAAAACTCGGAGTTGCTGCTGTCGGGGTTTGGCCGGAATTTCACGGTGGAGCGCACCCGCGTGGCTGTGGGGTGCAAGTCAAATTCCAGCGCGACGTGGTCAACCAAATAGGCGGGCGCTTGATAATCTTTGAGGTAGATCGTTTGCGAATTTTCGGCAGTCATGGCGCGGCTCCTGATATGTCTATGTGATAACTAGCGGCCTTCGTGGGCAGTTGGAATAAGCCAGGCAAGAAAACTTCACGCAAGGAGTGGAATTTGTCCCTGAAAGGAAAATTGGTACGAAATAGTAACCAATTTGGCTTGAAATTCACTGGCGAGCTGGGTAACGAGGCCCAAAGAGATCCTTCATGCCGGATCGCCCAATTCTGGAGAGTGCGACTATGCTCAAATATATTGAAGTTTCAGGCCTTTCGGTGGCCCAAGAGCTACATGAGTTCATCGAGTCTGAAGCTTTGGTCGGCTTGCCGGTCAGTGCCGGCCAGTTTTGGGATGGTCTGTCGGAATTGGCACATGAGCTGGGGCCGAAAAACCGAGCACTTCTGTCGCAACGTACTGATATCCAAAAAAAAATTGACGATTGGCATATCGCGCGCCGTGGTCAGGCACATGAC
>Ga0213869_10000341_pt1 | contig 38740 bp, 57 predicted proteins | sample PICome_10_FD_160083 | JGI IMG/M metagenome (GOLD analysis project Ga0213869, IMG submission 160083) | Coastal seawater microbial communities near Pivers Island, North Carolina, United States - PICO132 | ecosystem: Environmental > Aquatic > Marine > Coastal | place: USA: North Carolina...
TTGTAACATTAGGTTCTAGTGGAGTGTTACGTCTCACTGCTTCTACTATTTGCATATTACTATAACCTTCTTTGTTGCCTAAGTTAAAACGATATGCGCCATCATTTGCATTTGTATATTCAATTGCTTTGTGTATTCCGCTAGCAACATCTTCTACATGAACATAGTCACGTACACATGTTCCATCAGGTGTATCAAAGTCTCCACCGTTTAATGTAAAGTCTTTGCCTTGCATAGTCATTTCTATAAGTTTAGCAATGATATGTGTAGCGTCTTTTTCTTGTCCCATTTCCATTAATGAATCTGCACCAGCAACATTAAAGAAACGCAAACTAACGCTATTGATTCCGTATGCAGTAGCATAATCACTTAACATGATCTCTGTCATACGCTTGCTCCAACCATATGGATTCATAGGAGTGTGTTGTTCTGTTTCTAAACACACACCACTTTCGGGTTCACCATAAGTTGCCGCACTACTGGCAAACACAAAACTCTTAACACCTTGATTCTTACATGCATCTAAGAGTTTTAGTGTGCCTACAACATTATTATTATAGTATTTGCTAGGGTCTAAAACACTAGGTCCTACTAAACTAGTTGCACCAATATGAACAACGCTATCAACGTCTACTATTAACTGTTGCACTTCAAAGTCTGCATAGTTTCCAATATAACTGTCAACGCAATAGTTATGGCGAAGATTATTTCTATCAACTCCTACCACTTTATGTCCATTGTCACTTAGAAATTTACATGTCTGTGAGCCTATATACCCACCTGCTCCTGTTACTAGTACTTTCATATTAATATTTCTCCTCTGCTACGTGGTCACGATATCTATTGCCACTGCGTAGCCAATTGTTGTGTTTATAACTGCCTTCCATAATGTCAAGCATACGATCAATAGTACCATTAGTCCAATCACTAATCTTACCCATCTTATCACTAGGTGCTTCTATACCTGCTAGGATTTTACTTACTGCATCTTCCTTGCTCCAAGGCATATAAAGTCTAGTATGATCATTTGCAAAAGTTTCTGGAAAACTTCTGTATGCAGGATAAACAACATTACAACCCAATGCATCTGCTTCACTAACTGTATTAGATACCCAGTCTTGCAATGCACAATTAAACATTACTTTAGAATCATTAACTACATTATAGTAATCATTCTTCTGTAAGTCTTTTAGGATTGTAAGTTTGCCATCCGCTTCCATTTGTAAAGCTCTAGTCAAATACTTTTCGTTGTTACTACGCAACGGTCCGCCACTTAGTACTGCGAATTCAATATTAGGATTAATAGCTTTCACCATCTCAATAACATCCATGAAGAAGTCTGGTTGCTTCTCCTGATCAAAACGTGCGGCAAATACCACTCTGTCACTGCGTTCTGTCCATGGCTTAACTTGGTTGTTAATTCTGGAGAGCACTTCCCTCTTGCCAAAACTTAAACCTGAAATATTATAGATAGGTGCATTCCAATTAGCAATACGCATATGTGCAACCATTTCTTCATTGGTTGCAAGAATATGTACATTAGGAATCTCATTACACATTTGTTCGTATAAAGACATCCACTTGCTCATACCCCATACATGAACAAAGTCATCTGGGTCCACTGCTTGTGCTAAACAACGTAAATAAATCTTTGGTCGTTGTTCTTCTGGAATCTGACACATAATATATGGAAGACTTTCAATACCTGGCTGAAACATATCTTCAAAAAATACTACATCTTCTCCTCCGCACTCTCCGTTACGCATCATTTGTACCAGGTTCATGAGCTGGCTCATACCAAAGTATGAACGCCCATGTGCGTCTAACACTTGTCCAACTGAAATTGATTTAGTATTGTCAATAGTTTCGCCTGGCACGATTACATAATCTATACCACGCTCTTTAAAAGCCGCTTCACTCCAGTCTTGCAACTGTAATGTATAACGGCCTTCGTAGGGTTCCAAGCCCATGTAAAATAGCTTACGCATCTTTACCTGCTTCCTTGGCTCTGTCTACTTCGTACCAAAGTTTACCTACGTGAATTTTTAGCTTCTTAGGGCTTCTATCCTTTTGCATTTTGATTTGAATATCAAAAGTAATTGCATTTTCTTTTTCAGTATTTGCAATTTCAAAAGAAAAGATCTTGTAGCTTCTTTTTAAGTCGCCCAAGTATGAATTAAAAACACTAATAAGTTTATTAGTTTCTACTTCATTGTACATATAGCCATCATATGGAGCAATAATTTTAAGTAAATCATACTTAATATCATTGATATTATAATAGCCCATTAGTTTAAAATAATTACCTGTACCGGGATTATTAACTGCTGGTGTTTTGTATTTTATTGTTTCATCTGACATAATATGTCATCCTTGTTTAGGGTTAAAAGTCATTGTTGCACCGTTCTCATTATCCTCTGCAACACTAATTGTTATTGAACGTCCAGGATACTTGTTGTGAATTTCCTGTGCTAATTCCTCTGCAATCATCTCACAACTACGATGATTTAATTCTAATATATCTGAAGCATACAACGATTCCAACCAACGTTTGAATTGAATAAATTCAATATCTCTGTCATCGTGGAATACATCAATTGCTACACGGAAGTGAAAGATATGCCTGTGTGCAACACCTAGGAATGAAACATCATCCCATCCACCTGTTGCTAATGCTGGATCATCTTTAGCGGCAGGGTACAAGTGTACACCTTCCTTTTGAAAAGTAACCCATATTTGTCTTTGTGTTACATCAAGCATTATTATCCTCTTCCTTATCTACAAGTTTCTTTTGGATTTTTAGTATTTCCCATAGTTTCCAATCAATAGCTTCTAGATATTTCATAAGTTGTCTTACAACTATATCGTTACTACCTGCAGGAGCCTCAGTAGATTCTAATGTTACTTGAACATCAGCTTCATCTTTAGCTTCATCTGTTAAACGAATTTTCTTAGTCATAGCATTCTCCTATTCAATTATTTCGTCTTGTTTATATTGGTTCCAGTTTGTGAACTTTTTAGGGTCCATTAATGAGTGTACTGAATGTGTCCATACACCTTTGTTTGTAGCATTAAAATCAACATCGTCAATCTTAATGTTAGCATTGTACCCCAACTGTTCAATGTATGGAACTTTAACACTGATCATTGGAATAAAATTATTGTTTTCTGAGTAACCACTTTCTTGTACCCATTCTAAATCTTCGAGATCAAAGTCAAGCGTGACTAGATAGCCTGCACCAATACACAAGTTAACCATTAGGTCCCAACCTGCTTGCTCGGCATCAGTTCCATGTTCTCCAGTAATCTCAAAACTTTGATTAGCACCTAAGTAAATGTGTTCAACATTATTCTTTACTGCCATTTCCATTATTTCGTCTGCATCTTGTATGCCTACTACAAATAGTGTTTTCTTTCCAAATGCAAGTGTGTGTTCGATTTCATTACCTACAAAATAAGTAACACCTGTAACATCACTACTTGAACTATAATCTCTTTCCATTTTATTTTCCGGCTTCTAAATTGTTTATTGTTTCTGTTAAGGACGCTATTTCTTGCTTTAAATGTAGTTTGTCCAATTTAAGTGGTTTAACAACATCATCGCTCATATGTTTATTGTATAACATAGTTACTTCTTTGTCAAGTTCTCTATGTTTTTCAACTAGATGTGCTAGATGTCTTTTCTTACTATTAATTGTTCCTGTTCCCATATACATTCTCCTTTGTTTTATAGGTGTTCTAAAAAGTCCTCTGCCGCTTCGGCTTGTTCTGATGTAAACTCTCCATCTGACTCTTCTTGAACTGTATCTCCCGAATCAAATAAACTATCAAATGCACCTTGTGATGTTTTAATAGATTTCATACCACTGAAGTGTGTTAGCATTGCTTCGCCTTCATTTAACATTTGCATCGGGGTTTCGCTTTTAAACAATTTGTTTACAAATTCAGTAACGTAAATTACATCACGTGGAACCCATAAATCAAATTCACTTTGCCCAGGCTTAACTTTATTCCATTCTAAGTGACTAGGCTTATATCTTGTTGTAGCAATGTCGGCTAATGTATTAGCACGTTGACATGCTTCAATGTGTTGATAAACATTATGTGCCATTAACAAGAAGTATGAGAAACTATCCCAACTTGTTTTACCTTCTTTGCCTAACTTGTTCAGCATACCTGGACCCATGTAACATAAGTCACCCATGTTCATACGCTCTCCAATAGGACTGTTAAATGGGAAAGGTATTTCACTGTGCTGAAAACGTTTATCGTCTACTGCTTGTTCCATAACATAACTAAACTTACTATTCCTGTGTACATGTTGTGTATACGCTTGACCTTTAGCAGTAGTAATAAAAGGGCTTGCCGCATCATATGTTACCATCATGTTAGGGTTAATAGTTTCTCTGATGTTACGCTGAATTGCTGTAAATATACAAGACCAATTCAATTTACTTGTACCCAAGTAGTGAATTAAATCTCTACCTGGATCGAGCATCTTCTCATCACGCATAACAATAAGTCTGCGTAATGCAAGATGTAATTGCTTCATGTTGTAACCAGCCATTGCCCAACCTTCAAATGGATAATGCTTAACTGCCGCATACCAATCATCTGCTTGTTGTTCATTGTTGCCTTGCAATACATTTAAGAACTTAGTTTTACCTTGCCTGTTACGAACAAAGTAATCGTTATTAAACATTGTGTATTCCAAACAATCAACCCAGTCAGTTAATCCTGTTTTAGCATTAAGCGGTGGTGCCGCTGCCAATGTAGGAATATCGAGTACCATACTATAATCTGCGGTATGCTCTAACCAATTTAGAATTGTTTTACGCAAGTCATCATCTGTTTTAAAGTTAGGCCAATCACATTTGATTACACCTGTAGCAATCTGGAACCCACCACTATCGCCAAGGATAAAACTATTCTCCCTGTCACGCTTTTGGATCATTGGTTCCTGCACATCACTCTTTGCAGTATCTCGAGTGGCATGTCCGGCAGAGTAAAGACCCCACTTGTAATTGTAATAATTGTCTTTGGGTTTTAAAAAGTCAAAGCCATCTATCCCATATTCAAAGCCTTTAGGCATACGTTCAGGCTTAACAAAGTCTGGACGCTTTTGTGCTTGTGCTATGAACTTAGAATAGAAACTACTGATGCTCGGCAAGAACACACTGTAGTCTTTATTACTAGTTGTTAGATCTTTTCTGTCTGCCATATTCTATTCTCTTATACTGTAAGTGCTGGTAAAATGTAATCGTACTTGCCAATTCCAGAATCAACTGAAATCATTAATGCGCCTTTTTTACTAATTTGCATTACACATGTTCCTGACATTCCTAGTTTTAGGATTGCTAATACTTGTGCTAGTGGCCATGCATAACCTTCTGTAATCTCACCAGTTACATTTTTTGCAAATGTACGCTTACCTGTAAATGATCCGTCAGCTGCACCTACTGTTACAATTAAGTCTGTGCCTTCTGTCTTAACAGTAAAGTTAGGTTCAATGCCTCCGTAAATGCCTGCTACTTGTTGTAGTTCATTTACTTTTGCTTTAGTAGGTTCTAGTGTAACATCCCACTCAACACCCTTAAACTTTACAGTTTGTAATGTTTGTTCAATAATCTCTTTACTCATAAAGCGATACTGATCTGTGTTGCCATCTACATCTCGAAACATTAAATGATCTGGACTTGAAACTCCATTACGATCTCGTGCTACAACATCTACTGTAGAATCTTCTGCTTGATAGTTACTTAATGCAGTAACACCTGCTAAGAAACCTAAGTTGCCTAGTCCAAACTCACCATTGAATTCTTCAACTGTGTTGTGTAATTTTGCTTGTAGAATAACTGTACGATCTGCATCCATGGCGTCAAGTGTAGTTGATTCATCTGTTCCTGTGACTTTTACTGATGTAATAAAGCCTAGTCCGGCTGTGTGCTTAACAATGTCTTGCACTATATCTCTGGTACTCATATCATATTTCTCCTAATTGATTAACTGTTATTGTATAATAGTATTTAGAAAATGTCAAGTAAAAAGGCATTTTATGGCTTTAAAATTGATATTCTCTAATATTTGTTTCATGTTATAGCCACTTTGGCTTTTTGATTTTCTTAAAAGGCTTTGTTATTGTGTCTGCAGCCTTAGTTGTTTCTTTTGCTACAGTGTCTGCAGCCTTAGTTGTTTCTTTTGCTACAGTGTTTGCATCATTTGTTACAGTGTTTGCAACTGAATTTGCTGAATCTTCTACAAACTCTTGTGCTGGCTTAGTATCAACTGATACACTTGCATCAACATCAACACCTGCCAATAGTGCTACTTTGCCATCTACACCAACTGTTGCTACGCCGTCATCCATAGTTGCACCACCGCTAACATTAGCACCTACTTGAGCACCAACACTAACACCTGCTCCTACTTCAGCACCATTGCCGCTTTCGTCATAAACTCCTGTGCTTGCACCTGCTCCTACACTTGCACCAGCAATTGCACCAGCATGACCTTCAGCACCATCTTTGCCTACTGATCCACCAACGCCTGCTTTTGCATATGTTTCAGCACCTGCGTTTGCTTCTGTCGTACTTGTAACTCCGCCACCTAAATCTGATTCAGATGATGCGTTTACACCTGCACTTGCACCAACTTCAACGCCTGCTTCTGCACTTGCATTTCCACCCGATACACCTGCACTTGCGCCTGCATTTGCGTGTACTTCTGCTTCTGCTCCACCACTTACTGTAGTGTTACCTGTTGTAACTGATCCGCCTGCAACTGCACTTGCGTTAGCTTCTGCTTGGGCACTTGCACTTGTATCTGTTACTTCTGTTCCTGCATCAGCTTTTGCTTTTGCATTTAGAATTTGTTGCTCTGTCATTTCTGCCATTGTTATTTCCTTTATTTTAGTGTTAAACCCAATTGTTGGATTGTTTGTTGTACACATAATGCTTGGACCTTACAGTCTTCTAATGCATTATGGGCTGCAAAGTCTATTGCTTTGCGTGGATCTACTGGCATAATGCCAAATAGTGTTCTACTATCTCGTATCTTCCAAAACGGCCACGGTGTGTGATGATTATATTGTTTAAGTAGATTTTCTAATATAACTATATCAAATGCAGGACCTTGACACCAAATAGTATCTGCACTAACACACCATTTGTTTAGTGCTTGTAATACTTCTAATACTGGTGTACGATTTTGATCACCTAATGCTTCTTCACGTACACTTGCTTCTTGTTTACCCCACCACTCAAGTGTACTCTCTTGCGTAGTTCTGCCTTTTTCTAATTGTTCGTCTACTTCAAATCTGTAGTAAAATTCTTCCCAATGTTCGCTAATTGTATTTGGATTAAACTTAACACCACCAATAGTTAATACTACACATTCAGGACCAGTGCCTAATGTTTCCAAATCAATCATTGCGTGTGTTGTCATTGGGCAAGCTCCATTCTGTATTGTGGGTGTTTGTCATCTAATGCTATCTCTACTCGTGTTAGCACTTCTAAACTATGCTTGCACTTGCCACGGAATGTAAAGCCTGGGCAATCACAAGTAAAGCCTTTGTCTGTGCAAGTAACATCATATGTGTCTGTGCCTTTTGAGTTAGGTTGTTTCCATATCAAGCCTTCAAACACAGAGCCTTTAGGTTTAAACAATGTAGGTTTAAGATATCGTTGTGTAGGTTTACTCATTCGTTTAATCCAAATACTTTTAATTTATCTTTGTCATGTGTATCCCAATTATTAGTGTAAGCATCGCCCCAATGTATTGTCTTTACTTTACTAATACATTCCTGCAATGTTTCTATATCTAATGCCTCCATTGCACCAATAATGTATTGCATAGCGAATGCTTTAGGTACGCATCTATGCTCGTCTTCTAAGTAAGTTATAATTGATTGTTTATTGTCTTCCGGATGATCGTGTATGTATTTTGCTATATTATAATATGTATCTTCTACAAAATGCGTATCAGTAACATTTCTTCCCATTGTAGCTCGTGTTGATTCATTAGTCAACACAAACTTATCTGTGTATAAAGCCTGCCAGTTTACATTATCTGGAAATCGTTGTTTAAATCTAGCACATTGTTTCGAGATTCTTGTAACGTAGAATGCCGTGAGCATATAATTATAATAGTTATACCAACTTTTATAGTCTTTTGCAAACGATTGCCCTGCTAAGTGTAAGTCCATTTAGCGTATTACTCCGATTTTTATGTTATTGTTAAGTAATTATACGTGATTATAGTAGGTTTGTCAACCTATATAAATGACTATTTGATAGAGAGTTTGTTATAAAAATCTTCAAATTCTGGGAACGCCTCAATAAAACTATTTTTGTGCCATTTATCATAATCTGTTGAATCGTTTTTTATCCATGTGCTTGCCTTGTTATTAGGATTAGAGTTTACACGTTTAAACATTTCTGATACTTCTGGATAATCCTTCCACCAAACACTTAAATCATCTAATCTGTCTTGGGGTAATTGCTCTAGACTTAACGCATTTGGCGTACTAATTAAATTCCATCGTTGTTGCACATCGGGTAGTAAAGATGTTAATTCATTAGCAACCCAATCAAACACGTGTCTAGCACCATATGAATTTGGCCAGCCAATAGCACTTCTTATTCCTATCCGTGTTGTAGTCTTTTTATTTTGTGGTTGCTCATTCGCCCATTTTGCCATTGTGATAGTATTGTTATACACTGCATCCCAAGAACCTTTTTGCCTCCAATAGTTATGTTGATCACCTATTGCATCTACACTTATTGAAATGAATACACTTTTAAATCCTTCAAGTAGTTCTAATAAATTATCGCTATCTCGATGTAGCAAACTAGCATTAGTAGTAATATTCATATTAATCTTATGTTGCAAGTTACGTTTTCTTATTTCTTTTAAAATAATATACATAGAATCAGTTAATACCGGCTCGCCGCCCAAGAACATAACGTAAACCACTTCATCTAATCTGTCTAAGTACATTTGTAATTTGTGCGGGTTTTTTATTATTCCAGTTTTGCCATACATGCCTTGAATCTTTGCATGTGTACTACTTAATGCAGGTCCACACATCTTACAACTAAAATTACAGAAATTACTTTCTCTATAATCTAACCACAACTGCTTATATTCATTAGGGTTAAATTTATATGATCTTTCTCTCTCAGCAATTTCGACTGCATCGTCAAGTGCCATACGCATTGACCAATCATTTCCTGATTTTTCTAATTTCTTACAATGTAAACAACCAGCTGGAAGAGTATCAATATCATCTCTATCGGCTGCCAGTAATTGTGATTTCACTTTTTCTATAGCAGGATGATTGAATCTATCTTCCAAACTCATGTGTTCTCTTGTTTTTACTAATGAACCACCTTGCCATTCACAGCAAGGAACAATTTCTCCTGTACTATATTCATATGTTGTTACCCATGGAGCATAACAGGCTGGTCTTTTATTACTCATTTAATGATGCCTCTGATCTATTATCATTACTTTATTCTCATCTCTAGTTTCAGCACTTGCGTCTTTGAGAATTTCGTCTACTTCTTCTTTTGAACTGCCTAATGCAATTAAGGCTTCTTCACAAGGTAATGTTATATCTTTTTCTTTAGTGTATGCATTATCATACGATGCCCAAAAGGCATTTTGTATATCTTCTTCTACTTCTCTTTCAATCATAACTTCCGTTAATCTCGATTTAAGTCTTGTTAGTTTAGGGATATCTTCTTCGCATGCTTGCACTAGTCCGCCGGCAGTTGTTCCTACGATCATTGCGGCCAAAACATTAGGTATTGCATTGAGAAATAGTTCTATCATGTTATGTATTTATTTATTTGAATTGTTCAGCATAAGGATCAAACTCTGTTCCACACTTCTGAGCACATACACCTAGCTTGCCTTCTTTAATACTATTGAATGCCCAACTGCGTTGTATGTTTTTCATAATGCCACTAGCAAACACACCTTCAATGCCATTTACTTTGGCACTAATTCCATCCTTGCCACCTGCTGCATCTATGAAGTCCCATATCTGTTCTACTTTAGGATCACTGTGCCACCATTTATACATACGACCAGCAGTCCAACAACAAGGCATAACTAATCCTTCTGCGGTAATAAAAATACTTTTAGTATCTTTACCTGCTACCTTACATTTTACTGTGGCTTGATTATAGTAGTCCATCATACTGCCGTATGTCTTTTCAATCTCTTCTTGTTTTAATAATGCTAGGTTCTGATGCTCTGCTTTTTTAGGTTTAGCAAGTTGTTGCATGTCTGCACCTTTGCGATTCTTTGCTTGGTGTGTTTCTTTTTTCTCACTGTTTGCATTAATGAAGCGACCTGTTTTCTTTTTCATAAAACGTTCAACACCCCATTCTTTTGCTAGTTGTTCTGCACGTTCTACATCACATTCACTATGTTCAAAGATTAAGTAGTCCCATCTAGCTCTACCACCTGCGGCAATAAATGCTTTCATGTTACGCTCTACTTTATCCCACTGTACGCCTTGTCTGTATAAGTGATTAGTTTCTTCTAGTCCATCTACACTAAAAATAACACAACCATTACGGCCAATTACTTTAGCAACTTCGGCCCACCATTCTGGATCTCTTGCACCTGCGTTTGTGTTCATACTTAACCACATATTAGGATTACAGTCGCGGAACCATTGGAATATTTCTAATGTATCTCTAGCACTAATAGGATCACCTAAGTTACCACACATATACATTGTCTTTAGTTGTGCAATAAAATCATGTGGGAACATGTCAATACAATCGTCAAGTGTTAGTTCTTGTAGGTTGTTTTTGATATGCTGATTAACTGGCCCGCCATTTTCATTACGGTCGCACATAGGACAACTTGCATTACAACGTTGTGTAACTTCTAAGTGAACCTCATTAATCTGTTTATATTCGTACATTAAAACACTCCATCAAATATAAAGTAGTCAACTGCAAATGTCATTTCTGCTCCAATAAATACTGCTAAGTAATAATTAAGTTTTCTTATCTGCCACAACCAATATATAAATGCCCATGCTATTCCTACTCTAAGTGTGTATAATACGTTGGCTTGTATAAGCTCGTCCATTGAAGGTAATACTTGTGCTTGAAAGAACCAAGCAAATATTCCACCATCATATAAAAAACTTACTTGTGCCGCTATTAAAACTGCGGCCGAGTAGAACATATATTTATTAAAGAATTTTACAATATGTGCAGTTACTAATAATCTGTACCCAACATAAATTATGTTAGTTAATAATAATTCCATTAATGTGATCTCTTTCCATCAAACACACATACAAAGTATAGTCCTTCTGGACCGCAACTAACTCTGTGGTGTACTCCATCTTCTATTAGTACTACATCGCCTGCTTCTACAAATCTAGGAACATTATCTAAGTACATAGTTCCTGCACCCTTTACAAAATAATATACTTCTTCTTGTCCAGGGTGTGTATGACCGTTTGTGCTTTGGTAAGGTTTTAAATCTGTTGAACTAACAACTAAATTATTTAAGTGTGTATTGTCTTTTAGTGTATAGGTACTGTTATCTTTAATTAGTTCTCCGCCTATGTCTTTTATTTTTACTAACATTACTCCTCCATTATCAATTTTACATCTTTTCCTGGACCCATTTCGCTAGGAAAACCACCATGCTCTTCGCAATAATGAATAATAACTGCTCTGTACCATAATTGGCTATTGTGGTGTGCTACTTTATTAAATTTATGAATACTATTATTATCAGCCTTCATAGTGCTTATAGCACGAGCGGCTTCTGTTTGTAACTCTCGTAATGAGAATCCATCAAGTATTACATTCCATAATTCTTTATCCATTGTGAATTCCTTTTAGTTTTAATAGCATAGCTCGTCTTTCATCTACAAATTCAAATGCTATTATTTGTCTACCATTTTGTTCTTTATAATATACTTCTGCTAATCTAACATCTACTCCGTATACAAAATTTTCTGATCTTAGTATTGATGATATGTTTCCTATAGCATCATATGTAGCAAACATATCTTTGTTACTTGTGTACTCGTCTGTGTAAAACTTTATTACTGCTGGCATGATGTTTAATGTAATGTTCTTGCCGCATGTAATGGTTGTACACCTGATAACTTAACTAACATAGCTTCATGCTTGTCCATAAATCCAAACTTGAGAATCATTGTTTCATCTTCTTCGTATGATTCATGAAACCAAAAGTCTGGACCATATGTTAATCCTTTTGCTCCTAGCTCTGCTGATATTTTACAACACGCATCAATTTCAGAATGTTCAGTGAAATCATTCATAACAAATTCTATGTATACTACATCTTCCATTACTTAACACCTATTAACATAAATCTATTATATAGTTCTGTATCTAATTCACCTTCGTACATTACACTTTGCATGGGATATTTGTTTTTGGCTTCTTCTAAATCTTTACAACAATTACTATGTTGTGGATTATCAAAATAATCATTTGTGTGTAGTACTACAAATGTTCCATTAGGTAAGTTTTCATACCATTCGTTATTCATATGTTCACAACTTGTATTAACAACCATATTCACCTGTTCTTCATGTTCTGAATGATGGACATTATATACCATACTATTACCATTCCATTTAAGTTTATTAACATCGTGTGTAATAGCAAAGAATTTACCTTCGTTAACTTCTTTTCTATATAAACGTTCAGTTGGTTGAATAACAGTAGGGTCAGTATCAATGCTATACACTTTATCTACTTCAAACTGTGAAAACAAAAAATATGCTACAAAGTTATACCAGCCACCATAAAATACTACATTACCTAGTTTACCTTCAACACATTTTGCTAGTTCAGTTGCTAACCAAATCTTGCTTTTTACTTGCCCACGTGATAAGAAATCGCCTAAGTCAGGTAATAGCATATCAGTGTTATGATCTACTGTAAAATAATCAATGAACTTAGCAATACGATCAACAAAGTCATCTTCTGATACAGTAGCAATTAGACTAGTAATTAATTCTGTTTTTACTTCTACATCATCCATATGTTCGTTTAGTAGCATGTTTGTCCAAGACCTAAGCAAATGATCAGGAACCTTATCCATACCTTCATATTTTTTAATCATTAGTTCATGTAATATATCACGTTTGCGATAATAGTTTTGATGATATAATGCTTTAAATATTGGCTCGTATTTTTCTTCTTGCTCAGTTGCACGAAAGTATTCACTTATTCCATTTAGCCAGTGAAACTTACTTGTAAACTCAGAGTGCTTCATTAAATGTTTCCTTTAACCAATTCCAGTCATTAATCTTACGTAATGCTTCTGTATTACCTTTATAGTGCGTTCCAAAGTCTCGCCCTTGTTGAGCACCTAGTATTGCATAATCACCATAGCGTCTGTTCTCACCACGTGTACACCATACTTCTAATCTGTATGCATCATCAACTTGTTTGTTGTGATCAATAATATTACTTGCTAACTTAGTACATTCTCTAAATCCACTACGCCATGTGTTAAATGGATCTGTATTGAATGCAGTAGTGTTTGCAATCTCAAACTTAGGTACAAACTTTGCACCAATGCTTGTAGTCATGTCTACTTTAAATTCTGTTACTGCTAATAGATTCTTTTTAGGAAATAGTTTAAGTCCACCATATCCGTATATCAAATCATTAATAGGATTATGACTACGATAAGTAAACACACATTCTGTTTCTTTTACACCTGGATATGTTTCTCGTCTATCACTAGGCTCAAACTTAAATGCAAAGTTTTCTTGTATTACTGCATCTGCATCACATACATAAAAATAACCTGTGCGTGATTCTTCTGCTGCGGCCTGGTGTGCTTGCAATAATCCTTGTACATTGTCTATGCGTTTGGCATGTGGGGCTTTTAGTTTTAGTATTTCAAAATTTTCATCTGCTTCGGGTTCACCGAATGTTAACATAAAAACGTCTAACATATAATTCTCTCTTTAACTTTCATTTACTGCTTTATGAACTTCATCATCTAGCCAGTATTCTTGTACATCTTTTATGTACTTCTTATTAGCATCATTAGTAAGTATTTCATCTACATTTAGATAAGCAATAGGCCAATCTAATTGTTTACTTACTTGTTTTAAATAATCTACTTTGTATAATGCAAGTAACTCTTGACTTAAAAAACTACATTGCTGGTTTTTAAATAACCATTTAAAACTATTAAGTGCAATTTCAGTAGTGTGTTCTTTACGTACTCTTAGCTGTTGATACTCTAAAATAGTTTGATCTCTTCCAATAATTGCTACATCAATTTGGTCTACATATTGCTTTGCTGTTTCAATAAATTTCTCATAATTAGGAACAACTGCTTGTTTATTTTTAAAATAAGGACAACTGACACTTGTTACAAAGTATTCTGATTGGCTCCAATTAAACTCATGTAGTAGTTCTGGATCTTCCCATGCATCAGCAAATGGCTCATGATGATGACCTTCCCAATAAGTGTTTAGTAGAGATTTCCATCCATATACATCTTCGTGTACTGCTAAACATTTACTGAATAAGTGATTACCACTGCCTTGTGGTCCTGTTATTATTAATAGTCTTGTCATTGTATACCTTATAATACATTAAATAGAGTGAAATGTCAAGTGTTTGTATGTGTTTCTTTAAGTATAGTTATATTTATGATAATACAAAACACCCCCCATTAGGAGGTGTTGTATTTTATTTATTGAGCTAGTGGATTATCTAATGCTCTTTGTAGTCTTTTGTTAAGTCTACTTTCTAATTCTTTAAGTTTTAAGTCGGTACTTGTTGTTAAACTATCTGCTTTTTGTTGGTAATCAGTTAGCAACTGGTCACGCTTGTTTTCAAAACGTTGATCAGCTAAATCAATTTGCTCACGTGTTTTATCTTCAACTTTGTTTACATCATCTTCTACTTGATCAACAATACGTTCTAGTCTAACAATATCATCACGCAATCCGTTTTTAATGTCTTTAGAATAGTCTAGTGCTTCATCAAGTTTAGTGTTGACTACCTGTAGTTCTGCTCTAATTCCGCTTAGGTCTGGTGCTACATAGCGTTCTATCTTGGCTTTCATATTTCTATAGTCATTATAGAATTCAAAACCTCCCCATGCTGCTCCGCCTAAAGTAGATAATATAGTAATAACTAAAAATAGTTTACCTCCAGTAAACTTTAATCCACCTACTTCTAATGTTGTTTTATCACTCATCGTTTGTTACCTCTGTTTTCTTGCGTACTCCAGCACACATTGTTCTTACTTCAGCAAACTCTTCACCTAGTTCAAGTCCTTGATACCTTGCACAAAGTTTAAGCATTTCTAACTGTTGCTTCAGTAATTCATTTGTCATCATTGTTTGTTTATATTTTTTAGTGCAAGTTGAACCCAATGGAATTGATAACCTTATGCCAAATCTCAATGAGTTTCTGTCACTGTTGTTGTTATAGCTACTGTCGCCACCGTTAATAGATAAGCTATCTTCTGTGCTTTTTTCTATGTATGGTTCTAGTGTTGCTGATTGACAATGGCCTCCACCATATTGTAAATATTCATTGGCAGCCTTTGCCGGTTTGCTCCAGAAAGCCATTACAACTGCAACTACAATAAGAATACCAAAATACATATATTTGTTCATTTTAATATCCTCCGTTAAGTTGTCTTTGCATCTCTTTCAAGTCATATTTTAATTGAACGATTGAATCATTCAACTTATAATAACTTTGTTCCATTGCTCGTAGTTCAGCTTCACTTGCCAGTTTATACTGACCATCTCTTAGTGATTCTGCTAATACTTGTATTCTAGCAATCTGTGTAGCAAAGTTAGTCATCTCAAGTAGCATCTCTTCTCGTCCTTGCTTATACAACTCATTAACAGCCTTTAAACGAATGTCTAGTTTTTCTACTTCACTATTCATCATTGTGTCTAACGATTGATAATTGTTTCCAGTTGACATTTGCAAACTTGCAATATGCTTTTCATTTGTTTCTATTGTGTTCTGCAATCCAGTTACATATTGTAACCCTCCATACAACGAAGCCACTACGGCTGCTATCGCTGGTATAATTGCTAAGTATTTTATTATTCCCATATTATGGCTCCTTAATCCATTCCCTCATACTGCATGTCAACCATCTTCTTGTGAAGTAGCTCACTTGCTAGTCCGTTCCTTAAACCTCGCAAATTCTCTGGAACTTTTTTATCTTTGTAAATTTCATCTTGATTATAAAAATCTACTCCTGGTATTGCTACTTGTCCATAAGCATTAAATCCAGGAACATAGTTAATTAAGGCAGCAATGATTTGTTGTAAGGCTTGTTGAGCCTCTAGTGTTTGTGCTTTGCCCATATCTTCTGCTAACTTATTTAACTTATCTTTAATAATTTCTTTCATCTTTTCTTTCTTTGCTTTTTCTTTTTGTGCCTTTGTTAGTTTTTTAATATTCTTTTTCTTTACAACTGGTTTCTCTTCTGTAGTTTCGTCTTCAGCAGCTTCTTCTTCTGTAGTTTCGTCTTCAGCAGCTTCTTCTTCAGTGCTTTCCTCTTCGCTTGATTCTTCCTCAGTAGCTTCTTCTTCGGTAGACTCTTCTTCTGTGCTTTCTTCTTCAGTAGTTTCATCTTCTGTACTTTCATCTTCTGTGTTTTCCTCTACTGTTTCCTCGGTATCTCCTTCAGTATCCTCAGTGGAACTATCTTCTTGTGATGATTCTGAGTCGTTACTATCCTCATCTGGTCCGTCATTATCCACTGACTGTTCCACATCACTACTGGGCTCTTCTTCTTGGGATTCATTTGGCATCTCCATTTCTGGTTCTGGTTCGACATCAATCGATAATTCTAATTCAATCTGTGCTTCTACTTCAGCTTCAATTTGTTGTACTTCAGGAGCAAGATCTGTTTCTAATACTGGTGCTACTATAACTGGTGCGTCTATTACTACAATTTCTGTTGGAATAACTACTACCTCAATTGGTTCTGGTTCGGGTGCTGATGGCTGTGGTAGTATAATTACATCTGGCATACGAGCTGGCGGTAATGATATAATATTATCAACAACACTATCACCGGTGCCGGGTATTCCAATGTCGCCTACTTCTGGTACATCTACAACTGGTGCTTGATATCCTTGACACAAGCTATCATATTGCGGGTTATACAAACATTGTTGATTAAAGTATGCCTCGCTATAGCCAGTACACTGACTGCTATACAATGTATTAACTTCACACTGTGCTTCAAAGTGCCCGGTACAACTTGCATCATATAAAGGATCAGCAGTACATTGTTGATTTAGATATGCTTCTGCGTAACCTGTACATCCACTATCATATAATGGATTAGCAGTACATTGTTGAGTGTAGTATGCTTCAGCATACCCTGTACATCCACTATCGTATAATGGATCTGCACTACACTGATAATTATAGTAAGCAGTTTCATAACCTGTACATCCACTATCATATAATGGATTAGCAGTACATTGTTGAGTGTAGTATGCTTCGGCATATCCTGTACATCCACTATCATAGAGTGGGTCTGCACTACATTGTTGATTGTAATATGCTGTTGCATAGCCACTACATCCACTATCATATAATGGATCCGCACTACACTGTTGATTGTAATAAGCTGTCGCATATCCTGGACAGCCACTGTCGTATGTAGCATCAGCAGAACAGGCTGTGTTGTATTCGTATGTTGCTAATGCGTCTGCATAGCCTGGGCAACTAGAATCATATAATGCTGTGTCATTGCATGGGTTTGCTCTGTAAGTAAACCAAGTTTTCATATCTTTTATAATAGGACCATAGTATCCATCCCAATTACCTTTGTCGTATCCTGTTATTCTAAACCTTACATCACCCACACTATTTGGTGTGCGTATTGTTCCTGCATTTGTTGTGTGATTGTATATTTCTATATTATCTTCGTGTATCTGCCAATAGGTTGATCCTTCTTGGACTTCGTTACTACTGTGAGCGTTACTTGATGTCCATTCATACCATGTGTCCATGGTCCATGTTTTAGTTTCAACTACATTGCCACTACTATCTGTGACTTCTACGACCACAACTAATTCGTCCCACGAAGTATTATCCGTGATTGCGCCTGTGTTTGTATTAACTCTGTTTTCAATATTTGCACTACAAAATTCCCTAGTTCCATTACCGTCATCAGTGTTGAAACAATGTATATATTTCCATTCATAGTGAGCTTTGTCTATGCTGACGCCTGTGCCTGCTAATGCTTGATTAATTGCATATGATATTGCGAACGTGTTTACACATTCACCAAAACGTATTCCTGTTTCACCTGTGTGGATCATAGCACTAGTTCCACTTGGGCATCCAAATGTTGGACTCGTCATTGTTCCATCATCTGGATCAAATGTATAAGGAGTTGTAGTAGTCGGGTTATCTGGTGCTGTAGTATCTGTTGCTAGTACGAAACTAGAGTAAAAACAAAAGCAAACCAACAATACCAATGCCTTGCATAGCACCTTCAAGTTTGTCATTCTTTCTAGTCTCCTTCTCTTTGTTTATAGGTTTTAAATCTTTATTAGCATCCCACTTTTTCTGGGCTTCATCACCAATTTTACCTAAAAACGGACAAGGAGTACCTGCCATTTCCATAGCTCTAAATACTCTGTCGTCTTGACACATCACACTTACGGCTGCGACTTTCATACCCATGTCATAGATTGTTTTTGCTATTTTTAGCCTTTCACAATTTAGATCACGGATAGTTGAACCGCCACTAATACCGAGTATCTGTGTTTGAACTGCACCTGATATGCCAACAGTACATAAATCACTATTACTGCTGTTAATACTAGGTGAAATTGCACTTGGTGGTGGGCTTTTGACTGTTGTTTTGTTGTCACCTTTTGTTGTGACTGTACTGTTACTAGTACTTTCTGTTACAATAGGATCAGCATATGCAAAGTTGCTTCCTAGTACTAAAAATAATAGCGCCAATGTTTGTAATAATACTTTCATTAGTATGCTTCTCCTTAATTAACTACTACTATTTATTATTTTCAGCAATTTCTTTAACCTATGCTTTAATAAAATGCTAGTCATAAGAAAAGGGCAACAGGAGCTGCCCTTTAATGTAACCTAAGTTACGTTCCTAAGGTAGTTAGGACTTATTGAGGGATAACATCTTCTTTAAAGATTGCTGGTTTACCTGTAAACTGCAAGAAGTCAACTAGGTTAGCATATGTATCACGCTCGATTTGGTTACGTAAAATGTCTAGTGCGCCTTTCATATCGTCGCCGATAATCCAGTCATACTTTCCAGTTTTTACATAAATCTTTGCCATTGACTCTGGGTCTGCTGCCATGGCACGGAATGCCGCAACAAGAGCCGGAGTGTTTGGGTTGTCTTTTTTAGTCCATAATGCTTTTTGCATTACGTCACGGAAGTTACGAACTAATTCGAATGCGTCCCAGAATTCACCTGAAGGAGCAACACCCCATTTTTGTTCAAACACTTCGTGGATTGATTGGTTTGGCCAGTTTGGATCTGCATCAATTTCGCCTGTTTCCAAGTTGAATACACCTTGTGAGAACCATACAGTTGAGTAAGGAGCATCGTTATAATATTTGTTATAAGCTGCTGTTGACTCACGTGTTACATTAAGCTCACCACGTTGATAAGACAATCTACGCTCTCCACCTGACATACCTTTGATGTATTTGTATTGAGTTCTGAAGATTTCTTTACCTGCTTCCATAGTTAAACCTGGTCCACCTTTAAGTAAGATGTGTGCCATCATATCTGGATTCATACCTGAACCAGCTGAGAACAAAATCTTATCTGTATATGGATCAATTGACTTTTGGTGACCATTAATAATTGTAAGGTTCATCATACCAATTGGATCATACTGATAGTAATCATAGTCTACATCATCTACTAGATAACTTACACCATTACCACCATGTGATACCATAACCGTCTTGTCGTCTGACTGTAAATCATTATGGAATTTATTAAATCCAGGAATGTCGTTTGCACCTGGAATGTTTACGATCTTGATCTTTTCACCTAAGTGCTTCTCAAGTTCTTTTGCTACAATCGATGTCCACACAGATGTTCCTGAGCCAGGCTTCTGTGGTACAATGAAAGTATATTCTGCCCATGCTGGAACAGAGAATGACATTGCTACTGCAACTGCCAAAAATGTTTTCATTAACTTATTCATATTTTACTCCTATACGAATTCTATTTTTGCTTTGTTAAAAAACAAACCCCAAATTGCAGCCAAAACTGCCAACACGAGGAATGTTGCGGGTAACCAATTTGTAATCAAATCGATCCATTCATACAATCCTGTAAATTGCAAATAACTTGCTTCAATTCTTGCACTAAGAATGAAACCAATTAAGAAACTTACACGACTAAACTTACAATACTTTAAGAATACACCAACTACACAACAAATAGCAAACATATAATAGTCTTCTATAAGTCCTGTGTATTGTGTACACGACCATACCAGCGATGCTAGTATTGGCCAAAAGTAATATCTAAAGGGTATATTTGTAATCCTAACTGCATACTTGATAAACAAATATGAGATAGGTAAAATGATAATCAAACTTGCTAGATAACTGCTAAGTAGATGATCAAAAAATACTCCATCTGCGAGAACACTTGGAGTACCCAACTCCAAGCCAACATACATTAAGAGTCCCATTACAATAACTTCAAACGGTGCACCAGGAATTCCAAACAAAATTGTTGGTACATAGCTAGTAGCTTTTTGGGCATTGTTGGCACCTTCGCAACCAATTACACCTCTTACACTACCTTTTCCAATTCCTATCTCACCCTTTTCTTCGTCTTTGTTAGCAACTGCAACTGTTTGACTATAAGCAAACCAATCTGCAATGTTGCCACCTATACCTGGAATTAATCCAACAAAGCCTCCGATGAAGCCACCTCGTAATCCATCCCATTTATATTTCCAACTATCTTTTATACCTTGAACTAACTGCGATTTAATCTTTGCAGAATCAAGATATATCTTTTCGGCTTTCATGCGATATGCACTTAGTAATTCAGGAAATGCTAACACACCTGCCATTACAGGAATCATTTGTATTCCATCTCCTAAGTAATCCCAACCCATTGTCCAACGAGTAGCCGCAGTTTCGGGATCCATACCTATGTGTCCAACCATAAAGCCGGCGATCAATGCAATAATGCCTCGTATCCAATACTTGCTACTAATGAATATTACACATGTCATTGCAAATATTAAGAACGCAAACATTTCTTTAACGCCAAAGTACAACACAATTTTAGCGTACCAAGGTAAGAACAGGAATACGAGTAAGCCCCATATTAATCCGTTAACCCAACTTGTGCTAATTGCGGCACTTAATGCTCTAGCTGCCTCGCCTCTGCGACTCATAGGAAAACCATCAATCATTGTAGCGGCGGCACCTCCAGCACCTGGAACGTTCATAACTACACCACAGAAGCTATCTCCAATACTACTTGTTACTACAACCGCTGTTGTAAACACCACTAGCATATAAGGATCGTCAAAGTATCCTACAAATGCATATATGGCTATCAATCCTGTTGTGGCACCAGCAACTGGTACTAGTCCTACAAAGAATCCATATATAACGCCTAGCATTAAAAACATTAAGTATGCTTCCATTTTTTATCTCCGATATAGTCTATGAAATTTTGTCAATAAGAATCCGTGCCAAAGACACGATCTTCAACACTCAATAAAACATCTATGTAATTTGATGAGTTACACCTTGGAACCCTAACACTCGTCTGGGTGTGGTGTATGACAGGAATAATACAGTTCTGTATTATTATAATATTATTTATCTTTTCTTAACACAAAGTAGTATCTAGAGCCTTTTTCACCGTCTTCTTGTCTAATATCAACAATACTACAGTTCAATGTTGAAGCACTATTAATAATAAATTGGCTATTCCAGTTAAAAAATTCAATCCACTTAGCCTCTGGTGCTTTGTGTTGTATTCCTGGATTTGCTCTAAAGTAAAGTAGCCCACCTGGTGTAGTTAAATTAACTGCGTGTTCAAGTTCATTATAAACTTTATCTACAGTGCCAAAGTTGATGCTTCCTAAACAAATAGTAACATCAAATAAGTCTTGGCTACGATAATCTAGTATACTACTTTGCACATCTGCTTTTGTATTATATGGATCAACTCCAGTTAGGTTACTTATTTTACCTTTGAACTCATTGTATCCGCAACCCAAGTCAAGTACGCTTCTAGGCTTTAACGCATTAACTTCGTCAATGATAGTTAATCCACTGTACTTGTACTTCTTTGTTTTTGGTTGCCATACTTTACTAAAGTAGTTCTTTAGTACTGCATAGTCAATGATTGCAGCGAGTTCGTTAATGTCTTTGTGATAAAGATCATTTGTTTTTATACTTACTCCAAACGTTCCATTAATGGCTTGACTTAGTAATGCATTGTCTCGCATTAGTTGTGGACTAGCCATTAAAAGAGTATTCAGTTCATTTGTTATTTTACTGTTCAAAACGGTAAGTCCACCTTGTCCGTTTGTTTTGTTTTCTTTATAGTCTTTGGTTTTTCAGCAGTCAGTTTCTTACTGGTTGCCTTCTTACCTTTAGCCTTAGAAGTCGACGAGCTCACCTCCGTAATAGCCTTCTTCTTGGTTGTGCTTTTTTTAGACTTTTTACCTTTGCCCGTTAGGTATGCAGGTGTTTTATTTTCACCTCTATACGTTGCAGGGTTAACACCTTTACCAAAAAACAATTCAGTTAAGGTAGGTAAATCTTTAAGTGATTTCCACATTTTGGATTCCCCTTATAGATTGTTTTTCTTTTCTTGGATCTCTTTACGTCTTTCTTTTGAAAGTTTTCCAATGTTGCCTAGTGCTTTTCTGGCACGAGCGGCTGAGGCTTTCACGCCTTTATCTTCAAAGTTTTGATGCTCTGCAAGATATGTTTCGTAGCTTACTACGATTTCATCATGTGTATTCATAATGTTTTCTCCCTTGTTATTATTCGCTAATAGCGACTTTTTTGATATTCACAGCGGTAGTTTTACCTCTGTTTTCTCCTATATCGAAAGTAACATTGTCACCCTCTGTTATAGTTTCGATTCCAGCTTCCTGCAATGCAGAAATGTGTAAAAACACATCACTATCTTGTTCGCTAGTCTCAATAAATCCATATCCTTTACTTGGATTGAACCATTTTATTTTACCTGTAGTCATTATTTCCTTTTCTTAGCCAAAGTGCTTTGTTACACTTTTTGGCATCTTTTGTTTAATTGGATTCCATATAGCTGCTTCTGCCTTACCTATTAATTTAGGTCTAGGCACTAGCCATCCTATTAAAATCCCGAGAATAAAATATCCCATTTATTTCTCCTTTTCTTTGCATTTAGTTGCAAATTCTCTATTATTATATAATAAAATAAAGCTGTTGTCAACTCTTTTTCCATATAATTATATTATGGTATTGCTTTTCGCCTTCAGGAGTAGTTAAACTGTGTATAGTTTCCATACTAACTACTTCCAAATCTTTTTGAGCATCCCAGCCCCCTTCAACAAACCAATCACCATCGTGCAAAGACATACTGCAAAATAATAATCCTTCATCTGTTAAACTATCTGCAAGGTTCTTAGATGCACTTGCATCCACATGACCTTGTGTTAATACTCCTATTGCGGTAATGCAATCATATTGTTTTGATAATGGTGCTGATGTAATATCGTGTATTTGTTTTGATCTATAATTCTTTGCTATAAATCTATCAAGCATGCCTTGGTTAACATCATATCCGTCTATCAAATATAATCCTTGATTAATTCCAAAACCCACTTGTCCATTACCACATCCTATGTCTGCTACTTCTGTACCATTATTAAAATTAGCAGTAATCCATTCTGATGCTAATGTATGACACTTCCATCCTAGTTCTTCTATTACTTGTTCATTGTAGTTGTCCCAATTGTCGTATAACTGACTATTAGTCTTTGCATATACTTCGTCTAACCATTTTTTAGTCATAATACTTTACCATTTCATTTATATCTTGTCTTATAGTTCTATAATTATTAATTGGCTTACTAGGATCTTCGTATCCCATACTCATGCCACATAAAACTATTTTGTCTTTGTATTCGGGTAATTCTTCTCGTACAATGTCTGCGTATTCACTTAGTGATCCTTGTGGACATGTTGCTAACCCATTTTCTGTTGCTAATAACATAATGCTTTGTAGAAACATTCCATAATCAACATACGAACCCTTGCCTAGTTCTTTATCTATAAAAAATAATAACATTACTGGTGCATCAAAGGCTCTGTAATTCTTTGCATATAAATCATCTTTCTCTGCTTGCATTTCTCTAGTTATACCTAATTGAGAATATAACGCTAGTCCACATGCTTTTCTGTTTTCTTTGTATCTGCCAAACCATTTAGTATCCTTTTCAGACTTTTTGTTTTGTGGGTAATATCCATAATCCATTTTGGGTTTCTTGCCCGATCTAAATGCTTCTTCTAACTTAGTACATAAACTGTTTTTTGCTTCTCCTGACAATACTGCTATATCCCATGGCTGATGATTATCTCCACTAGGTGATCGCTTTGCTTGTTCTAGTATTTTAACTACAATATGTGGATAAACTTGCTTATCTAAAAAAGCTCTAGTTGATCTACGTTTCTTTATTGCATCGCTAACATTCATACTTGAGAGTGATCCTTAACATGAACATGGTTCAGTATCTGATTAGCGGGTCCATTTAATACAATACCCGCTAACTTGCTTTTTTGTAACTTTTGTGGAGTTCTTGTATCGTCTGTTTGCCCAAAGAATAGTTTATCAGTAACTTGATATATTTCATGTGGTCTTTTTGATGGTTGCATTTCTTTAAAACTTTTTGCCATATTGTGTATGTCAGCGGTTCCTGTATAAATCAAATAATGTAATTCGTCTTTACTACAACTAGCAACATTTTCAATGCCTGGTGTCTGTAATGCTTTTGCTTCAATCATTCCTGTGTAAATCTTAACACCACCTTTCATAAAGATAACATCATCAAATGCTCTACCTTTGTAAAACCATGCTCCGTCTCTTTCTTCAAACTTATCTCCATCTGTTTGCCAGTCACGGGTTCCATACTTATACCATAGTACACCTTCTTCGTCATATTTAAGTTCGCCATTATAAAATGCAGGGTCATAAACAAATCCATAAAACTTTTCTATTGGATCACCTGGTCTATACTCTGCACGTGAATGACAGTCTGCTTCTGTTGATGCCATCATGTTATGCATACATACAAAGTTAAACTTCTTTTCAATACTACGCACAACTGATTCTGGTGTATGTCCACCCGAACATTCCCAATACTTAATGCCACTCCAGTTAAAATCATCAGGACAAGCGGCTACTATATTCTTAACTGCAATAGGATATGAAATGCAACAATTAGGATTTGCTTTTTGTATTTGTTCTGGAATGTTATCTCCGTAATTTAAAAAGTGTAATCCACCGCCAACATAATACATTCTCAATAAGTTATACGGATTGTATGTTGCAGTAAATCCATGTGTACAAAGTATATAAGGTCTTTCATCTTGTTCAAACTCTGGTGCAATAGCAAACAAATGCTGAGTTGATGCATGTGCTGTGCAACCTAATAATGTTTCTCCGTCTACAATTGCATTTTCGTGATCTTCATAATCCCAAAAGAAAGGATACATTTCAAAGAACTCTTTAACTGTAGTTCCACTTGTCATACCTCTGTAAATCTCTAATGGATGCAGTATTGTAGGTGTCAAATCGTCTGTTAGCATGGTGATCTCGTTGCTACGTATAATACATATTGCTTTGGACCCTGCAATTAATCCATCTAATTCCATTTTACTTTGTCTGCCGTCGGCTTGTGTTGCACTGCCACCATTCTTAATACTAGCAAGAATCCACAAGTAATCATCTATTGTAACTTGTTGTTCTGCTATTACAAAAACAACGTGAGGTCCAATACCATGTTCTTTTAGTCTTTCAATCTTAGCATCAAGGTTAGCGTGTAGTTCACCCCAAGTAATTTGTTCTGTTGATGAACTTAGAAATATTTGATCATCACTAAGTGGTGCTTGTTTTTGTTTTAACATATTGTTTAGCCTTTGTTTGCTCGTTGTCTTGAAACGTATTTTTTATCTTCTATTCTTGGATCATATGCACTGTCTGGACCCAGTATGTTTGAATAATCAAACGCTGGTCGCCATATTACTCTTTCTATGCTTTGAACCCAGGACCGTCTATGTAGTGTATAATATTGGTCACAAATTAAAAAGTCGCCTTCTCTTAGAACAAAATCTGTTATGTTTTTTCCTCTGACTAACGCTTTCCAAAATTTATCTTGTATCTCATCTACATTAATTGGATTTCCTTTGTACCATGCTTTGGTAATAAATGCTGGTTGCCATAATATAAATTCTTCACCAGTATATGGATGTATGTTAACTACATTTTGCCGTTCATCATCATAATGAAATATTGGAGTTTTATATGCTTCTTGAACCCCGTCAATTGCTTTCATACTTTGGTCACGTTTCATTTCTTCAACGGTTCCATATATTCCTTTTTCTTGGCCATTTAGTTGTGTTTCTACATTGCGCCAATATTCTTTTTCTTCTTCTGAGAATTCCTGAAATGCTTTATGAGTGTTTAATAAACTTAGTACTGTATCTGGACAAGAACCTACGCAATATAATCCTGTTAATAGTTCTTTAAACTCACCAAAATGACACATTCCACCATCGCCGTGATATACTAAATCAGTTGGACCAAACATACCGTGTGGTGACTTTCCTACTGGTTGTGTTGTGATAATAGAAAGGTCTGGGTTATCTGTAGGATTAAATTCCATATGTCCCATTGAAGGATTAGAATCATTTGTATCGCCGATACGTCTACAGAATTCAATAAGCTCGTCTTGTGTTAGATATTGTTCGTGAAACATTACATGTCCATTATCTAACAACACGTCAACTGCTTCACGTAATTCTTTGTCTGTGTATTCTGTTATCTTTTTCATTGATCTAGTGTACCTTTATAGTCTATAGCAACACGCCAAAGTTCTCTATTCTTATTCATTATTGGCGAACGTCTGTGTAGTGTATAAAACTGATCCATAATTAATATATCCCCTGGTCTAAACACAATATCTTTGATGTACTTAGTTCTATTAATAACTTTATCAAACTTTTCTTGTAGCTCATCTAAATCATTTATAAGTTTACCATCATGCCAGGCTTTAGTAATTAAAGGTGGTTGCCAATATAAAAACTCTTGGCCTCCAATTGGGTGAACATTAACTACAGGCATACGCTCTTCACCTGTATGTTCTGCTACTTCTTTATATTCTTTTCTGTATCCATCATCAATAGGAATAACTCTATCTTCATCTGTCATTGCTTCTTTGCTTTTATGATAATACTTACCTAATATACTTCCGCCGTTATTGTTTAATTGTACTTCAACTTTACGCCACCATGCTTTTTCTTCTGGTGGTAAGTCTAAAAAAGCATCACGATTATTGCTCACTGACAAAACTGTATCAGGGCAGTAATCTTTACAGTATAAACATATTAACCATTCTTTGTGTCCCCATTTGCCATCAACTACATGATGTACAGTTCCATTTGAGTGCCATTCTAAATCGTTGTGTCCTAATAACATTCTAGGATCTGGTGATACTATTGATATATCTGGATTGTCTTTGGGATTAAATTGCATATACCCCAACATATCATCATCTGTGCTACCGAATCTTCTGCAATAGTCAACTAACTCTGGCATAGTAAAGTCTTGATCTGCATGCAGTGTGAATCCTTCGCTTAAAATACGTCTAGCTTCTTCCATCATTCTTCTATCAGAGAAGTCTTTTATTTGTATTTCGTTGTTCATAATATTAAGTTCCTTTAATTAAAACTATTTATAATCTCTCCACTTATCGTGTCGTTTGTTGTGTGCTTGTATAGTTCTATCAATGATAATTGCTAATGCAACGATACTTAAACCACTTATAACTCCTAGTCCTAAGTATCCATTGCCTATTGAATTCATTACTTGTGAACCTAGTCCACGTACACCAATCATACTTGCAATTACAACCATTGCTAATGCCATCATTACTGTTTGGTTTACACCTCCTAGTATAACATTACGTGCCAATGGTATCTCTATAAATGCTAAAATATGTTTTGGCTTTAATCCCATTGATTGTGCTGTTTCAACTAAATTATAGTCTACATCACGTAAGCCAAGGTTTGTAAATCTAATCACAGGTGGAATAGCAAATACAACTATTGCTATTAATCCTGGAACTTTGCCTAACCCAAATAACATTACTACTGGAATTAGATATACAAAACTTGGAATAGTTTGCATCAGATCTAATATAGGCGTTATGATTCGTTGTGCTGTATTATTCTTTGCCATTAATACTCCTGTAGGAATACCAATTGTTATACAAACAAATGTGGAAACAAATACAATTGACAATGTTTGCATTGTGTCGTCCCACATTCCGACTAAACCAATTAATACAAAACTAATTAGAAAACCTAAAATAAGTTTCCAGTTGGCTGTTGCTTTCCAAATTATAAAACCAAATACAATTAGGAAAACATACCAAGGTGTTGCTAATAATAACTTCTCAAGGTTAATTAATAACCATTGTAATGGAGAGAGCAAGTCTGTAAACCACTCTCCCCAATTTGCCGCAAATTCTCTAAACGTTGCATCGATTGATTTTTTGAAACTAGTTATAGTTCCTTTATCCAACGATGGAAAGTTCATATTACTGTAACGACTCTGTAATATTGCTAGCCGCGTCTGTTGTTACCCATGTTGTCCAAATTTCTGGATGTCGCTTTAGAAACTCAACTGCCATATCTTCTGCGGTTGCTTGATTATCATCTGCCCAAACTAACATAGAAGTAATTACATCTCCAGTTAGTCCGCGAGCTGTTAAATAATCTGCTACTGCACTATTAATGTTTGGTGTTACAATAGTTCCTGTTGCTGCACTCGGCCAGTTCATTGGTCTTGCATCTGTACAATCTAATTGTGCAATACAATCGCTCCAATGTGTTGAATCAAATTCAATATCAGAATCAAGTTTAACCATTCCTAAACGACCTACTAATACTGTAGGTGCCCAATAATATCCAAACACGCCTGCTTGTTTTAGTACTTGTCCTTCCCAATATGCATTCAAGCCTGTGCCTGAACCTGGGTCAATAATCTTCCAACCTTTTGCTTCCATGTCAAATGCACGGAATAAGTTTTCGTTGTGTTTCTTACAACTCCAACCTTCTGGGCAAATTACAATTCCACCTTTGCTTGAATCTTCTGGGTGTGGGAACAAGTCTGGTCTTGCTAATACTTGTTCAATTGTTGTAAGTCCATGTTGCTCTACAATATAGTCTGGAACATACCAACCTTCACCTGCTCCTACTACAACTTCATCTCTTAATTGAACAAGAGAGTCGCTTGTATCAGAATTGATATTAGCAGTTGCTTCGTCACCTAACAATGATGTCCATGCTTCTCCAAAGATATTTGGTGAGCCTGTAGCCATCATAGATGCAATTGTGGCGTCTATGCCGCCTGGTACTAATTCTGTGTCGTGTCCATATCCATGTTTTAGAATATAAGCATCAATGTTAGCAATCATTGATCCAGATTGCCAATTTAACTCAGCAATTTTAATGTCATCTGCCTTAACAACAGTTGCTGACATGATCATAATCATCATGCTTATGAGTGATGTTAAATATTTCATAATATTTCCTTATAGTAAAATTAAGCGTATTGCTTAATGTCTTAATTATACGTTGTAATTCAACGTTTGTCAAGTTTGTTTTCCATTATTCCAGAGAATAATGTAAAGAGAAGAAAGGATACTATTATAAGAATAAATATCCCCATTACTTGCATATCTGATAGTGGTGTATTTAATAATTCAATCATATATTAACTTGAAAAGTCCATTCGCCAAGGATACATTGTTTGTCCTAGTGGTTGTAAGAAGTATTCTTCAAACAATATAAGAACAACAATAGCAAACACAACCTTAACCCACTTGGGCCAAGTTGCTTGCCAACGATGAAATGGTCTTAGTATAAACATAAAGAATTTACCTAATACATTTACAAATCTATCTTTTAAATTAAATGGTGGTGCTAAACAAATGACTGTCGCAATAAGTAACCACCAAAGCCAAGTTTCTTCACCATTTGGAAATATAAGAGGAACAGATAACCCTGCTACCATATATAATCCTATATATTTTTTGAAATGATCTAAAATAATTATTCTCCGATGCTTTTATTTATATCTTTTCGTACAGTATCTGCGCCAGTTGACGTTTTATCTGTGGTTCCGACATGTTCTGGGTCACTGCATGCTCCAACACATGTTCTGAGTGGAGTGTTTGTGTTCCATGTTTCTTCTATTCTCTGAAACTCTTTGCTTTTGTTAATTTCATCAAGTGTTTTACCAGACTTTAAATGGATATTTTTAATATCATCACCTAGTAGTTCTTTTAGTTCGTCAAATGCAAATTCTATTCCAAAAAAACAACAAGGTATTACATATCCATCATACCTAACGCCCATTGCATTCCCTGAGCTATCTTTGATTATATTTTTACATTTAGGATAAATCATTTAATACCTGTTTCCATGTTTTGCTATGTAATATCATTTCTTTTGGAGTTCTATCATCGCCTAGTATCACATTAAAATTGTCCAAGTTTAATTCCGTAGCAAATCGTTGTGCCTGTGCAACTTGATGATAATTATGCTCAAATACCAAGTATCTCCAAGTTATTTTTCCATTAAAATGTTCTCTTAGTGTACGAATTCCTAGCAATATACTTTCCCATTTTGCATTTACTCTATATATGTGATTAGTATCTTTTAGTCCATCTACTGCAAACTCTACCATGTCTGTATTTTGCAGATAGGTTGCAAATTGTTCCCACCATTGTGCATTGCGTCCACTTCCATTTGTACTGAAATGTAACTGTGGTCTTTGTTTGAGAGTAAGTAAGTATTCTAATTGTTCAAATAATGTTCCACTGTAAATTGGATCACTTAGTGCCATATTATAAGTTAAACCTTGTAGATTGTTTTCTGGCCTAACTAATAGTTTAAAATTTTCTATATCCAGATCAGTTATGGCAAATTGACCTCTGGTTTGAGTTCTATTACAACCTGGGCATAACAAATTACATCTTGTACTAGCTTCTAGATTAACTCGCCTTCGCCAATTACCCCACGAATCTACGTGAGAAAAGTTTGTGTTAAGTCCTTCGTACACGTTAGTCTTTATCAGTTTTGCTGAATTCAATATCAAGATCTACTAACCCATGTTGAATATCACCTGCTAATGCACGAATATCTTCTAACATATATTGTACTTGTGCTTTATCGTAACTACCTGCGGTTTTATAACGTTCTCTGTGTAACATTAAACCTTTTGTGTGTAGTACTTTTATTTTGTCGTATACTTGTTCTATTGAGTGTGCCATAACATTCCTTTCTAGTCGTAAATAAATGGGTCCTTTTTCTTCAGTTCTTCTAGTTTCTTTTTCATTTTGCGTTTGTATTTCCATTCTGCAATTTTGTTCTTAATCCATTTAATCATAGTTTGTCCTCTTTTGTGAATACCGGTACGTTATACTGTTCTTGCCAACGCTCTGCGTCTGCTTCAGTATCTACCATTGGCTCGCCTTTGATATTTAAACTAGTATTTAACAACATTGGACAATTTGTAGCCTTTTTCCATTCGGTTAGTAACTTGAATAAGCCTGGATGTTGTTGTTGGTTTACAGTTTGTACTCTGCTTGTGTTATCTAAATGTGCAATAGCAGGAAACAATTCCGGTTGCTTACAAACACTTGTGTATTGCATATATGGTCCAACTGGTCCATCGAAGTAATCGCTTGCATCTGATTCAAGTATAACTGGTGCAAAAGGTCTGAATTCTTGTCTACGTTTAACTGTGTTTACTCTATCTTTAACATCAGCGCCACGTGGGTCTGCTAATAAACTTCTATTACCTAATGCTCTAGGTCCAAACTCTGCTTTGCCATTTGCAACACCAACTAATCCTGTTGATTGTAATTGTTTTAGCGTATTGTTTACAGGATAGTCGCCTGCTATATTGTATCCTTGATAAGGACCTGTCCATTGTATAAAGTCTTGTTGATATGCCAATACTGCACCCAAACTACTACCTGCGTCACCTGGGTTAGGCATTATCCATACATTACCATTGTATTCATTGTATGCTATACTGTTTGCAACACAATTTAATGCACAACCTCCCATAACAACCAAGTTATCACTGTTTACTAATCGTTTTGTTTCTTTGATTAAATGTTTGAATACATATTCATACACTGCTTGTGTACCTGCGGCAATATCTGCATAGTCTTGTATTGTATTAAGCTCTGGTGCCCAAGTTAAGCAACCTCTGTGTAAGTTCTCACGGAATCTAACACCAGCATTGCCTGGCTTTAGTGGTTTAAAGAAGTCATCATATATGCGTTTCTTATACTTGTCTGGGTCACCTAATGCGGCCCAACCCATTAATATGTATTCATCTTCATTGGGTTTTAATCCTATTCGTTGTGTCATAGCACTATACCATAAACCAACGCTGTGAGGATATCCTTGTGAGTATACACGTTTTAGTTTACGACCTTCACCCTTCCATACAGTTAGGGTTTCCCATTCGCCAATTGAATCAACAACTAATACGGCTGCATCTGTATAAGGACTTGTGTAGTAACCTGCGGCTGCGTGTGAATGATGATGTGCAATACTATTATACTTGCGTTGTTTGGGATTACCTTCTCTGTTTAACCAACCTAAATAGGGAATACAACTCTTTACTATTGGTTTGTTAAATGCAGTATGATATTGTCCTGCCCATATTTGTCTAGCACGTTTCCACATGTCACGTTCATAAAACACAACTGTATTTGGATACCCACCGGCATCTAGTGTTTGCATTACTGTATCGGGATGTAGGTCTCTATCGTTCTTTTTACGACTACTGCGTTCCGAATGTGCAGCGAATACTAATTCCCCATCTACTACACTAGCAATACTGGAATCATGTGTTCCAACGTTTACTCCCCATACAGTACTCATGTAAAGAAGTACGATCTAAGTATGTTATCAAAGTAATTGTATAGTGCAATTGCACTTAGCATTAGCACAACTAATAAGCCTAGTCCTGCTGTTGCCCACAATTGACGTTTGGTTGTTTTATCAATCATAGTTCTGTGTTCTTACCTGCTATGTAACCGGCTGCAAATGCTCCTGCGCCTCTGGCAGTTCGTTTTGCTGCATCTCGTCTTGCTTCTGCTCTTGCTTCTCTGTCCCACTGTTCATACAGTTCTGGATCATTAATTCTAGTCCATTCTTGGTAATCCCAAGTCTTTTTAGCAACTGTTCCAAAGTATCTGGCTGATCCAAATGCTCCAAATATAAATGTTAGAAACAATCCCATACCCCAAAACGTACTACTAAACAATATTGGAAGTGCTGGCCACAATATGTATCCATATGTTAACATACCGCGAAGCTTGTTGCGTCTAACTACTAGTTCATATGGGATTTGTTTATCTTTGTATCCTTGTCCTAGTGGTAGAAATCTATATACAATGTGGGCAATTGTTAACCCCACAAACCATATAAATCCAATTAATATTCCATATCCTTCTGCATCCGACATACTGTTCTCCTTTATTTCCTACTCATCCCACATGGTTCTGGGTTTAATCGTTGCCATTCTTTGTATTGGTCAATGACTTCTTCTTTTACATCCTGATAAACCATATCATGAATGCTGCTTGTACACCACTCACAAAAGGTAACAGGTAATATACCAAAGTGTCCTTGTATTCCGCCTGCATCCTCATCATATGGGCTACTGCATATGCTACAAGTGTTTTTGGGTTCAAAAGCAGTTAATACGTCTTTTGGACTTGGCTTGGACATTACTTGATGCTTCCGTTAACTACACGTTTGCTATTGGGATGTCTCTTAGCAGTGTGTGTACTGTGACTCATGTTCTTACGTAATTGTTTCTTGTTGCGTTCCGATGTTACAAATGGTATATTCCTTTTTCCCATTTTTATTCTCCATTAAGTGATATTATAACTATTTATACAACTCTGCTTCAGTTTCCGTTTGTTCCTAGTCCTATTAGCTTTGACAGGTTAAACCATGAATCTCCGCGAACATTTATTGTTAAAAGCAGAATAAAACCCCAGCCTAAGCTGAGGTTCGTTTACGCTAGAATTACTTTCCTGCATCTACAAAAGCATATAGTGCCTTTGCTTCTGCTAGTATTTCTGCACTAGTTGGATATAACGGAGCATCTTCTATCGATAGTATCTGTCCTGTTTCAGGATGTCTATCTTGAGATTGTTCCCAATTGTTCCTAACTGAATGAAACCTGTCTGTTATCAGGTCTTTGGCCATTGCCAGCACTTCTGTGCGTATTTCGTATGCGTTTTTGTTTTGCATAATGTTTCTCCTGTGTGTATGTGTGTTACGTAATAGTATTCTATTACCCATATATTATAACATAACAATAGGTGTATGTCAATGCTCTAAGACACGATAAATAGTACTATGAAGGACTTTGACATATATTCAGTGGAATACAGTGCAGGCTGGGGCGGAACTTGGTTGACTTGGCTTATTAATCAACATTTAGATACAAAAATTGAACTAAGTCTTGATTACGATCCAGCTCAACAAGACTTTGGCTTAGGCGAATCTAAAACAGTAGACGACAAACCCTTAGAGCAGAGTCCATTTCATTGGCATCATACAACAGAATCGTTTGATCAATTTGTAGAGAGATCAGGACATACTGAAAGTTTTTGCTATAAACTATTTCCCATGCACAATTGGTTTGAGCCAGAAGGTAGAGCCATGAAGCCACACTACACTAAGTTTAGATTTATGCCGTATATTGATCAAATACTAGCAAAGGAATTCATATTGCGTAAAATAATTGCTATAAACGTCAACGACAGTTGGCGTTCTACACGAACAAGTGAAAACTTTATAAACGATCCTTATAGATTTGGAAAAGACGTAGCTAGTCAACCGTTAAACCGACTAAAGCAACACAGCAGTAATCCTATTCATAAGAACATAATTCCCATAGACATGGGTAAACTATTAAACAATGATAAGAACGAATACAACAAAATACTAGAATCTATAGAATGCGAACCATTGTCTGATATAGAATCACATTGTTCAATGTATGTGGAACAAGCATTACATACTAGAAACAATCCCTTATAAAATGCTAAGAGTAGACGGACACGATTGCTGGCATGAATTGTTAAACAACGATCCCACTACCAATCTCCATACTCAAGATGCACTACGAATTAGACTTGTGGATGCTGAAGCTATCTGTACAGAGATAAGTTGGTTGAACATCAATGAAGCAGGTGATATATTAAAAGAGTATCTACCCGAATTCCCCAATATAAAACGTGCAGTATTTTATAGATCACCGGTTCCTTATCTCAATCCCCAATACAGCAACTCAATAGATCTAGTAGATTTTAATATATTTCAACACAGCAATCACAAAATTGACGTAGAGTTCCAGGACTTGGATAAACTAGTAGAACAACAATTGGAAATGCCAAAACTACACGTAGATCAAAGTCTCAATCATTTAGAAAGTTTATATTGGATAAAGGAAGATGAAGAATTTTACTTCAAAGTCAAGAAAGAAGAAACCTACTACAAATGGTATCAGATAATACATCTAAACAAACCCGAATACAGTTTAGATGATTATCATTCAATGATTCGATCTAAACTATTGTGAATCGTCTACTACCAGTTCTCCAACCATTATTATCTCCGTTGCGTTGACTCTTATAAGCATGACAACTAACACACAATTCATCTAGATTCTCTAGTACATTGTTGTGTGGATTGCCATCTCGATGATCTATTTGTGTGCGTCCCTTAAAGTCCTCTGGCATCTTAGTAAAATCAGTCCAACATTCAAAGCCCAAATGACCATCACTGTTAGAACACTGTCCTGTAACAAACGGAGTTACACCCTTTGCATAGGGATGTTTTCCATAGTTAGCTCCTTGACAATGCCCACAAACAGGACGATATCTGGGATTGGGATCACTTAGTTTACCTGTATTACAACATACTCCTTTGGAGCATCCATGGTTACAACATGTAGGTCTCATAGTTTTAGTTCCTCTTATAACTAGTATCTATAACCACAGTATACGACAAGACATCTTGCTTGTCAACCTTTCTAAAGTGTTTTAACGATATGCGTTGGGCGAGGTTGCAAGTTTAAAAAGAAACAAGATACTTACCGAAGGTCTGCACAAAATTTTTTCAACCCCTTATAGTTCTACATATAGTAGTGGATAGTTCTATATAGTAGGGAGTTCTTCGTGCGGACAGCGTTCGTGCTAGCTCATACAATCGCTGGCACTACACGCTTGAAGAAACCCCACTCTGACTCCGTGCTAGGTGACTTCAATAGTAGATATAGTTATAGTATACACCAATATAGTTTTAGACATCTTCGCTGGCGTGAGTTCTAAGTATAAACATAGTAGTATAACATTCCAAGCCGAAGTCAAGTAAGAACTCTTATATAACCTATATAGATAGTAACAACAACTAGGATAGTATACTACTAAAACTAATAACCAATGCTAATAGTAGTAACAATACACATAGTAGCTATAGTTTATATAGTAGTAGTATAGTAAAGAACATAGTAGACTATAGTTAAAGCATAGTAGACTCGTACAGTAAGCAACGTCTACCACGTATCCGTTGTACAACTGTGGTGCTACGCACCGTAGTCGTAGTTGACTCAAACAACGCATACGGGCGATCTATGGTTGATTATAGTGTGACATAGTGTGGTTTAGAATAGGTATTCTTTTTCTAAAACCGTGGTTGGCAATGGGCTCGAAATAATCAGGAAGGGTATGATTCAGCCTATATATCGTATCGTATGGTGTGTAACGAGCCGGTTAAGGTGTATATGTATGGCCATGATGGTGTCAAATTTGCTCATATACCGTACAAAACCACAATATAGGGGTATGTTCTCTACTATAGGGAATACCGGTTCTAAATGGTGTCAAATAAAGCTGATAAACCAAGACTTTTCGGTTGACAAAGGGTGTAAAATAGTGTATACTATATAGTATAATATGAGAATAACTGAAAGGACAGTATGATCAGAATAGGGTTAATGATACTAGTAGGACTAAGCATCTATTGGTTATTACACAGTTTCGCTACTACCGTGGGTTTATAATGAATAATTGGATTACTACTACTGCGTATAGTATACTATGTATCGTAGCAGTTACATGGATGGTATTAATGATTTGGTTGGGTTTTGGTATACTGGATAGGCTCACTTATATAGCCGAAAGTTCAGACTATCATATACAACTATTAGATAACATATGGGGCGAATTAGATCCGCTGGGAGACCTGGGTTTACTAAGTCATAACCGGAGCTTTAGTTGTGAAATAAATTAGGTTGACAACGGCAAGATTTCTTGCTATAATGTGTGTATAAATTGAAATAAACTGTGAGGGTTAACTATGACTATATTAGAGAAGACTGTAACCGCCGAAGATGTGGTATGGGAAATGGATTCAAACGAATTCAATGTGCCAGACGGAGAATATCGATTCCGTACTACTATGTTTGACTATAAACAGGACAACAACATCAGCTTAGTATGGGAGTCAGACCTGCCTGTAGAGGTTAATCAAGGCTACATGGACAAGGATTCCGCACTAGCAGCCGCGGCCCATCTCATAGATAGCTGTGGATATTGGGGTCGATTCTTAGAAGATATTCGTTACGAACCCATTAGTAACACGTTTGATATTAGCATAGGTTCATAATCATGAGTAATATCAACATAACCAAACAACAAGCAGACAAAATTACGGAGGAATCCGTTAAAGAATACTTAGCCCGTGGTGGAAAAATCACGGTATGTGAAGCTGGTGCCCGCACTGAGAACATTCAGGTGGGTCAATGGACACGCAATCGCAGGCGTAGTCCAGCTAAAAGCCCACCAGCCACAGAAGAATAGGCAACTATTCAATCTCCATCTGGGAGATCAGTGTAGTACGCTAGGTTGCTACAGTGTAGAAACGGTCACCATCCCTTGTGTTTAGGGGTTGGCTCCTTAACTAACTATACTAACCCGCTAGTGTTGAACCGTGCTAGCGGGTTTCTTATGACCTAAGGTTCAAACATATATATGATATCAACTATATGACCCCACCTTTTGCATACGTATGCAACCGTTTGTTGTATTAATCATACATCATATATACTATATCATATATATGACCGGCTATGATATACCAAGATGTCTAACAATACCACAACCATTCTGGGTCAATAACGAACAATCTATATGAATACCAAGACATTTCGGTTGACAATATGTATTCTTTCATGTATAATATAAGTATATTCAACAATAAAGGAGTACCTTTTATGACAGTAACAGACAAAATGCTTACAGATACTATGGGTTTGGTTCACAATATGAACGCAGATCAAGTAG
>Ga0213869_10000342_pt1 | contig 38597 bp, 64 predicted proteins | sample PICome_10_FD_160083 | JGI IMG/M metagenome (GOLD analysis project Ga0213869, IMG submission 160083) | Coastal seawater microbial communities near Pivers Island, North Carolina, United States - PICO132 | ecosystem: Environmental > Aquatic > Marine > Coastal | place: USA: North Carolina...
CCTGCATGTGTACATAATCTATTACCAATTAGTACTGACATTTGAAAATGTTTTTCATTTTCTCTAAAGAATTGTTCGTATTGAAACATCATAGTTGATTGAAACCCTGCAGTACTTCCTCTTCCTTTAATACCAGGCCAATAGTGAATATCGTGGTTCCCTATTAAAAGATAAACCTTTTTTGATGTGTCTAACTCTTGTTTCTTTTTGAACTCTACGATATTCTTAATGTTATCTAATTGGGTTACAGATGGAATGTCGAATGAATCGAAGTAATCTCCAATAAAGACAATGTTATCGGCATCATCGTGGTTTGCGACGATTTCCTCCCAAACATCTCTACCATGAATGTCTCCTATGTATATTGTTTTACCGTTCATCTTTGTTTTGGTTTATTAATCTTTTTAATTCATTATACCCCACAAAATCTTCAAATTTGTTATTGTATTGTTCTAACATACGTTTAGCAACTTCATAATGTTCATCAGTTATACAACTTTCAATAACTCTTTTAGTTTTATCCTTCGCTTTTATTTGATTTATCAACGTCATCTTTTATATTTTTAATTAAATCTTTTATTTCTTTACATTTTTCATATTCCTCAATGGATTCAAAATAATCCATTGACTTACTTAGACTATCTAACCAATCATCTTTCTTTAGTTCAGATGTCATAACAAAATTACTAACAGTGTTTATTATTCTAAAAACTGTTATACTCTCTAATTTTTCTTCGTAAGCTTTTTTTACTCCATCTATAATTAGTGAGTGTATAACCCACTTATTATTTTTTAAAAATTCTTTTTCATCTCCTCCACTATTGAAGTAAAAATCTTTCATATTTTAAATAATTCTTCTTTATATTGTTTATATATAAGTTCACAATAACAATCACTCATAAACGCAGCGTCCTCTTCTGAAAAACTATGTAGTGTACTGGTTAAACTTTTTATTAGGTTCATACGAGTATGGTGTCTATCTATTGAGGTGATTATACTATTTAATTTTTTATCTATTAAAATATGTGTAGGTAAACCCATAGGATTGTTTTTAACAATATGTGTTTTGCTTATATACTTCATTAGAGGGTTGTTGAATGATATTTCGTTTTGAATCATATATCAAATATAGTAAATATATTTTAATTATCCAAATATAATTCATTTATTACTTTATGTAATTTATGATCGTTAATCCCTAAGTTATCTTTCAGTTCTTTTATATCAGAACAACTCATATCTAATTTTTGGTAGTATTCTTCGTGTAACACCAATAAATTATCTAATATAGATATAAAATCAAAAAACACAGATCTGTCCCTAGTGTTGTCTAATATCTTTAAAGAAGATTCTATATCTCCTCTATGTATCTTTTCAATTAGTAAGTGTGCACTACTTCTTATTATATTAACTTTTAACTGTTCTAACGTACTATCTAATTTGTCTCTAACATCTTTGATAGTATCACTGTTTTGTTTTAGTTCTTTAAGATTGTCTGATGATATTTCACCACCTTTTCCGACAACTCTAACTACTGATATTTTTAATCCTTCATTATCCATACACCAATATTACAAAATTTTTATTAAAAAATCAACAACCGTTTGGATTTAATCTAATAATTTACTATATTTGTTTTTAAAATAACCATTATGAATATATTTGTTTTAGATTATGACACAAAAATATGCGCTCAGATGCATTGTGATAAACATTGTGTTAAAATGATATTGGAAACCGCACAACTACTTTGTGGTGTACATCATGTGATAGAATCACAATTAGAGGTACCTTATGGGTTATCACATAAAAATCATCCTTGTTCTATATGGTCGAGGGAATGTATTGAAAACTATGTGTGGTTATGTGATTTAGGAATTGAGTTATGTAAAGAATATACCCACAGATATGGTAAGAGACATAAATCACAAGATATTATAGAATGGTGTATTGTTAATTTACCTAATTTAGAAGAGAAAGGTGATTTAACAGAATTTAGATTGGCTATGCCTGATGAATGTAAGATTGGTGACGCAGTGGAATCGTACAGAGAATACTACAATGTATTTAAAAAAGGATTTGCTAAATGGAAAAATAGAGAAGTTCCTTATTGGTTTATCCCTGTAAATGATTCATTAGAACACCACCGAGTGACGAAGCATGTATCATAACGTTATTAATAACGTCATCATCTAACTTAGTTTTTCTTTTTGTGTAGTCTAAACCTAAGACACCAATAAACTTATCATCAATAGTTTTAATTGCAAATAAATAACCTGACTTACAACCACTTTCTAATGCTGAGTATTTTAAACCGTATGTTGCGATCTCATCATCTTTATAATCAGGTACCTCAATAGTCTCTAAATTTACCAATTGATTCATAGATCTAGAAAACAAATGTACTGGAATGTTTTGATAATTATTTTGTATTGATGAGACACCTGTGTTCACTGACTCATACATTACAGAAAATTTAGTTATAGATTTACCTGTTGGGTAAAAATGTCCACCATTATGAAATTGTGTAACCCAAACTCTATCCGCTTTAGTACCCTCTCTAATCTCCTCTATTTTATTAGTTACTAATTCACTAACTCTTAGAGCTTCCTCAACCATATCTGGTTTGTTTTTTTTATCTAATCTACTCTTCAATAATAAGACAATTACTGGACTTACAACTCCAGTAATAAACGCTATAACCAATTCTAACATAATTTACCCACTTTTTAATAAATAAATATATGTAATGTTAAGAAAATGTAATAATTATACAAAAAAAAATGGGGATTACTCCCCACTTTTCTCAAAATTAAACAACTATAAACTATAGTATTGATTCACTTAGAGTCCATAACATTTTGTTTACCTCTAAGTTTTGATCGATAGAACGAATCGCTCTACTACGTGATCTACGTACTTTTCCGTTGTCTTTTGGTGTAACTGTTAGGATTCCACCTTGTAGTAAATTCTCTTGAACTCTGTTGAAGACACTCCATAAATCGTTACCCGCATCTTCCGATCTACGAATTTGTAACATTTGATTTATGTCAATCATTTTATCTTCTCCCCAACGATAATCCGCTACTCTTTGTGCGAAATCATATTGTTGTGTACCAGTAAGTTCTTTACTCATCATACTTTGTACTCTACCAACAACCATAGGAATCTTTTCAGTGGTTTTTGTTACAACATTTAAGATGTCTTCTTTTTTAAACCCTTTGTGCATAACTCTAAAAGAATCAAAAGTTTTGTCTGCGATAACCAATCCGTTAGAACAAACTAATCTGAACAAACCAACGTGAAATCTAAAAGATGAAGACCCATCGTGAGAGTTAGTAAGAAGAATCTCTGGGTGTGTATCACCCATTTCTTTTGAAAGGTTAATATGACTTTCGTTTCTAAAACGAATCATATGTTTTTTGTAAGGTGCTGAAGCCTCATAACCTTTTCTCGTTTTGGTTTGTACCGCCTGTGTCGGTTCCCAACCTTGTTCCCCCAAAATATCCATCACCTCCGTTGTGGGGATAAATCTGTAAATGTGTGATAGATGTTTAGATGGCTTTTGTGTTAAAGCCGAAGGACATTTTTGCCCTATTTCATTTAAATTTAAGTAATCCATAATTATTATTTTTTTGATATATACAAATATAAGGATCATTTTTCGATATAACAAACATTTTATTGTTTTTTTTTAATATTTATTGAATATATTTATAATTAATGAAAAAGTTAAGTAAATTAGAGAAGAAGGTATTCGCATATTTAGATAGACATGTTTCTAGTGTAGCTAATAAACAAACCGCAATTAGAATTTTAACAAAAGATTTTGGGTTTACACCTGAAGAAGTATTACACTTATATACTTTATGGTATTATTCACAGGAACGTGACTTAGAGGAGTTTGAGTATGAAGAAGAGGGATTCTTACCAAAATTCATAAACACATTAACTACATTAGACAAAGATGGGATAGATAAAATTACTGATGATTTATATGATAGTGGTGTGTTAGATAAGTTGTTGGGTCCTGATTTTAACGCCAATTGTGGTGGTTGGAGTTCTACTTTACCTTGTATAAGTTTTAAAAAAGATGGAATACAAATAGAATTAGATAGACAAAATTGGGAGTCTCATTTTTCTGGTTTATCTGATGAGGATAGTTGGATGTACCATCAAGCTTATGGACATTATAGTAATCCTGAAGAAGTAGATTATGAGGAATTTGATTATGCTTATACTGATGATGAGACTATTGAACATTTAAAAACCTTATCTATTATGTCAGGTAAACATAATTGGCCTGGTAAAGATGGAAAGATAAGAGATGGGGAGGTATCATCATTTTTGAGTAAAATATTACCTGTCAATGAATATGATCATATTGTTGATGATTATTTATTGGAGTTTGGTTCCCAACTTGCTAGATCTAAAGAAGCCGCAGTAAGATACTGTTATGAAGATCAAATTACTTATATGCCAAATACCACAAGATGTGAAGGAGGTGACTATTGTATTTTCATCTCATACGAAGATTTAAAAAATATAGTCGTTAATGAAAATTTGGTAAACTTGTCAGAGTTAAATGGTGAGGAAGTAGTAAATGACGATGTACATATATCAGACTGTTGGTATGATACATGGGTAGACAAAGAGGGCGCACAAGAGTGTATTAGTGATTTAAATGATTCTTTAGATAGAGTAATAGAAAAGTTAGGTGAAGATGAAGATACAGATTTAAAAGAACTATTTAGACAAAGAACCGAAATGATGAATATGTTAGAGAAAGCAGGATTTGTGGAAGAAGGCAAAGGACCAACCAATTCATTTTATAAATCAAAGGATGGTAAAATTCAAATATGGACAGATCATATAAACTATAAAGATAAAAAAATTAAATTTACTTATGAGGGTAAATCACATCTTATACCTTTTGAAGAATTACCTAATTGGATATATGGGACACCCTTAGATTTAAATGAAAGTGTTAGAGTCAATAAAAAATTGTTAAAAGAACAAACTGAGGATATAAATAAAATATCTATATTTGATTTTGATGGTACTCTAATGAAAACACCAGATTCAACAGAAGGTAAAAAACAATGGGGAGAATTTTATGGTAAAGATTATCCACACAAAGGGTGGTGGGGGAAACCAGAATCTTTAGATGACGCAGTGTTCGATATTCAACCAATAGAATCTACAGTATCTGATTATAAAAAAGAAATTAATAACCCAAATACCTTTGTTATTATGTTAACAGGTAGATTACCACACCAATCATCACAAGTGGAAGAACTTTTGGCGTTACATAATATCTATTTTAAAGAGTATCACTACAAAAGTGATGGTGATACACTAACAAGTAAATTAAACACCATTAAATCCCTTCTAAATCGATTTCCACAAGTTAAGGAGATTGAGATGTGGGAAGATAGAGAAGCTCACGTTATTGCATTTGAGGAATGGGGAAAAGAAAATGGTATTAATATTAAAGTTAATTATATAACAGATGATGTTATTCCTTTAAATGAATCTGTAGAAGATAAACTATACAATAAGATGGTAGGAATGATGAAACCACCGTATGGGGATTTCCTTTTAAAGATGGGGTTAGATAAAGATAGTATGGAACAAGTGTTTAAAAAAATGTTTGGTAGTGACGTTAACTTAAGGTTTGTCGACGCATCAGAGATTGAGGAGGATTTTGATGTTGATTATTATATATATGTGAGAGATAATAAAAGAGATTTAAAATATTATGAGAAGGGTTACATTGATAAAAGTAAAAAAATAGATTGGCAATTGTTTGACAACAGTAATGATAAAAAATATAAAGACAGTGATGGTAGAAAAAGAATTGTAATTGATGTCTTAGGAAAAACAGAACTTATATACGATACTGACTTAAATAACTGGGAAGAAGCACCAATATCAATTAAAAAAGATAAATTTTTTACTGAATCAGAAGATAAATTTCATAAATACCACACAAAACTATCTAATATTGTTAAACCACCTTACTTTATAGATTTAAAAAGGCTAGGTATAGACTTTAAGGACTGGAAACCAATACTATCTATCTTATTTGATAGGGATATAATAATAGATGGTGTATCAAAAACTCTAACTAGAATATTAGATACCGAAACTGAGAAGGAAATATACGGAGAGTGGGTTTATGAAGATGGTTGGGTATATAACAATTATATAACAGGTAAATATGAAAACACACTACCTGATTAGTTTTTAGGGTAAGGTAAATGTCCTAGATTTAAATATGTTTCATATATAAAATCCATAACACTCTCTTCATTACAATAATACATATTCCACATATCTACACTAAACGCATCATTAAAATAGATATCACCTTCTTCTCCATAATCTTCTTCATAATTATCACCTTCTTCACTTACATACTTTTCGTAACACCACTCAAAGTAATCACTATCTAAAATTTCTCTGTATTGATCTTCACCGTCCGATTCTAACCTAAACTTAAATGTGAGTATTTTGTCAATATCACATAAAATTTCAAATACTTCTTCTATCACATAATCCATAACATATTTTCGAAATAAATATACTAAAATATAATAATGCGCAATTTTAATTTATTTTTTTTTGCAATATCTATCATATGTTTAGTCCCTCTACTCTTTCCATCCCAAAAAACTATACATGCATCTGCAACATTCGACATCTCTTCATTTCTTTTATACCCCGCACTTTTACCGAACACATCCCACATCGCTGGATATTTTTCTAATTCGTAGTGGTTTTCAGTCGCATATCTTTCCCCTAACCTATCTGCACCACTCGCAGTACCAGAAATGATAGTCACTTCTTTTTGATTCCTTAAAATGGAATTTAACTTATCTCTAAGTTTATAATAGTTATTAAATGTCCTACTACCCGCAACAATTACTTTCATTTCCCTTTTTTATCTTTGTCTGAAATAATTAAAAGATTTTTATATTTTACATGTGACATAACTACTTCTCTTAATGAAGGAATGTCACTCCATATAATACTATGTTCAGATTCAGGATTATATTCTCCCCCAACCGCATATGTAAATATAGTGTTAGGTTCTAATGTTAAATACCCATGCGCATAATCCTTACCAATATAAAGTGGTTTTGAGTCTTTATTTAAAGTATAAAATTCTAACTTTTCCGTTTTTAAATTATATAAAACATCTAAAACTTTTCCTTGTATAACTTTAATTGTTTTTTCTTGTGGTGGATTAGTTTGATAATGTAACCCTCTAAATGTATATTTTTCAGTATTAGTTACTACATTTACTTGACTACATTCTTTTGAATCAAATAAAATAAAATCTCCTCTTTTGTCTGTAAATTCTCTAATCATTCTTTAGTGTTTGTAAATCAATTAATTTATCTAAGTATTGTTTTGCTTTCTTTAAATCCTCAACACCATTTTTATCTTTCCATCTAGTAACATATTTAACAACGTTACCCTCAAAGAAATCTAAGTTATGTGAATGTGCGTAGTCCCACATTTCAATACCTTTGTTGTAGTGATTAGGGTGAACAACCCTTTCTTTAGAATTACTCATATTTTTTTATTATAATAATATGGATTTTTTTTAATTATGTCAAATTTAATATGATATAAAAATATAAAAATGTTCATCTTCAAAACCGAACTGATCACTTGTTGCGTCTTCAGAATTAATAATTTCTGTTCCGTCAACAAAATCATTTACTCCGTAAAATTCAACCGCCGCATGTGCGATAAATTCATCTTCTTCATTAAGATATATTATACCTTCATTTAATGCATCGTCTAAGTAAATTTCACTATCCAAAACATATGCCAGTGGGTATTCTTCCATTTCTTGAAAAATGAGTTCTGTTCTTTTTTCTATATAAAGTTCCTTAAACTTTTTGTCGTCAGTATACCATTGATAATCTTCGTAATAACTTTCTAACTCATCGTCTACTTCGTACACCTTTGTTTCAATATCATCTATCTGATTAAGTAACTCTTCACGTATTGATTCATATTCGTTCATTCTATCATTTAATTCTGATACTTCTTCTTCATACATTGAATAATACTCTTCTTCATCGTCCCCATAGTCTACAGTATCAGTTAGTTTTTCAATTTCCATACTTAACAAATGAATCTCTTTGTTCAATTTGTTTACTTTGTGAGATAATACTTGTTTTTCTTTTTTTAATTCTTCAATGTCCTTAACATAGTCTTCTACATAATATTTTAAATCTTCATATTCTTCTTCTAAATGTATTAGTTCTATCATCTCCTCTTTTGTGGCTAACTTTAAAGATTCTTTTTTGTTTAAGTAATTATCCCATTCTTCTTTCGCAGATTCTTCCGCATTATACATTGCGACTCTATCGTCTAATTCTATAAAACGTTCTAAAAAGTCAGATTCAAAATAACCATAACCCTCGTCCCTTAAAATTCTTTTTACTTTATTATATGCAATATCATACACATTAGAAGCAAATAGGACTCTAACTGTGTCGACATTTGAGTTATTTCTACGTGACACTTCAATGTTGACAACTGGTTGGTAAAATTGACTATTAGAGTTATTCGAAAAAGATTTAAAAACAAAGGGTGTAATATTAAAATAGTCACCAGCCGCTCTCTGAAATATACTTAAAGATTCTTCTGAAGGTATAACCCATTGTGAGTCTTTAACACCATCAAAATCACCGTTTGATTTGTAATTAAATTTATATAGTATTGCAATCTTTGCAGATTCTTCTAACGACAAACCTATTTTTTGTTGTATAAAATTTGAAGATTTAAGAACTTCTTCCCCTTTAATGTTGTTTTTAAATAATACTTTAAAAATTTTTACATATGCGGGTGTAATAGAATAGTCCGTACCACTTAAACCTTCATTCAATATGTTTTTAAATTTAATCATAACCCATATTTAATATCGAAACTATTTATTTTATTTTGTTGCACTTCTATTAATTCATTTTTATCATATACTAAGTCATCTGTATTATTTATAGCAGATTCATATTCTTTATCATTAACCCATAAAAAGTATTTTTTTTCTTCGTTTTTACTATGAAAGTCGCTAATTGGGGTATATTTGTATTCGTCTAAATTATGATAGTCCAACTTTTGGAATGAGATAAACCTCATCGTATTGATTGGTAAATCATATCTAGTATATTCTACATCAACTGTACCATGACCATCACAATTGCTACAGTCTACTTCGGCAGCTCCACCACAATAATCACATTCTACTACACCCGACCCATTACATATACCACAATCTAAAGTGTCCCCTTCTTCACCATCTTCATCTTCCACAAAACCAATACCCTCACATTCACCACATTCTTCTTCACCATCTGAATCACAATAATCACAATCTTCATACCCATAACCAACACATTCATCACATTCTTCTGCGTCCGTATCCATAAATTCATCTATTTCGTCACCAGTAAATTGTATAAACGAATAATATATATCTTTAGCGCCATACATTTCTTCTGTTTTAGGGTCACCTACTAATGGATTTATTAAATAAAATAATGCAACACCATTTACTACTTCACTATCTCTGATACCTAATTTAGTATGTATAAAATCTTCTATCTTTCGATATACGTATTCCTTACGATATTGTTTAGTATCACTATGCCTAATATAATCTTTTAGTTTTATGGGTAATTCAGGATGAGATTTTAATATTAAAGATAAAATCTTCCTATTAACAGTTGTATCCAATAGATCAATTTTTAAGTCATCATTGACTTCAGACATTTCATTTAATATGTTTGTAAGTTTAATCATATATCTTCTTAACCTTAACTGTTAAATCACCATTACCTTTTATTACCCTATGATATATTTCTTTTGGTATGTATGTTCTCTCTGTTAATGGTATCGGTAGATCATTGTCTAATTGAATCATCCAATCAGTGTCACCAACACTCTCAACAATTCTATCTTCTTTATCTCTGTGCCAAACCAATTCCATATCATCTGTATCGTCATAGAATGTTCTAATATGATATCCTTCTTCTACGTATTCATCAAAAGGGTAATTATTTTCTTCTTCCCATTTTTGTAAAGAATCCATATCAAAAACACCTTCATTAGAATCGTAACCACATTTATGACATAAAGAAGGGTGTGTATCATCCTTTTCAATATCCCAACTCCAACTACAATTATTACACTTCATTACTTTGGGTAATCATTTATAGAGTTACCATACTTATCGTGACTAGTATAATAATCTTCTGTATCATCATAATCATCATCTACAGGAAATTCAAATTCTTCATCATCTTTGTATTCACCATCTTCATCTTTTAATTTATTCATAAAGAAATCAAATACTTGATCAATGTTAACCTTCGCCTCAGTTATGTGGTCATCAGCCCAATCGTGTCCATTATTTATTACATCATTAACCATATTAGAGTCGAACTCATTAATCATAATGTCTAATTGTCTCCTCATTTGTTTAAGGTTACTGAAGAACATATAGTTTTCACCTTTAGAACCTTCGTTTAACATTGTGTTTAGTTCACTTTTTATTCTCTGTGTTATATCAAACCTATCTACGGACAATTCATCATCTACATCATCTGGTATTCCATCTGCGTCTAAGTCAGAAGGTCCAACACCATAAAAATCATATTTAGGTTCATCTGTATCAATAACCATCCATTCATCATCTTCATATGATACGTCATCGTCATCATATCTTACCTCATCTTCCCAATCTAAGTCTTTATCTATTACAATATGTTCATCATCTTTGTGAACTACTTTTTTCGGATTATACTTTAATTCATCTTCAATACCCATATCATTAGAATGTCTCAAAAAATCTAATGCCAGTTCTTCATCCTCTCCTTCCATCGCTTTAGCTGCGGCACTATTATATGTTGACCTATATAATTCTTTTAAAACTGTTTGATCTGGTATCATCTTCACAACACTATGCGTATAATCTAACCATATCATATATATGTCAGCCTTATCCCTTAAACCAAATTTTTTCTTACAGTATTGTGTAAATTCTTTAAATAACATTAATCTAACTCCACTCCCTAAACCTAAAGCGTCAACTGCAAAACGTGTTGGGAACCATTTAGTATATACATTCTCGTTTTTATCCATTTTTGTATCACTAAGTAGTTTACCTAAAATACCACCCTCTTTTGCTCGTTCATCGGATTGTTTCTTACTTTCGACATAGTCTTTCCAATAATCTAAATCTGATTCTCCCATCGCTTTAGCTGCGGCACTGTTATAAGTTGACTTATACAATTCACTTATAATCTTATCATATTGTTTTTCTGTTAGTCTAATTCTTTTCATATTATATTTTTTTACCACCAAGTTCCTCCACCAGATAAACCTAATTTCTTAGCGTATCTTGGAAGTCTACAGGACCAATACCCTGCCTTACATTTATCATTATGTCTACCCTTAGAACAACCATGTCTAGCATTGTAAGCTTTCTTTCTATCTGGTTGGGTTAACTTTGCCTTTAAACCACCACTACCAAATCTAATTTGTTTAACTCCTGATGGATTTGATTTTGTTTTTTTAGCACATCCCGAAACATATACTCTATATGCTTTACCACCAGATGAACTTCTTTGGGGTGAACTTGTTTTAACATTTTTACCTCTAAACTTTGCTTCAGATAATATTTCATTATCTTCCATTGGGATATCTAACCATATTTCCTTACCTTCAAATACTACTTTCTTACCAATATCTGTTTTAATTAGTTCTTCATCCATAAAAGACAAGTCAACCTTACCTTCATTGTAAAGATTCCTAACCTCATTAATTAAATTAAAATATGATTCACTACCATATCTGTAAACATTTTCCAACAGAGGTATCTGATTATCTAAATGATATCTTAAACCTTCACTGATAATAGTTCTGTTTTCAGTAATAACCATTCTGTTAATGTTTAATGATTCATTCTTTTTAGATTTTCTCTTCGAAGATTTTCTTTTTCTTGGTTTGTACCCTTTTACTTTGATTGGGCTAGGAGATTGTCCTTTACCTGACTTCCCATCGTTTTTTTCTTTATCTCTTTTACGTCTACATGCAGAGTCTTTAGCTGACTGTGACATATTAGACGCAACACTTTTTGCCCTACACACAGGATACCCACCTTTGTCAGAGTCACCCCTACCACAAGTAGGATGTCCACCACCTTTCTTTTTCCTACATATGTTTACCCAAGGTCCTTGTGGTTGTTTACCCCCTTTTTTCTTTTTTTTTGTACCGAACCATACTGCTAAATCTTCATGAATTTTAATATTGTGAAATGCATCTAAATCTTGTACCATTTCTGGTGAATAAGATTCATTCTTTTTACCACTACAATATTTACCACTACATTTTTTAGTTCCGTCTAAACCTTTTATCTTACCTTTACATACTTGTACTGCATATCCATTAGCGTAAGCGGAAGGGTAAACATCGAACTTAGCTTTCGCAGCATTTTTACCTCTAGCACATAATGTAGTACTCTTTTTCTTTTTTGTTTTTCTTCTCTTCTTTTTTCTACCTTCAGTTAAATCCTCACCCGTTTCTGGGTCTTCCTCATGTCTTCTTTGACTAGACGGCATAATAGAAATACCTTTTTTATTTAACATTTTTTCTACCGCAATAGGTAAAAAAGAAGATACTGCACCCATAGTAACTACCCCAACTATCTTAGCTAAATCTTTTGATTGTTCTTTGAGAAAATTAATGTCCTCTTCACTTACACTATCTTTGTCTCTAATTAATTTAAGTAAAATGTTAGCCGCTTCAGAAGTCTCTTTTCCTTCTCTTCTCGCTGCAGACATAAATTTCCTAAATGAATTACCCATTTTTTCTCTTTTATCCCCAACAAATCTTTTTACTTTATCACCAAAGAACTCATTTACTTCTTTAGGTTCTTCACTCGCAAATAAACCTGTAGACTTACCATCAAACCTCATTTCGTTTAATAGTCTATCGTATTGTTTTTTTGTTAATTTTATCTTCATTTTTTTGTTTTAATCTACTCTATAAATATAGTACCATTCACCATTGTACTCTTCTTCATTTTCTTCCCCATCATACGGACTTAGAGTATCACCTCTATCTTCATTTTCCGCTAAAAATTCTTCTAACCCATCGTTATCAAAAGTACAAAAAGACTCAACCGCATCTTCTAAGTCATATCCCAAATTATCAATGAAATAATCTACACCCTGGTTATTTATCTCATCAATTGTATTATCTTTATAGATTTCTAATAATTCTTCTTTTGCGGTATCATATAAACTATCTAATTCACTTTGTATATCTTCTTTTTCTGATTCTCTATCTGAAATTTCATATTCTAAATCTTCTATTCTTTCTTCAATCTCCTCCATTTCATCCTCATCTTCTTCTACATCTAAATCACCTAATTCAATCTCCAAATCATCCCTTTCTGATTCAAAATCTTCAATTTCGGACTCTAATTCACTTATTCTTTCCCCGAAAGAAAGTTTATCATCGTACCCCGCCTCATCAATAACTTCATCTTCATCCATCTCTTCCACCCTATGTTCCGCCTCTTCTTCTGCAAATTGTTCAACGTTCCAACTATCCAATTCAATGAAATCGTCCAACCAATACCTATCAATGTAATTTATACCACCTTGATTTTCCACATAACTATCAAAATATTCTCTCATAGCGTCATGAGCCTCAGCATCATCACCAATTGCATATGATTTACCATCATCTACATTTCGATATAATTCTAAACCAAAGTGACCAAAACCTTCTTCTTCTAATAAGATAGGTGGAATGTTAAGATTTAATGATAATGCCATTTGTTTATCGTCAATATCTTCAATACTTGAAATATCTGATAAATCTTCATCAGTCATATTGTCAAAATCTTCTGTATCCATACCATAATACTTCTGATAAAGATGTATAATTTCTAATTTAGTATCTAATTTTTCAATATCTAAATCTTTAGTAAGAAAACTCCAAATTTCTGCAATTTCATCATCAATACCCCTTTTATCCATAATTTTCACAATCTTTTTATGGAAAGGTAATACTTTACGTTCTTCTGTTATTAAGTTTAATAATTTCATAATTAATAGTCTTGTAACATTATATAATAATAAATATTGTCATTACCTCTAAAAGTATCAAAATCACCATAAGGTGATAAATCTTCTGGCGTAATGTGATCTACATCATAATTGTGAAATTCTGACCAATCAAATGTAACCCAATCTGGCATCTTATTTATTACATAATCGTTATTTTTTTCTGTCTTATTGATATACCCTAATTCTAATAGATAATAAGTAAGTTCATTATCCAACCTATCATAAACGTAATCGTATATTATCAACCTAACAGTTTCTCTACCTTCTTCGGCAATATCCGACATTTTCATTTGGTATGGTGCACCATTAGCACTTGCTGGTAACTCACCCCATTTTTCTGCAACTTCATCATACGCCTCAATAATTCCTTTAGCGTTTTCATATTCTCCCATATTTTCTCTTAAATAATCGATAACATCTTCTTCATCCATTTCCCCCTCATAGTGAGAAGCCTCTTCGTTAGCAACCATTCTTTTATCTGTGTCAGATACATATACAAAATCTAAATAAGTGTTACCACCTAAATGTTCCCAAACTTCAGACTCTTGACTCCACCTATCTTCACTATAAGTACGTTTTGAGTCCTCAACCTCTCTTTCATTAGCTATTGAGTAGTGGTTATCATCTGAATAACTAAAGAATATAGGCATCTCATAGTTCGGGTAATCCATTTTTTCAATCAAAAAAGGAGGTATTTTTAAATAGTCTGCCAATATCAACCCTCTATCGTCAAACATATTCAACAAATTACTATATTTTATATTAGGGGTTTCTGTATTACTATAATCTCCTTCGTCATTATAATTCCATATGAAATAGTTGAATATTTGGTTTATGGTTTCTGAATCATCAAACCCCAAAGTTTTGTTAATGAAATTAAATATATTACCGTAATAGTCTCCATAATCTTCTTCATATGGATACAACGATAATGGTAATGTCCTCCATTTATCCACAACCATTTTATGTATAACTTTACAACTTTTAATTAAATATTTTTCATTTATATTACTCAAACCTTTACTTTTATATATAAATAGTTAATTTTTAATTAAAATAACAGTATTTATATAAAAATATAATATGTTAAAAGTAGAAGTAAAGAAGGGTAATATTGAAAGGGCGTTAAAACAATTAAAAGGTAAGTTTATAAAGACTAAAGTTGTTAAAGAATGTAGGGAAAGAGAATATCACACAAAAAAATCTGTTAAAAAAAGGGCAGAAAAAATTAAAGCTTCGTACTTACAAAAAAAATATGATAGAGAAAATTAAAATATTATGAACAAAGAAGTTTTATCGTTATTAAACGAACAGATATGGTTAGAAAACACTGCATCCTTTTTCTATTTAAAGTTATCAAAATTATTTAGTGAAAATAACTACTTTGGTATTTCTAATTTTTTCTTAGAACAATCTAATGAAGAAAGAGAACATATGATAAAGATATTCACATATATATTAGAACAAGAAGGTGAAGTAAATGTACCGAACTATAATTTTATAGAGGATGAAGATTTAGATTTTAACATAGTAAATCTCTTTGAATGTTCGCTAGAAAATGAAAGAAAGGTTACTAACTCAATAAATAAAATAGTTTCTAAATGTAAGGAAGTGGGTGATTATACTACAGAAAATTTTCTACAGTGGTTTGTTGTTGAGCAAAGGGAAGAGGAAAACAAGTTCAAAGAAATTTTAGATAACCTAAAAATTATAGGAAATAACTCTGTAGGTTTATATGAGTTAAACAAAACCTTAAACCCACCAACAAAATCTGAAGAATAGTTATACTTTAACGTATATGTATATATTTTCTAAAGATTCTACGAATTTTATATCACCAAACAAACCTTTTTTTCTAGCTAAAAACTTATAAAGGTCATAAACACTATCGAAATTATTAGATAATTCCTCTTCATTTGTCTTACCTAGAAAGAACAAAGTGTCTGTTTTTATACATTCTTTTTTCATCTTTCCACCTTTTATTATAAATATCGGAAGAAGATAAAATGTATCAATTAATCATTACAACAAATCATCAAAAACATTTGGATCATTCCACCTTTCATGTTCGGTAACAATTTGAGTCCAGTTACCCGCAACATCTTCATTTTCATACCTTAGTACCTGTTGTTCCATAGGATTAACTATATCTAAATTTAAAAATGAACCTGATGGGTTTTTATCTGTTTTTTCGTCATCTAAATTAATTAAGAACCCCCTATTCAAAATATCTATACTTTCATATGACTTCAACTTACTTTCGTATATATCTTTTAAATGGTTCATATTAATGAAATTTAAAAGTATATTAGAAACAACTTTATGATATTCACTTGTCACTTTATTACAAAAAGAAAGTAACTGTCTTGATTTATAGACAGTACCCTCAATCAATTCTATTTCCATTGCAGACATATTATTTTCTGTTATTATGACAAATACTTTAATAATTTCAGATTCTATCTTACCTTTATAATCTTGTCCAGGATTATTCAAACAATTGTTTAATTTCCTACCACCCCACTTTAAATCTAATTCAGAAACTAACTCTTTAATTTTAACACCTTTGGGTGGTTCAAAATTACTTATATCAATAGGGTTAACCAAACTATGGGCGTATTTTTCTTTTTCTTTACTTACACCTACCATTAAATTTTCATAGGTTGGTTTAATTACACTGTTCTTATTTTCTAAAAATCTTAAAATTAATTCTGACACCCAATCACCCTCTTTATTTAAAACCTTCTTTATGTTAGTTATAAACTCATAGGACTCTTGTATGTTTAATTTTTCTTTAACTATATATGTAAGTGCCCAACGATCTTTATCTACAAACCTTTCAATACTTTCAATGTGCTTAGTGTCGAAATCACAATCATAAAATTTATCATTAACTAAAGCTGCCATTCTACATAACCAAAACTTATCTAACAGAACTTTATCCGCTTTCTCTTTCAGTTTTTTGGGTATCTTGTTACTAATTACTTTATATGCGTTCATAAAGGTAAGTGGATTATAATTCAACCCAATTAAAATCTCAGTAATTTTATCGTTTTGTCTGTTGTATTTCTTAGGAGATAAAGTCCACATTATATCATTATACTTCGCCCAACTATCTAATAAATTTTGTGGTATACTATTCGTACCATCCAACCAATTTAAAGCATGATTATCTGGTATAGTAGATTCAAAATTAATTCTTTCATTGTATACCATTTTTTTATGATCGAAAAATTTAACCATTTTAAAATAATTTTTTATCTTACCATAGTATTTCATATACATTTCTTTATACTTTGTACTAAAATATATACCAAAATGACTTTGACGTAGTTGTATCATATTTTGTAATATGAGTGGCTGGGACAATAGTTCCATAGACTCTTCTATGTTACAATAACATTTAAGGTCATCCATTTTTTTAAAAAGTCTAATTGCAGTATGTGCAGGTGTATAGATTGCAGTAACCTCTAATTGTTTGTGATTTAAAAATGTTTCAAAACCATCTGTATAGAATAATCTATTACTTTCTAAATCTATACCAACTTGACAACAATTGAAGTCAAACCCCTTTAAAATGTATTGGTAGTCATTTCTGTGTTCCCTATTCGATACCCGACTAATTTCTATAGTATTTAACAACCCCACCATACTAACATTTAATATTCTATAGTTACTACCATGATCATAAGATAATTTAGTTACATTGTAACCATCTCCCTCCACTACTAGTTCATTAGTTCTAATTGGTGTGGTTGGTTCATTACCATTTAAATTAAGTGAACTATCTTCAGTTTCATAAAAAACATCTAAATCATTTATTGGGTAGTTATCTTCCCAAACATACTTCATTAACATATTTGAAACCGCACCACCCGCTAAAAATCCTTTGTTGGGGATATCACAGTAGACTGACAAATCCATAAGTATTCTCTCTACAATACCATCACTTTTTAAAATATCACTTTTCATCTTTGTTGTTTTTATAATTTATATAAAGTATATACGAAGGTATACTAATACCCAATACCACTATTAGGTAGAAAATAAAAGGGAATAGAATTAATATACCGATCACACTAAAAAATACGATAATAGTAATTAAGATATAAGTCTTAATTTTATCCCTATCAATATCGTCAAAATCAAATCCAAACATATTAATACATTCCTCTTAGATGGTTCGCCAACTCTTCTTTTATTTCTTCTTCTGACACACCATTAATATACATATCAATGACTAAATCTGAAATAGATTCTGCCAATTCATCATATTCGTCTGATTCGAAATCATAATCTTCACTATCATTATATGATAGATAACTATAGTTTGTTTCATTTACTAATGTTTTCTTTTCAATTTTTTTATGGATATATTTTTCCATACCTAATTTGGTGATTAACTCGTAACCAGCTTTGATAGAATCAGACACTTCTTCTACTACAACGTATTCTGAAGTACTATGTTGTCTGTAGTAACCACAACCTAAATTTAAACAGTTAAAGTCATATTTACTCGCCAACTGATTGACATCTGTGAATGGGTCTACACTAAACTTAGTATAACCACATTCATTAAGTGTCCCCTTAATCTCCTTTTTAAAGTCTTCATCAAAAAGTTTAACACCACTACATACCTCACTAATCCAATTAGAAGAAGGTGCGTCAAATTGTATTGCGTACCCTACATTTTCAAAAAACTTATCGTCTGCTTGTTTAGAACCTAACATACCAATCTCTTCTTCAACAAAGAAAGCCCCTTTCAAAACATCAAATCTTTCAAACATCTCCAAACAAACATATACACCACACTTATCATCACCACCGATACCAGTCTGTTCTTTTGTGGTTGGGTGTTTTGCAATAAGTGTACCCATTTCACTATCCTCAATAATGAGGTTTGTTTTGGATTCAATTAATTCTCTGTGTGAACTATGAACAGTATCCATATGTGAAACCACACAAGGATAATACTCACCAGATGTCATCTTACTACTACCTTTAGTTAAATAAAGGTTTTTCTTTGCGTCAGTATAGTATTCAATACCATTCTCTTTCGCATATTCTATAATATAATCTCTTACCATACTTTCATCACCAGAAATTGATGGTATTGACAAAACTTCTTTTAAAAAATCTATATTCATAACTTTGAATTTATACAAATATACGAAATAGATTCCGTTTTACCAAATTTTTAAGTAAAAAATTACATAAACATTTACAAATTTAAAAAATATAAGATATTTATATATGAATAACAATATATAAAATTAATTAATTATGGGTTGCGGTTGTAAAAAAAAGAAACCTGTTGCTAAACCACAAAGTAGTAACACTCAGAGTACGAATACTCAATCAAAGTAATTAAGTCAATTGATTTGATGAACCTCTATTCAGTTTATCTTCCCAAGGTGAACTGGTATAGTGTGCACTACTTGTATAGTGTGGGCTATTATCCAACATATTTGCAACACTTCTAGCTAAGTCTGCCAACGGCCAAGTTGTGGAGGAACCACCTGAAGGTGTTGCCTCACCACCAGCATCATCCTGTTCATCTAAAACTTCTTCATCTTCATCGGTATAGTCATCCATACCAATACCATATTCTGTAACAACAAAACCTAAATCCTGTTCTTTATCGTAATACCCTAAATATATACCTTTATCGTCATGTACAACAACTTCATATTCATTACTATCAAACTGAAGTCTACTTCTATCCCCTTCAACCCAATTAAGTATTCTATGATACCATTCTTTTGGGTCGTTCTCTGTTTCACCAAACTCCCTTATTAAAACTTTTTTATATTGACTCTCTGTTAGTATTATTTTCATTTTCTATATCTTTTTACCCTCATCGGACCTTCTCTTTTCATATATTGATTAAAATAGTGTTCACCATATTTTGTACTATGTAATGCGGAAGAGTTTATCCAGTCCCCTTCTTTACCATCACTCCTATCTCTACCACTATCAATTAAAAAATAAGGACTATCACTCCATTCTTCCCAAGACTGATATACGTCTTCTCCTTCTTCAAAATTTTCATTGTCAACATCCACCCACTTACCTAATCTATTCATCCATTTCGGCATCTTATTATCATCAGGACCAAAAGTGATAACATACTCTACATTCTTCTCACCCAATGGTGTTGGTTCTTCTTTTTCTTCTTTGGGGTAGTGAGGGTAGAAGTTATAGATATCATACTTATCATTCCATTCTAATCTACCTTTCATATGTAATGTTTCTACACTACCTTCTTCTTCCTCTTCACTTATTATAACTCCCTCACCCTCATTAGTATAATCACCAAACCATTTTAAAACCGCAGCTTCTCCATAATGTCCAGGAATCACAAACTCATCAGTACCCACATAAATTAAAACATCAACTATTTCTGTCCCATTGGGTATATCTATAGATTTATCTACAGGTTTATCATCACTATCATCCATAAGTTCTCCTTTATCATTGATGTACATCCCTTCTTTAAGGATTCTTTTATATTGACTCTCTGTTAGTATTATTTTCATTTCTTTAATTTTATTCTATATTCTATTTCCTCTTGGTCGTCCCAATCTACATCGGCCACATGATCCAATACCATACTATCTATAATTTCCGCATCATCACCACTTAAATCAAAATCTAAATCAGGATTTTGGTATTCCATACCATCTTCATCCAAATACATATCTATATATTTACCATCCAATACCCTATTTATTGCATTCTCTTCTGATGTCGCCTTAACCTCAACAAATCCAGTTAAATAAGTTCTCGCAGTAACTACAGTAGGCATAGTAGTTTTAATTGTATATACGGGCATCTCATAATTTTGTAAGGAGTCACCTTCAATCAAACCTAACCCATAAGACATAAAATTTTTATATATCATATAAGACACATCTTCTGTCACACCTAAATGTTCAGAAATCATTTTTAATACATCATCTATTTTTTTTAAAGATAATTTATCCCAACTTCTATGTAATAATTCAAACATTTTGCGTATAGGTCTTGTAACCTTAAGATTATTATCTTCGGTAAGTATTCTTTTATATTGTTCCTCTGTTAACCTTATTTTCATTAGTCTATATCTACATTTATATTATCTTCATCAAAATCATGTTGTTGTAAATTATCATAAGTAGAATCCCAATCAATTTCCCAATATAAATCATAACACTCATAATCTATATAATCATCAGTATCTATAATTTCAACCTCACCATTTTCCCATTTATCTATAAAATCATCATAACTTGTAGTATAAAATTCCCCACTACCAGAAGACCAACCAGAAACATATGCCGTATGTTGTACATTCGCATAGTGACTAAACTTACCATAAAATTCCAAAGGTAAACCTATTAAGTTATTACAATTACCATCCTCTTCATTTAGACGGACAATCGTATCGTATAATTTAACATAGTTATATACTAATAAAAGTGATTCTGAATTACTATACCCACCCAATTCCATAATGCGGTTTTTAATAATACTAAATTGACTATTTTTGGATGGGTTACCAGATTTTAAATTTTCAGTTGTCAACCCATTTGGTGAATATTTATCATTTTTCGATAAATAACAAAATAACTTAGATATAACTTTATCTATCTTATTACCTACATTTCTAAAATTAACATTACCATCAAGAAAATCTGAGTCATCTTCTTTTAATAACCTCTTATATTGATTTTCTGTTAACCTTATTTTCATTCTTCTATATGTTCGTCTTTAGGTTGTGGTTTAGGTTTTGCAAATGCTTTTACTGTTGATACTCCTAACATAGTTGCGGAGAATATTAACATTGAGTTAAATAAATCCTCATTTACAGTGAAAAAATTAAATCCATCCCCAATAAACGCAATACAAACTAATATACCTGATATTATACCCATAGTTTTTTTAGAAGAGTATTTACCATCTCTTTTATCTTCAGTTAAAATATCACTAACAAATTTCATAATCTTACTAATTAAATTCCTCATAAACTAAAAACTATACTTATTATTTTATAATAAATATCTAACGATCATAAAAAAACCCACATAAAGTGGGTTTCTATTTTTGAGTTAATTAACAATTATTTAAATGCTAAAAGTAATTCTCTTACACCTACACCGATAGCGATACCCGCATAAAGTACTTCACCTTTAATCAATAATGCTGCAGCAACTACACCACAAACACCTGACCTAAATAATTTATTGGTAACTATTTTAGTAATTAATTCCATAACTTATTTTTTTGTTATTGTTATTATATAAATTTTTTGACAGATTCCACAATCATTTCTTTTTGTGGTACACCATTCTGTCTCCAAACTATTTCACCTTCTTTAAAAACCATTAAAGTAGGGATACTTCTTATTTGATACATTCTCGCAACGTCAACATTATTATCAATATTAACTTTTAAAACAGTTGCACCTTCACCTAAATCTTTTTTAACATCTTCTATAATCGGAGACAAAACTTTACAAGGTCCACACCAGTCCGCATAGAAATCGACTAAGGTTGGTTTACTTGATTTAATTAGTTCGTTAAATTCCATTACTTATATTTTTTGTTTTTATTATTATAGTATAAATATAAAGGGGAGTAAAAATACTCCCCCTTTTTTTAATTTGTTTTTGAGAAACTACGCTTTCTCTCCAACCCACTTAACTACAGAATTAAGTCCATAGATTTCTGTAATCTTTTGAACAAATCTCTTAGGATTTTTTCTGATGTAAGTTAATGATTCTGTTGGGACATTAGATTTTGAAGGTCCGAACAAAGACGATAACGCCTCTTCTCTGTTTTTTACTGTTTTAGACATTTTAAAACTTTTTAGTTAAATTATTATTAATATACAATATTAAAAAATACTTTTCATAAAGTCAAATATTTTTTATTATATTTTTACGATACATTAACAACTTCTAAATCAAAGATTAATTTTTTACCTGCCATTGGGTGGTTAGCATCTAGTTTAACACCTTCTTCATTAATTTCCTTTACAGTAACATTCATAGTACCTCTTTCACTTTGAGATTGTAACATATCACCGACTTTTACACCTTCTGGTACCTGTTCTCTTTTAACTGTAGTTACTAAACCATCTAAGTATTCACCGTAACCTTCTTCTGGTGAAACCTCAATAGTTTTTTTCTCCCCTTCATTCATACCAATAAGACCTTCCTCAAAACCTTTTATAAGTGATCCCTGCCCTAAAACAGTGTTGATTGGTTCTCTACCTTCAGTTAATGAAGTGTCAAATACCGTTCCGTCCTCAAATCTTCCTGTGTAATGGACAATTACACTCTTTCCGTTTTCTACTTTACTCATATTAAATTTTTTTATAATATTAATGATAAATAATTAGATAGTAAAGGGAATAAAAAAAAAGATCCCCAAAAGGGGATCTTCAATGATATATCATATTCTAAAAAACTTAATCTTTTTTGTTTAGTAAAGATACTAATGCGACTACCGCTAGTAAACCTACAAAACCAGAAGAACCTAAAGATTCAATTAAGCCAACTACGTTCCCAACTACGTCCATTCCAAATACAGGACTACCGAAAAGAACTTGTACTAAAATTCCCACAGTCAAAAATGCGAACATTAATTCTGTGATACCCTTAAAAAAACCTTTGATTTTTTCAAATACATTTTCCATTTTTTTGTTTTTTTTATAATTGTTATCAACTATAAATATGAAAAAATGGTTATATCTTATAAATTTTAAGGTGACAATTTGTCAAATCAACCTCTAAAGTATCTTATGGGTTGATTTATTTTTTCTCCATTGTAGGTTTCAACCACATATCTTTCTGAAAAACAACATCTAAAAACCCATCAATAATCTCTCTATCTAAATCTACTAACAACTTCATAGTTTTAATGGTATTATGTTTCATCATTTTACCAATTTCTTCTCTAATTCTTTCCGCACTTACAGTAGTTTTTAATTTATCTAAAATGTCAGGTTGTTTAATCGCTTCCGTAATATCGGTGTGCACTTCTAAATCTCTTGTTAAAGAAAATCTCATCGCCCTTAAAATTCTTAATGGATCGTCCATCATTGTTTTCATTGGGTTCAAAGGAGTTACTAATATACCTTCTTTAAGATGTTTCAACCCATTGAAGTAGTCTATGATGTTACCATCCATATCTTTCGCCAATGCGTTGAGTGTGAAATCTCTTCTGATTAAATCGTCATACAATGTACCTAACTCTAAAATTGGTTTTCTACTTCCCAATACGTAACCAACCTCTTTTCTCGCCATTACAAAGTCCGCAACCAATCCTTCGTTAATATGTCCAATAGGAAATTTAGCTCTAACAGTAAAACAATCTTTAGTTTCTAAAAATATCTTATACCCTTCTTCTTTAAGAAACCCTAACATTTGTTCCCACCCTTCATCTACTGTTTGGTTAGTGTTATCTAATACCACAGAAAAATCAATGTCTTTAGATTCAATACCTAAAATGGAATCCCTTACACAACCACCTACTTCATATATCTTCATAAACTTATTTTATACAAAGATATAAAAAATAATTAAATAAACAAATTATTAGATGTCTATTTGTGGATTATCTCTAAAATATTTTTTTATTAGGTTTCTACCTTTCATTAGGTTAGTTTTAGATGTACTTTGAGTAACACCTAACTTTTTTGATATTTCTTTGTGAGAATACCCTCTTAAATAATATAACTCAAAAGTATTTCTATAACTAGGTGGTAACATAGGAAGAATCTTAATTATTTCATCGACATTACGTTCTTCATATGGTTCATCAGGAGTTTCAATACGACTATAATCATAATCATAATTTTGTATTTGAGGTTGAGTTTTTTCTTTTCTGAGTTCATCTAAAATATTATTACTAATAACTTTTTTTACCCAACCTTCTATAGAACCACCACCTTTATATTTATGGAGATTTTTATATACTTTCATAAAACCGTTTTGACAATAATCTCTAGCTTTATCAATGTCTGAAGTATATTTTCTACATGTTGTGTTTAACACTTCATCCCAAAGAGAGGAATACAACTCCCTAAAATTAATTTCAGACGTATCTTCTCTAAGAACTCTGTCGTATTGTGACTCAGTTATTATAATTTTCATATTAATAAATATCAGTTAATTAGAGAGTGGCATTTTTATCGTTGAGTGACTTTTGTAGTCTTCAATTTTAAAATCGGATATTGAACAACTATTTAAAAATTCATCTATAGTACCTGTAAAGTTTACATCATATGAAATAACTAATTTCGGTAATGGATACGGTTCTCTAGTTAACTGTTCTTTAATACCATCAATTTGATTTTTATAAATGTGACAGTCTCCCATATTACTAACTAATTCATTAGGAACCATATTAACCATCTTCGCAATAATCACTAATAATAGTGCGTAAGATGCGATATTAAATGGTGTGCCCAATGGAACATCTTGACTTCTAGCGTTATACATTAAAGAGATTGCTCTGGATGGTATTTTTATACCTTGAGTTGATTGAATACTTTCATATTGTTCTTGAATATAGTTTTCCCACTCATGTCCATAAATTATTCTATCATTTTCAATATCATTTATACAATTAGTTTTTTCCAATTGCCATTCCTTTTCTTCCAAACTCAACTCTCTTGTATAAACTTGAAATCCATAATGACAAGGTGGAAGTGTCATTTGGTCTAACTCACCTACATTCCAAGCGTTAACCATTAATCGTCTTGAGTCTGGGTTTGTTTTGAGTTGTTCTATTAGGTTTTTGATTTGGTTGATACCCGGAGTTCTTTTTGGGTTAGGGTTTCCATCATCATATAAAGCCCTACTTCCCCAATCGACCCATTGTTTACCATAGATAGGACCTAAATCACCCCACTTCTTTGCGAACTCATCATCTGTTTTTATTTTGTTGATAAATTCTTCTTTAGTCATTAAATTATCATTGCGTAATACATCTTGTATCTCCACATGGGACATATTAAGTACATAGTTCTTATACGCATCACCATCCCAAATATGACAGTCATTATCAACAAGGTATTTGATGTTTGTATCACCACGTAAGAACCATAACAATTCTGTTACAATTCCTTTCCAATACATTTTCTTGGTTGTTAAGAGAGGAAACCCCTTTGACATATCGTGTCTGATTTGTCTCCCAAACACAGATATAGTACCTGTACCTGTTCTATCTTCTTTTTCTTTTCCGTTGTCAAGGATATCTTTGAGTAACCTTAAATAATCGTGTTCTATATTCATTACAATATTTTTTTTCTCCAATACTTTACTGCGGGTGACATTATAATCTGTGAGGGTATTAACCATAATACAAACCAAAACCAATCTAGTGTATTAGCACTATAGATTAACATTACTATACCTAACCAACCCATAAATAACCACATATATAATGTTATATATCTTAAAAATTTATCCATATTATTTTATTCATCTTTTTTTAATTAAATCAATTTCCTCTTTAGTCATCTTCTCCATTCTTTCATTTTGCCAATCCGTACCAATAATGGCGAGTGCTTGACCCATATCAAATCCTGTTTCAGAATAACAAAATAATTCCTCACCTGTATCATCATAAACATGAGTGATATCTACAGTGTCATGTGACCATATATAAAGATACCTTTCATTTGTGCTACCATAAGGACCCTCTTCTTCATACTTTATTTTTCTATATTGACTACTCATCTTTGTTTTGGTTTAATAGTAAAAAGGTTTTATCATTATCAGTTAATTCACTTCTTAACTTAGGTATACCAGCTTTATCGTGTTGTTCTTCGGGTGTCCAGTTATTCATTCTATAATCATAATTCTTACTATGAAATATAATAGACCTTTCCCTTTCAGTTAATTCTTCTTTACTCATCTTTGTTTTGGTTTGGTTATTTCAAAATCATTAAAAAACTTTGGTTGTATGTGTACTCTACATTTACCTCTAAGGGGATATAATTCTATTTTATGACTGTCATCCTCCAAAAGTATTAAATTACCATCAGTTTCAAATTTATCAACTATATAAACAACTGATTTATCTTTATATGGAAATCTACCAGAAGTACATATAAGACTCACCCTATCACCAACACTTAATTCTTTACTCATCTTTGTTTTGGTTTAAGTATTCTTGAAAATTTATTGTTCTACCAACTTCTTTTAGTGTTTCTTCCACCACCATTTTTAGTGTTTCATCTTCAGATTCAACCACCCATCCCTTTTTAGGAATCCATTTGTAATTTACTTCTTTACTCATCTTTGTTTTGGTTTAGTACACCCGAAAGGATTCGAACCTTTGACCGTCTGCTTAGAAGGCAGATGCTCTATCCAGCTGAGCTACGGGTGCAAATTTATTATTTCAAATACTATCAAAGTATTCTATAACATATTTGGCATAATCTGTAAGTACTTCAGAACCATTAAAAATAAAAAGTTCTTTTCCTTCGTTTACTGCGCCATTATATAACTTTTTAAATTCTGAAATGTTTTGTTGATTAATCATTTTCGTTAGTATTTATTCCCGAAATAGGGTTACATTGACATTGATTAATTAATAACTTCTGATATCCTTTAGTTACCTCATCTAATCTCTCTAAGAGATCTTCTATTCTTTCTTCTTTCTCATCGATTATTTTATATAATCTCTGATTTTCTAATTCTAAACCTAATTTTGACATACTCATATTACAAATATAGTTAAAAAAAATTAAATAGACAAATTCTCAACACATTTATTATAAAGTTCTATATTGCCTTTATTCATATATTTCAGTATTTGACTTTTTTCTTTTAAATAGACTTCACCAAACTTTGGATCATTAACCATAATGTCCATACCGTTATCTAATAAATCTGCGTATTTAATTGTTTGTGCCTTTGAAGATGTTTTACCCAGTCTCATCGCCTCCATTTCTTTTCTACCTTTTCTATTGATATCTGGATAATCTTCTGTGGTATAAACATCAGTTAATTCTTTAACTAATCTTAAAACATCCATAGATAGTTTTACATCACCAGTAATTTCTGTAATATAAGAAAATAAATCATCTTCGGTTGTGGGAGTGTCTTCCAACACATCGTGTAGAATGGCAGCGTAAACCATAGATTCGTCACCACCATATGTTTTTACAATCTCCGCAACTTTAACAGTATGATTAACATATGGTTCACCAGTATACTTTCTTTTTTGTTCTCCATGTAACTCTCTCGCCAATTCTTCTAATTCTTCAAAATGTCTCATAAATACTTTTATTATATATACAAATATAATAAAAAAAATTATATAAACAAAACTATACCCAATAAAAATAAATTACTATCTTAATTATTATAGAAATTTTTATAATCTTTCCTGTCTTTTAAAATTGTATATCCAATACAAAAAACACTAGGTAACATAAATATTATAAAGAATAATGTTAATCCCATTAGTTGGTTTGTTTATAATAAGTCCAATCAAATAGTGATTGATCAACTCCGTTTGACATACTACTTACAACGACTGCGGTACCTTCATCTGTTTCAAAATTAACGTTTCCAAAGTAGGAAAGATATCCTACTGCGTCTGCTCTAAAATGTGCTTGTTCTAATTCATCTGAAATAACTTCACAATTGTCAATGGTAAAAGGTACATTCCATTGTCCTTCACCACCATCGATTTCAAATACGTGATCCCCATTTTGGGTAGGTATTATTAACAAGTTAGTCAAATCACCACCATAACCTTGATCGATGTCGATACAATCATCCCCAGTACTCCATACTAGTAGGTTTGAACAATTAACGTTACCCCCAAACCATTCAATACCATCGTCTTGATTTCCAACTATCTCAATATTATTGATTGTGGTTCCATTACCAACACCACCTAATGTCAGTCCATTGATTTCATTTCCTTCCCCAATGTTAGCACCACCATGTCTAATTGATATATAAGAAAGTACACCACTATCATCAGTTTCGTTAGTACCACCATATAAACCATTTGGGTCTGAAGCTGGTATACCTTCAATTTGCATTGATGAATTTGAGGCTGATATAGGTGCGTTACCACAAATGATTACACCACCCCAAAGTCCGTTTAGGGTTGGACCCAATGAAGTACCGTATAGTTCACCTATTTGTATATTATCTATCTCCGATGTAAAGATGATAGGTTGTTGTGGTGTCCCTTGTGCATTTATTTTAGCACCTCTCGCAATTATTAGTGCGGTTGCATTAGCACCTGTACCTGAATTTCCTTTGATAATAGTACCAGGTTGTATTGTTAATGTTGTACCATCTTCTACCGATGTTCTACCAACCAAATACCAAATTTTGTCATTGGTTAAAGTCATGTCACTATCAATGATTAGTGGTAATGCGTTTTCGATAGATTCATATTGACAAGATCCATCATTTTTTTCTGCGTGTTGATTGTAATTTGTTGCGGTTGGATCTGTACAACCTTTCTTTTTACATGAAAGTAATATGGGTAAAACTAAACCTATAATTAAAAATACTCTATTCATTTTTGTCTATTTAAATTTATTATTCAATGAATAAATAATAAAAAAAATGTAATAGTATAGATATGTTACGCTAATAAAAGGTTAAGTTTAATTAATTAAAATTTAATATTGTTTTTATGTTTGATTTTTCTATTGTATAGATTCTTTGGAGTTTCTGTCCTACTAACAAAACGACCATCAAAAAAACCGTCTTCTTTTTGTTGGTGACGGATTTGGGTTCTTTTCATTTTATGTTGGTTATATTTTTTCATCTTAAATTAATTCCAAATATTTTCCTAACTCTCCTTTTTAATCTCATACGCATATATCGATCAACAACTTTAGAGATTTCTTTTTCTCGTTGTTTCATTTTTCCTAACTTTATATCAATTTCAGTTTCCATATGAAATAATAAATATAACAAAAATTTAAAAAGTGAAATACTATTTTTTATTTCCGTATTTCCCCCTTAAATATTCTCCCCACCAGTCTCTTTTTCTACCATTAACAAATATCCAACCTAAATTCATTTCGAACCACTTAGTTATTTTTCTAAACATAATTAATCTTTTAAAACTCTTTTTAATATTTTACCTGACTTAGTTATTAATTTTTTTTGTGATGATGGTTTCTCCCCCAAACCATTAGCCATCCACGATTTAATTTCCATCTCTTGTAAAAAATCTGATACGTTTGGTATGAATTTCTTACCATAATCTTCTAAGATATGGTACTCACAAATATCTTTAACTGAAACTGTTTTACCATCTGAGTTTTCAATATATTCACCAAACAAAGGTATCATCACTTCAAATATAAAAAACATATTGTGTGTTAACGTCCTATGTCTATTATCTGTAAAATATTTTTTAGAAACATCCATTTTATTATGAAGGGGTAGATAGTCTTCTACACTACCTCCCCATAACCTAACAGATGATTTTGAATGTACCAGTGGGTTAGCCATTATTCTCTTCTTTAGTCGGTTCAACAACCTCTTCTTCATCTTCAATCTCACCCCAGCTCTCATCACTAACAATAGTATAAACCGAAAGACCTTTTTCTACATCTTCATTATACTTAATATTACCTGTGGTACCTGCGTTAATCCAAGTGTACTCTACCCCTGAACCATCTAATATCTCAAACAATAAGTCCCAATGATCACTTAAATTTAAATTACCTTCTCTACTTGGCCAAATACTTATGTATGAAAAAGAACCAAAAGAGTCTCCTCCACCCTCAAATTCAATTTCTACTGTGTCTTTTTGTGGATCAAATTCTGGATATCCACTCTTAACCATTTCTACAAAACGTTTTACTAATCCCATTTTTTAATTATTAAACAATTATTATCTATATTTATCGGAAAACTCATCGTCCTCCAATTCTGGTGGACAAACATCTACTATGTGTTTACGCCACCAATTTTTTAAGTAAGTTAATATCTTATTCACTTTCCATTCTTTTTTCTCCAGTTCCTAATACCAATTAAAACAACTATCATAATTGTACCAATAACTAAAGCAACATATTCAATACCACTCATATTTTTTATTTTATATATTTAATTGCGATGTAATGTAACAACGCAACTATCATTAAAGAAATAACACAATAAAACAAAACCCATAAAATTTCTTTTACGTATTTATTCATACCAACTCTCTATTATATAAATTAACTAAAATTAATCTAGCTAATTTAAAGTCTCTTAATCTATTTAACTTTAACCCATAAGATTTTGCTACCACATCTAAATGCGGATAAACTTCACTTACCGTCATACTACCTATTGTTTTTTGCGTTATCATAATCATCTCTGTTTACACATACATATACATCTTCATACCAACCAAATACACACTCAGGAAAATACTTCTCCCCTTTGAATTCATTCCATTTAAAATTGTGTATGGTATCATAATAACTTTCGTTTGGGAATCTAACCCTAACTATATTATTATCAATGTTTTCTATCATATTACAAATATAATAAAATTATTTTAAAAAAACAAATTATTTCCAATAATAAAAAAACCCCTCACTTAATGTGAAGGGTTTGTTATACTCAGGTGAAGGAATTAAACCTTCTTAGCTCATATTATTTAACCGATGATCATCTATCATTGAGTACTCTTTTGGTTAAACTATTATTAGAACCGTCCCATCCGTCAATGGGGTGTGTAACACAATCCACCTACCTGATTCTTTTGGGGTCGATAGATTCCTATCTTCTTCCACCACCTTGTTTTTCAAAACAAGGAAAAAATGGTAGTTTTTGATTGATCAAATCAGGGACTGCAGTGTATTTCTACAAGCTCTCCGTAGAGACACTACCAACCTTAATGGTGGAGGTGGAGGGTTTCGTAAATACTCAATAATTTTCATTATTGTTTGGACTATATCATCATCTCATTGAGATGTCGGACGCTCTTGCTGGTAATTAAGTATGTCGCCATACTCCAGTAGTCTCTGCACCTTCTTACTCTGTAAGCTTGGATCAGGATTGCCATCACCATTACGTGTTAAGGTTTCCCTGAGTTCATCCGATTTTTAATCTATTGTCACCAATAGATGGGTCCGAAATTAAACCCTCGTCCTTCCCGTATCCAAATGGAATTCTACGTGTGTAGGATAAATGTTTTCTTACATTTCCAAAAATATAAAGTTCCAACTGTCTTTTACAAGCAAAGTCACTTCCAACCACTTGTCAAGTATTAAGGAACTTTGATTAACCTATGTGTGTTACTCTGTTAGGCGAACACTACCTCTTCTTTCGCAATTGTACCTACAGTACCATTCGAAAGAATGTTTTCGTTTAGGATTGAACCTAATTTTGTATCGTTTCCGATTGTTTGTGTTTTAAGATTGACGCTCTACCACGACACGCTTACGCTCATTCTTCTTACAAAAAGTCAAATCCAATGTCACCCCCATATTTTCAAAGAACTAAAAATGAACCAAATTTTGATGTCGCTTTCACCAGACTCTTGAGAGATAGATCCGACTTTTGAGGTTCATATTGTAAATATACTAATTTTATATTAATATGTCAAATTATTTTTTTATGTTTTCTAAAAGATTTTTTACTTCTTTAGTTGAAGCGATATGACCACTATAATATTTGTCCCATCTACCCACAGAATGGTAAAGATGTATATTAATTTTATCACCCTTTGGTATAATATCACAAGAAATAACTGAACGTCCACCCGATTTTACCCAAAAGTGAATTCCTTCACCACGTTCCACAATCGATTCCATATCGCCCTCAATGTCTAAATATTTACCCCTTGTTCTTTCAGATAATACAAAGTAATTACCACTAATTTGTAAATAACTACTTTCATCTGCTTTCCATCTAGGTGATTCTCTAGGTTTCCAAGACTCATCTATTATATAGATTGTTGAGGTGTTTATCTTTCCCTTCTCTATTTTTGATTGTGAAAAAGAAAAAGTTAAATTTAATGTTAAAAATAATAGTAATATATATTTCATTTTTTTTATCTTAATAATGTTAAGTGTCCATGCATAACTTCTTTAACAGAATTTAATTTTTTACATTCCATCTTCCAAATATACACACCATCTAGACACATTTTATTTTTAAATGTTCCATCCCACATCGCTAAGTGATTTTCGCTTTCCCAAACAATACCACCCCAACGATTAAAGATTAACATATTGTATACTGTATGATCCCAATCACCAGTAAAAACAGGTCCCCAAACATTGTTCGATTCGTCACCATTGGGTGTAAAACAATTAGGTATGAATACATTGTCAAAAGAACATTCATCAACATCAACAGTTAATGAAACTGTATTACCAATACACCCAAAGTCACTAACGACTGATACGGATATATTATATATCCCATATGGTACATCTAACCAATTTACTAAAATATTATCAGTACCTTGTCCTTCAACAATTTCACCACCACCAACAATCCATTCATACTGACTAGGTATAGGGTTATCTACCCAATACTCTTGCATGTATTCTTGATTTTCGGTGCATACCTCAATTGATTGTATCTGAGATATCACACCGAAAGGTAAGAATATTAATATGAATATTAATTGTTTTAACATTTTAGTTGTGGTTAATAGGCCCAACTACTGGTGCCGCATTTACATCTACTGTAGTATCAACAGAACAACCATTAACTGTGTATGTTAGTGTAAAAGAACCCGAACCTGAAGTTGTAGGACAGAATTCATAAACACCACCATTCAACACTACACCTGTTCCACTCCAAACACCACCTAAAGGTGAACCATTTAGAACTACACAAGCCTCACCTTCACAGAAAGGTCCAACTGGTGTAACTGATGGTACTGAAATGAATATATCCAAAGTTACCGTATCTGTACAACCAGCAGCGTTTGTTTCAATAACTGTAATTGCATCTGTAAACAATCCACCTGTACTTCCCCAATCAACTGTAATAGCGTCTGTACCTTGTCCAGATGTGATGGTACCACCACCACTATTGATTGTCCAATCATATGTCGAACCTGCAGTTGGGGTTACCCAGTATTGTTCACCCACCGCACTAACACATACAGTATCAACTTGTGAGTATAAATTTATTGTGTAGAATGTCATCAACACAAATAGAGAAAATAGTTTTTTCATTTTTTTTATTTTATTTGTTTATTATTAATTGTGCCATATACCTTGAGTATTAGCTTGGCCTCCTGCCAATATTGTTACTGATGTACTTGTAATACATCCATTATCGTCTATTACTGTTATATTATAATTACCTGGACTTAAATTATTTTCTGTATTAGGTCCATTAATATTGTTATTAGAAAAGGTGTTTCCTAATGGGTCAATCCATTGATAGTCAAATGGTGCGACACCTTGTCCTGTTACTGTTATAAAACCATCAGACGAACCCAAACAGTTTTCATCTGAAGATAGTACTGTTGGTGGTGGACAACATGTAAGACTTGCACTAAATGCATAAACAGGGTCAGTTTGACACGCTATATTAGTCCAACTACCTGTTTCTCCATCTGCGTATGTTTCAACTGAAACACTTAAATCATCACCTGTATTACCAGGAGGACAATCAGTAGTTGTTGCTTCCCAACAAAATTCCCAATTAACATTTCCTTGACAGTTATCACCAAAGTTATTAGAGGGATTACCATCGGGTCCTGCATTCCCATCAAAAAAGAATCCATTAGAATTACCATTTGGTGTCCCAACATTTGTAAACCAATCCCATATTCCACCACCACCATCACAAGTATTAGGTGAACTTATAGGTGTTATGTTTGTCCAATTACTACCCATAATAGGTACAACTCCATGAAACCAATTCACATTTTCTTGTGACCATTCACTAACAGTAAAACAAAAAGTTACGGTTGTTCCTGGTTGATATGTACCATTGATAGGTGTTGGTGATACCGTCATAGAAGATGATAATAAACAATCATCACAACTATTATTATTTTGTAGAGTCAAATCAAAGATACCTTCGTCATTTATGTTACCCCCACTAATTTGAATGTAATAGGTTTGTCCGGGAGAAACTTGATCGATTGTCGTATTTAAATTACCTCCGTTACTAAAATCACAACCTACACCAATTAATGCACCACAATTACCTGTCCATACTCCTATATTTGGTTGATTAATTCCTCCTGTAATTGATATATCTAAAGAATTACCTGTAGGTACAAATGAATACCATACATCTGTTGCAGGTGAAGACATCCCTTGTGGTCCTCCTTGACAATTAGTTAATGTAGTATAAGGGTTTTCAGTTTGTGAATTTACATTTGTAAGATTATTAAATGTAATTGGTGCACCTTGTCCGTTATTATTGGGTCCATTACCACAATTAGCAGGTACAGGTAAATTACCTAAAGGTATTGCATTAAAACAATCATCATTTGAAACCTGAGAATAAAAACTAAAGGTAAAAAATGAAAAAAATAATAAATATATATATTTCATCATATTAAAAACGTATAATTAATCTTTAAGTTGTTGTTTTATATAATAAATATATTATTTTAATAGTTTCTTTAATATTTATTAAATAAAAATGTCACTAAAGTTATTAGATATATTATACGAAGAAAAAGAAAAATGTCAATATCAAATCAGGAGTATTGGTGGTGACACCTATTATAAAAAATGTGGTAAGGATAAAAAGTGGAGTTTCACCGATGAGGTGGATTTCCTTAAAAACTCAAAGAAAAGTAATATTGTTAAATGGGAAGAAAAGAAACCTAAGAACCAACCTAAAGTAAGACAATTAGAAGTACCACAAAAAAAAGGAGACAAATTAGAAGATTTAAAAATCTATTACACTAACTTATCTCCAAATGACTACGAAGTGAAAGTAGAAGACGATAGAATAGTTATTAAACCATCTCCTCTACAATACCAATAATCTCACTAAATACCAATAGTATTGTTGCGACAACTAAATTAAAAGGTATAAAACAATACCCAACTATTCTTACACCACTTTTAATGAAAGAAACAATCTGATGCCACTTTTGATTGGGCATCTTATCTATATCTTTATCTTTTGTGGGTGTCGTTTTTAACCCTTTCGATAGATTTTTACGTACATATTCAATATCGTCAAAATGTTTTTTTATTAAATATTCCTTTTCAAACCTCAGTGGTGGGTATTTTGTATTTATTTCACCAGTTAATGGATTCTTTTTACCAGTTAATTCTTCAAAGTAAGGATTTAATTCACCTGTTTGTGGGTCGTGTGTGGGAACGTTAATTACTTTTCCGCTTACCCAACCCACACTCTCATTATTTTTTATATCTGACGCAACTTCAATATCTGAAATAAATCTGTTGATACTTTCCCAATCATACATTGATTCATTATAATCAATATCTGGTAAACACTTACTAAGTTTTAATACATCTTCGTGTATATACTTTAATCTTTTTTTGTATTCTTTTTCTTTTTTACTCATCTTTGTTTTGTTTTATTGGTTTTTTTGCTTGTATCCTAATCATTTCCATAGTTACCTGTTCTGGTGTCAACCAACCTTGAACATCTATTGCGTAAGGTTCATTATCATCAATGTACCCCAACTCAAAAGTCTCTTTTCCATCACCATATAATCCCGCAGCGCCACCAACAACAGACGCGAAATGTCCATTGTCAAATTCCAAATAGGCTTGTACTGCATTAGGTGTCATAACAACATCATGTGGTTTAAATTTAAAGTCTTCAAATGTTTTTATCTCATCGGAAAACTCTTTAATTATGAAATCGGTATGATGACCTAAATCATAAATGTACCTAAGTTTTTGGTATTTAGTTTTACCTTCCAATACCTTTTTCAGTTTTTTAACATAAGATTTATCATCCATAATTTTAATTTATAGACAAATATACACATAAAAAATCAATAAAACAAATTTTTTACAAGTAACCGTTTTCTTTTAGTTCTTCGTTTGTAGGGAATCCAACTCTTTTTTCACATTCTAAGCATAATTTAACAACCCTTTTTTCTTCTTCTAAAAATTTTAATTTGGTTTTGGGGTGTTCACAATTAGATTGTATCTCTTCGATGTCTTCTTTAAGAGTTTTAATTTCTTTTTTTATATTTTCAACCTTTTTATCATTATTTTCCAAAATATTTTTTTTTAATGATTACTTAGTTTACTAAAAATGAAACAAATAACAACTAAGCTTTTATTGTTTCGTATAATATAAATATCTAAGTTTTAATAAAATTACTGATTTCTCTCCTTATAAAGTCTCATCATTCTGTCTCTCGCATATTCACAATAATCCTCAACTAAGTCAATACCAATATACTGTCTACCCATTTTTGAGGACGCATATGGTGTGGTACCTGTACCTGAAAAGTTATCTAAAACTATGTCATTTGGTTCTGAATATAGATCAATGAAGTATTTTGCAAATTCTGATGAGAATGTTGCTTCATGTCCTTCTACTTTACCATCGTTGTTTTTTGCCTCAATGAAATTATAGTAAGTTCTAAAATATCTCTGTCCTGTTTTTGATATGGAAGAAACTTTTTTATTAGCTTTAAATTTTGGTGTCTTAGCGAATATATATACCATTTCTACGATTCTTGTCATTCTATTTGGATGTCCACTTAATGGTACACAAGATTTCTTTTTCCAAGATGCGGTATCATATATCTGTAATCCAGTATTTTCAAATACTTCATTAATTAATATATAAGGTAATGATGGATTAAAAGTTGTATAACTATAATTAAATACTATTACACCATCGTCAGATAATATTCTTTCATATTGTTTAAATACTTCAACCAACCAACCTAAATACTCTTTTACGGGTTGGTTATCTTTAATAATGTCTTTAGCGCCAGGATATTTGTGATTATCTTTTCTTAATGACGCAAGGTATGGTGGTGAAGTTAATATAAGATTAATAGAGTTATCATTAATCTTTTTCATTGTTTCAACAGTATCCCCACAATATATTTCATTTGTAACTAAACCAACGTCTGTTGGGTTTGTCTCATCAAATAATTCTTCTATGTCTTCAAAAACGTTATCGTATACCAACTCTTCGGTTGTACCCGTAGTGAATTCCTCCACATCAAATAATAAACCCTGATTTCCTAAATTTCTTTTCGGTCTTTTTCCCATAATTATAAAAATGAATGTTTAAACATATCTATTTGTTCTCCATATACAGGTAATACGTTAGGATTGTCACCGTAGTTCATAACCAATAACTCCTCACCCATGTTTTGTTTTTTACCACTTTTAGCTGCAGCAGCTTTTGCGAACTCTTTCATCTCCCAAACATATTCGTGTTTAGGGAACCATTCCTTCAACAAAGGAAAATCATAATAACTTAACGAAAACTTACCTTTCATACTTTTTAGAGATTTCGCT
>Ga0213869_10000343_pt1 | contig 38584 bp, 29 predicted proteins | sample PICome_10_FD_160083 | JGI IMG/M metagenome (GOLD analysis project Ga0213869, IMG submission 160083) | Coastal seawater microbial communities near Pivers Island, North Carolina, United States - PICO132 | ecosystem: Environmental > Aquatic > Marine > Coastal | place: USA: North Carolina...
ATATAGCCTACCAATCCACCGGTCCTAGAACTGCGGTATACTGCGAACCTTCAATATTAGAATCGGCAGCATGGGAATTCGGAGAAACGGAAAAAATGATTTTAGCCGCAGAGAAACTTTATGGCCCTTATCAATGGGGAAGATATGACTTACTTGTGCTTCCTGCCTCCTTCCCTTTTGGCGGAATGGAAAATCCCAGGCTAACGTTTTTAACTCCAACTGTAATATCAGGTGATCGATCTCTAGTTGCATTAATTGCGCATGAATTGGCACATTCATGGAGCGGAAACTTGGTGACTAATGCGACATGGAATGACTTCTGGCTAAATGAAGGGTTCACTGTATATTTTGAAAATAGAATTATGGAAACAGTATATGGAAAAGGATATTCTGATATGCTTCGAAAACTCTCGTACTCAGATTTAAAATCCGAAATCAAAGAATTCATGAACTCTGAGCCAGATGATACAAAATTATCAATCGATTTAGTAGGTCGCAATCCTGATGATGGAGTAACTGCGATTGCTTATGATAAAGGCTTTCATTTATTATTAGTCATTGAAAATCTCGTAGGGCGTAAAAAATTTGATTTGTTTTTAAAAAACTACTTTAAAACATATAAATTCAAATCAGTCACAACATCAGAATTCGTGCAATACCTAAAGAGTAATTTACTGGATAAACAACAATGGGAAATGGCTGATATAGAAAACTGGATATATGGAACTGGATTACCTGAAAATTGCCCAAAAGTTTACCCTAAAAGATTTTTAGCTGTTGAAAGTGCTATTGAGAATATTCTGATTAATCCGGAATATAATTTCAATAATTCTCACTGGAGCACGCATGAATGGCTACATTTTTTAAATATTTTAGGGGAAAATGAAATTACTCAAAACGACTTGGTAAAGCTAGATAGTCGATTTAATTTCACAAATGTGAAAAATTCTGAAATACTATCAGCTTGGCTCGTAATTGCAATCTCACAAAATTATAAGAATCAAGATTTTGACAAAAAGATTGAGGAATTCCTATTCAAAGTAGGGCGGAGAAAATTTCTTACTCCAATATATCAAGCATTAATTAATTCTGGCAGAGAGGGGTTTGCTAAACAGATTTATTCCAAAGCAAGAGACGGGTATCACTCAGTAGCTCGAGAAACATTGGATAATCTGCTTGGATGAGCTTGTATTTCTTTTGTAGATAGAGTAATTCAATTAAAATTTACAAGATTCTGTTCAGCTTTTTAAAAAGGCTATTCCTTATCGCAATCAAGTCATTAAAGTCTTTCAGCTGAGCGAGTCTTTCTTTTTCATTTATGGTTTTGTCCAATATTAATTGCTTTTCAAATATCATTTCTTTCAATTTTATTTCCTTAAACCTAAAGACAGATTCAAGCACATGATTTGAAAGTTTATCTTCTCTTTTAGGTATATATATATTCTTTTTTTCCCAATCAGCAAGAACATATTTATCCACTAACAATTCAGCCACAATGGCAGCAACTTCGGAGTCATTCGATCGTATAAAGTGATTAGCATCAAGTAACTTCCCATGCTTATCAAATGCTATCTTTAAGGTATCATAAATAATTTTATATGTAGGAAATACAAACTCCAGTTGATCGAAATTCAATTCATTTAAAATAAATTCACCAGCCCTCCCAATAAATGGGTCATCATCTGGAATTTCAATTTTCACTTCATCAATCCCATTTAGCAATAATATCCTCATCAATGTGTCTTCTGCAGAAGGAGGTCGTGTATCTATCTCCGTCTTTTTCTCAACTACCATTGAGTCTTTAAGAGTTAACTCTTGACGTTGCTTTTCAATTTTTCTATTCCCCGTGTCTATTAAACGATTTAGCTCTAAGAAAAGACTTTTTTCTTCTATTTCTAACCTTTTAGCTGAATCTTTTATGTAGACTTCTCTAAGAATTGCATCGGGAATTTTAGAAATACTCTGAACAATATCTCTAACCATTTCTGCCCGCTGAATTGGATCATCTGCAGCAACCTGAATTAACGAATCTAATTTAAACTGAATAAAATCTAGTTCTTCAGTTTCTAAATAATCCAATAAACCTTCAGGTTTCATTGCTTTCGCTAGAGTATCAGGATCCTGACCCTCAGGAAGAGGAACTACTCTCACTAACATACCTTCTTCAAGTAAAAGATCTATACCTCTAAATGAGGCCCTTATTCCTGCTGCATCTCCATCATAAAGCAAAGTAACATTTCTTGTTAGTCGCTTCAGCAATCGTATCTGTTCTATGGTTAAAGCTGTTCCCGAGGTAGAAACTACATTCTCAATGCCCTGCTGAAAAAGAGAAATAACATCAGTATAACCCTCAACAAGATAACATTGATCATTTCTGACAATCATCTTTTTTGCTTGGAAAAGACCGTATAAAACTTTGCTCTTATAATATATTTGAGATTCGGGGCTATTTAAATATTTCGCAGTTTTAGATTTAGTCTTTAATGTTCTTCCACCAAAGCCAATTACTCTTCCACTCATACTGTGAATGGGGAACATAACTCTACCCCAAAATCTATCGATATATGAACCGTCCTCTCGGAGTATTGACAACCCAGTTTGTTCAATTACATCTGGTTTATATCCAGCATCGATTGCGACATCACTAAAGTTCGATCTTCCCTCAAGATGAAATCCTAACTCAAATTTCTTAATAGTCTCATCGTTAAAACCTCTTTCTCTAAAATAAGCTAAGCCAATCGACCTACCTAGGTCATCTTCCCACAGCCACTCGCTAAACGTTTTCAAGGCAAAAGAATTTACTGCTAATAAACTCTCACGAATATTTCTATTTTCATCTTCCTCCTCAGAATAGGCTTCTTCTTCAATTTCAATATGATATTTCTTTGCGATCCAACGCAGAGCATCTGGATAAGTCATTTGCTCGTGTTCCATTAAAAAAGTAACCGCTGAGCCACCTTTACCAGAAGAGAAATCCTTAAAAATTTGCTTTGAGGGAACTACATAAAATGATGGTGTTTTTTCATTTGAAAAAGGGCTCAATCCTCTAAAAGTTGATCCACTTTTTTTTAGCTGCACAAATTCTCCTACCACCTCTTCAACAACAGTAGCGTCATGAATTCTCTCTATACATGATGCAGTTATTCTACCCATAATTGAAAGATACTGATTTTGAAATTATAGAGAAGCTAGAGATTCCTTTTCACCACAAATTCAACTAACTGAAGTAATGCTTTTTTACTTTCTGATTCTGGGAATTGTCCAAGATGGAGAATCGCCTGATTTTCATATTTATCCATGACTTTTTTTGAGTAATCCATTCCACCTAACTCTAAAACTTTCTCCATTAGCCATGAAATACTTTTAGGGTCATCTTTCTTGTTTTTAACTATCCGGATCATTTTTCTTTTATCCCCAAATGATGCAGTATTTAAAGCATAAATTAACGGTAATGTTAATTTTTGCTCTTTTACATCTATTCCTGAGGGCTTTCCGCTTTCTCCAAAGTTTTGATAATCTAAAAGGTCATCTTTAATCTGAAATGCCATTCCCAAATTAAATCCGAATTTTTTTGCAGATTCTAATTGATCTTCATCTGCATTTACAGAACTCGCACCAATTATACAGCAAGTAGATATTAATGAAGCGGTTTTTTTTGAAATAATCTCTGTATAAATTTTTTCATCAATATCTAATTTTCTTGCTTTTTCTATCTGCAAAAGCTCTCCCTCCGACATTTTTTGAACTGATTGACTAATATGACCAAGTAACTCATGATCCCCATGATCAACTGCCAATAATAGTACTCGAGATAACATATAATCCCCGATCAAAATGGCAATTTTATTTTTCCAAAGTGCATTGATGGAAAACTTGCTTCGACGAACGAATGACTCATCAACAACGTCGTCGTGCACTAGAGTTGCAGTATGCATCAGTTCTACTAAAGTTGCTCCCCGATACGTTCGATCATTTACCTCTCCAGCAATGCACTTTGAAATAAGAAAAACTAGTGCAGGACGAATACGCTTCCCTTTCTGCTTAATGGCATATCTCAATATTAGATTTAACAAAGCAACCTTACTGCTAAATGCCTTCGGGAAAATTTTATCAAACTTATCCAGTTCAGATTTTATGGCGAATTGAAATTTCATTTTATTTCTCGCCGTTGACATATTTCTTCATATGATTCTTGAATTTTTCTGAATGTGTTTTCAGCTTCCAAAACCACTTCTTTACCCATATCGTGTAAGGAATCTGGATGATACTTTTTTACTAATTTTCGATACATTTTTTTTAATTCCTGATCTGAGCTACTTGATGTAATACCCAAAATCTCGTATGGGTCTTTTACTTTCTTTGTTTTAATTGACTCTAACTGATAAAACTCTTGCGAACTTATACCTAAATAACTTGAAATTCGGGCAATTTGTTTATTCTCATTACTTGATATTGTGCCATCTGCAAAAGATAAGTCAAATAAGAAACTAATGACTTGTATTCTGCCCTGTAATGGCATATTACTCTTGATCTGTTGACATATCTTAAGAAGATTTGGCTCGGTTTTAATCAGACTTTTAAATACGTTAAAACTCTTATTAGTTTTATTTACGCCAAACCATTTTACAAATTGTCTACGAACAAAATCAAGCTCTCTTCTATCAATTTTTCCATCAGCTTTAATGACAACCGAAGCTAAAACCAATAAACTCGCATGAAAGTCTGTTTCAGGATTTTTAAATCTTTTTGAGGACTTCTTTACATTGGATATTTCTTCTGAAAATATTGTCCCCAGTGCAGCTCCCAGAATGGCCCCAATGGGACCGCCCAATGCCCAACCTAAACCTCCACCAATAATTGTTGTAAACCTTTTCACTTTGGCGAAGGTACACTATGAAAATATTTAGAAAAATCTTCCTATGTAGTTAAATAAACTGCAGCTCCAATTATTATGAGAATCATCACTACAACAAAAATAGTAGTTGCCATAGAATGTGAATCATGTTCTGCTTCTTCTAATCTCTTTTGAGCTCTACGTTCTCGCATGGACATGCGATCTTCTGAACTTCTAGGCTCTCTTGGGTCACGTTGTACCATACTTCAAGCATTTGTATTTAAGTGCTACTAAAAGTAAGAATATTTTACCTAAATAACAATAGATTAACACATTAAGTTAATTACTAAGAATGAGCTATCGCATTTTCGTATAAGTCTATTCTAAGATCCACAAGCTTCACAATCATCGGGATTATCAATTGAGCAAGCTAAAATCTCTTCTTCAGTAAATTCTTTTACAGGATCTTTTGCTGTGTTTTCTGCTTTCTTTATTGGCATCTCGGAAAAAACTTCTTCCTTTGGAACTTTTTCTTCTTTTTTCTTAACTGTAAACTTTATCGCTGCAGATGCAGCTTTAGTTCTTAAGTAATACATCCCTGTCTTAAGACCCTTTTTCCAGGCATGGAAATGCATTGAAGTAAGCTTACCCATGTTAGGAGATTCAACGAAAAGATTCAAGGATTGCGATTGATCTATAAATGCTCCTCGATCCGCAGACATATCAATGATGTCCCGCATAGAGAGTTCCCAAACTGTCTTATATAAGAGTTTTATATTCTCTGGAATTCCTTCAATACTTTGAATAGATCCATTATTAGCCATAATTGCATTTTTAACATCTTCGTTCCATAGGCCTAGATTTACAAGGTCTAAAAGAAGATGTTTATTAACGACAATAAACTCTCCAGAGAGAACTCGACGGGTATAAAGATTACTCGTATAAGGCTCAAAACATTCATTATTTCCTAGAATTTGCGATGTCGAAGCTGTAGGCATAGGTGCTAAAAGTAACGAATTTCTAACGCCATATTTTTTGATTTTTTTTCGTAAACCCGACCAATCCCATCTGCCACTTAAATCCTCATCTTTAAGTCCCCACATATTATATTGAAACTCCCCTTTTGACATTGGTGACCCATCGTAACTTTCATAGGCTCCATCAATTTTAGCAAGATCATAAGAAGCGGTAACGGCTGAGAAATAAATAGTCTCGAAAATATCCTTATTTAGCTGCTTAGCCTCGGGGCTTGTGAAGGGTAATCTTAAATGAATGAACGCATCTGCTAATCCTTGTACTCCGATCCCAATGGGCCGGTGACGCATATTAGAGTTTCTTGCTTCCGGAACTGGGTAATAATTCTGATCTATTACTTCATTTAAATTTTTTGTAATCTTATATGTGATATCGTAAAGCATTTGATGGTCAAAAGCTCCATCCTTAACATATTTAGGTAATGCTATTGATGCTAGATTACAAACAGCAACTTCATCTGAAGCAGTATATTCTATGATCTCTGTACAGAGATTTGAAGAGCGAATAACCCCGAGATTTTTTTGGTTGGATTTTGAGTTACAGGCATCTTTGTATAATATATAAGGGGTCCCTGTCTCGATTTGAGCTTCCAGTATTTTAGTCCAAAGCTCACGAGCTGCGATGGTTTTACGCCCTTTATTATCAGATTCATATTTAGTGTAAAGAGCATTGAATTCAGCGCCATACGTATCAAATAGGCCTGGGCACTCATTAGGGTCCATCAATGTCCAATCTCCATCTTCCTCCACGCGCTGCATAAAAAGATCTGGAATCCAAAGAGCATAGAATAAATCACGCGCTCTATTTTCTTCTTTTCCAGTGTTTTTTCTGAGATCTAAAAAGTCAAAAACATCAGCGTGCCAGGGCTCCAGATAAATAGCAAATGATCCTTTTCGCTTACCTCCGCCTTGATCTACGTATCTAGCAGTGTCGTTAAAAACACGCAAAAGAGGAATCAAACCATTTGAAGTGCCATTTGTACCGCGGATGTATGAGCCTGTAGATCTTATGTTATGAATGCTGAGCCCTATTCCACCTGCACTTTGTGAAATCTTTGCAGTCTGCTTTAAAGTATCATAAATACCATCTATGCTGTCATCCTGCATTTGAAGCAAGAAACAACTCGACATTTGAGGCTTAGGTGTACCAGAATTAAAAAGTGTTGGGGTTGCATGAGTATAGAGCCCTTTAGACATACCATTATATGTCTCGATAGCGTCTTCAATCTTTTCTTTATGAATTCCAATTGCCACACGCAGAAGCATTTGCTGTGGCCTTTCAGCAATTTTTCCATTAGTGCGCAGGAGATATGACCTTTCCAAGGTTTTGAAGCCGAAATAGTCATAACTAAAATCTCGATCATATATAGGTGTAGAGTCTAATAATTCGGCATTAGATTCTATAATTTCCATAACGTCATCAGCGATCAAAGGAGCCTTTTCCCCTGTTTTCGGACTAACGAACTGATGCAATTCACGCATCGTATCAGTAAATGACTTATTCGTATTCTTGTGCAGATTTGATACGGCAATCCTGGCTGCAAGCTTAGCATAGTCAGGATGTCTAACCGTCATTGATGCCGATGTTTCGGCAGATAGACTATCTAATTCACTTGTACTAACTCCATCGTATAACCCTTCGATTACCCTCATTGCGACAGCTACAGCATCAACATGTGAACTCAAGCCATAACAAAGCTTCTGAATTCTTGCTGTAATCTTATCAAATTTAATGGCTTCTTTACGGCCATCGCGCTTTAATACATTCATCATAAGATTTATTTTTTAGAAATCTGAGTCAAATGAAAAAGAATCTTCCTTGGTCTCTTGTTCCATTCCAACCCCAGCCTTACGGTAATCTGAAACTCTTTTTTCAAAGAAATTTGTTTTCCCTTCTAAAGAAATCATATCCATAAAGTCAAAAGGGTTTTCAGAATTATAACTCTTTGGACAATTTAATTCTGTTAGTAATCGATCGGTAACAAACTCTAAGTACTGCTCCATAAGGCGGCTATTCATTCCAATTAAGTCTACAGGAAGAGATTCAGTAATAAACTCTCTTTCTATATCTAAAGCTTCTGTGATGATTTGAATAATTCGCTCTTGAGGAACTTTGTTTACAAGGTGCTCATTATGAAGATGAACAGCAAAGTCACAGTGCATTCCTTCGTCTCTACTAATTAGTTCATTTGAAAATGTTAATCCAGGTAGTAACCCTCTTTTTTTCATCCAAAAAATAGAACAAAATGCTCCACTAAAAAATATACCTTCAACAGCTGCAAATGCTATTAATCTTTCCGCAAACGATGGTGAATCAATCCATTTCAAAGCCCAATCAGCTTTCTTTTTAATTGCGTCAAAAGTTTCAATAGCGTTGAACAATTTATTTCTTTCACTTGGGTCTTTAACATAAGTATCAATCAGTAAAGAATATGTTTCACTATGAATATTCTCCATCATTATTTGAAAACCATAAAAAAACTTTGCCTCAGTGTATTGGACCTCATTGACAAAGTTTTCAGCAAGATTTTCATTAACAATTCCATCTGAAGCTGCGAAAAAAGCAAGTATATGTTTTACAAAATATCTTTCATCATCAGATAATTTATTTTCCCAATCTGTAATATCTTGATGTAAATCTATTTCTTCAGCCGTCCAAAAACTTGCTTCTGCTTTTTTATAAATATCCCAAATATCATTATGTTCAATAGGGAAAAGCACAAATCTATTTGGGTTTTCTTTTAAAATTGGTTCGTTTTGCGTAGTTGATTTGCTCATTTTTATTTAATCTAATCGCCTAACAGCGAGGTTTTTAAGTATGTTCTAGGTGCGTATTAGCAGTAGAAACGGTAAAAGCCGACGAAAACACACTGCAAGTGAGCTTTACAAATCTTGGAAAGCATCGGGGTTTTTACAAGCGATAGATTTGAACATTAAGTTGGAGTTTTCAACATTTATGATTCTTCCGGCAATCAAAAAATGCCTAAAAACCAGGGTGTTTGAATTAACCAAATTATTTTATTCCAGTTCCTCGAAAATAATCCACATCAATTGTTAATAACCCTGATTCCTTTTTCATCTCATTGATCTGCAATTTTCTTATAAACCAATTCTGCTTCATCTACCCAATCCTTTCCATAAGCACGTTCGAGGCTATTTTTTAAAAATCTAAAAACCGGTAATTTTAACTCTTGACCTAAACTACATGCCGGTTCACAAACCTTCCAATGATGAACATTTAGTGCGTCAAAATCTGAATATTTGGTGACCCGAATAGGATATAAATGACAAGATATCGGCTTTGGCCAATTTATAGCTCCTGCTTCATAAGCTTTTTCTATTCCGCACTTTGCGACTCCTGATTCAAATATTACATAAGCACACTCCTTTTTATCTACAAGAGGAGTGGTATATTCTTCATTCTCATCAATAACAAAATGTCCTTGAGACTCAAGGACGGATATACCTTCTGGGCGGAGGTATGGACGAATTTTTGGCTGAATCTCGCTTAAAATTTTAACTTCATTCGGCATTAAAGGGGCGCCGGCATCTCCTTCAATGCAACACGCTCCTTTGCATTTAGATAAATCACAACAAAAAGCTTGATCAAAGATAACTTTTGAAACAACAGTTTTTCCAATTTGGAACATATGGTAAAGGTCTACCTTTACCTGTATAAATCAATGTTGAATATTTTTTAAAAATGAATATTTCTGAAATTCTTTCAGTAACGATGGTATTATTTGCTGTAATTGATATAATTGGCAGTATTCCTATAATAATATCCGTTAGAGATAAGGTTGGGCATATACAATCTGAGAAGGCAACTATTGCTGCATGTTCAATTATGGTAATTTTCTTGTTTATTGGAGAAGAACTTTTAGCGCTATTTGGAGTCAATGTAGCTTCGTTTGCAGTAGCCGGCGCGCTGATTTTATTTTTTCTGGCATTGGAGATGATTCTTGGTGTACGGATATACAAAGAAGTCGAGCCAGAATCTGCAAGTATTGTCCCAATTGCTTTTCCTTTAATTGCAGGAGCGGGAACACTTACCACACTAATCTCTATTCGAAGTGAATATGCGTCTGTTAATATTTTAATAGCGATAATCATCAATGCCATACTAGTATATTTAGTTTTAAAGAATACCCATCACATTGAAAGAATCTTAGGTAAAGGAGGGATTTCAATTATTCGAAAAATCTTCGGAATAATCCTATTAGCTATTTCTGTTCGACTTTTTACTGCCAATATTAGTTCTCTAATAGCCTAAGATTAATTTATATTTAAATATTTTAGAACTCACTATAAATAAATAAAATGTCCAAAGGCCCTGAAGAATTATTTAAAAAAGTTATTTCCCATGCCAAAGAATATGGATTCGTATTTCAAAGCAGTGAAATCTATGATGGCCTGAGCTCGGTATATGACTATGGTCCAAATGGTGCGCTTTTGAAAAATAATATTAAAAATTATTGGTGGCGATCTATGGTTCAATTAAACGACAACGTAGTAGGTATAGATTCTGCTATTTTTATGCACCCTGATGTTTGGAGAGCTTCTGGTCATATTGATGCCTTCAGTGATCCACTGATAGATAACAAGGATTCGAAAAAAAGATACAGAGCAGATGTCTTGGTTGAGGATTATGCCGAAAAATTATTTCAAAAAGCGGAAAAAGAAATAAAAAAAGCAGCTCTTCGCTTTGGTGATTCATTTGATTCCGAATTGTACCGGAAAACAAATACTCGAGTATTGGAGTATGAAAAAAAAGCCAAAAAGATTTTAAGTAGGTTTTCAAAAGCTCTTTCAAACAATGATCTTTCTGAAGCGCGACAAGTTATTATTGACGAAAAAATTAAATGTCCTGTCAGTGGATCATCTAATTGGACTGACGTCCGTCAGTTTAATCTGATGTTCGGCACCAAAATAGGTTCTGTTTCAGAAGGAGCGAATGATTTGTTTCTTCGACCAGAAACAGCACAGGGAATTTTTGTCAACTTTCTTAATGTATTCAAAACGAGCCGAATGAAAATTCCATTTGGCATTGCTCAAATAGGAAAAGCATTTAGAAATGAAATAGTTGCAAGACAGTTTATTTTTAGAATGAGAGAGTTCGAACAAATGGAAATGCAGTTCTTTATCACTCCTGGTTCAGAGATGAAATGGTTTAATCATTGGAAAAAAGTAAGAATGAATTGGCATGAATCTTTAGGGTTTAATCCAAAAAACTATCGTTATCATAATCATGAAAAGCTGGCTCATTATGCTGACGCTGCTGCTGACATTGAATATAACTTCCCCTTTGGATTTAAAGAACTAGAGGGCATACATAGCCGGACTGACTTTGATTTGAAACAGCACTCTAAGCACTCAGGTAAAAAACTTCAAGTCTTCGACCCTGTTACAAATGAGAATTTCACTCCTAGTGTGATCGAGGCCTCAATAGGTTTAGATCGGATGTTCTTGAGTGTCATATCGGAATGCTTAAAAGAAGAAACCCTCAAGGATGGAACTTTAAGAACTGTTCTGCGGCTTCCTCATTCATTGGCTCCAAATCAAGCAGCGATCCTCCCATTATTAAAAAAAGATAAACTTCCCGAATGCGCCAAAAAGATTTATGATCAACTAAAATTTGATTTTCAACTAATCTTTGATGAAAAAGATGCTATTGGGAAAAGATATCGTCGTCAAGATGCCATAGGTACTCCTCTTTGCATAACTGTTGACCATCAGTCATTGGTTGATAATACTGTAACTGTTAGGGATCGAGATAGCATGGGCCAAAACCGAGTAGAAATAAAAGACCTTTCGAACATTATTAAAAATACTACTTCCATAGAGGCTCTTCTAAAAAAAGTTTGAATTGATAGGTTACTTGTATGAAGTTCATATTTTCATACCTTTGAAGGAGCCTTAAACTATATAAATCAAAGAATTATGAAAAAAGTAAGTTTATTTTTAAGCGCATTGGCAATGGTTGCCTTTGTTGCTTGTAACAATGCTGAAGAAGCAACCATGGAGGTAACTGAAGAGGTAACTGAAGAGGTAACTGAAGAGGTAACTGAAGAAGCAACTGAAGAAGCAACTGAAGAAGCAACTGAAGAAGCAACTGAAGAAGCAACTGAAGAAGCAACTGAAGAGGTAGTTGAGTAAAAAGAAGCTTTTTGCAACTTTAAAAAGCCGTGTCGTTAATCGATACGGCTTTTTTATGCTTTTCTAAATTGAATCAATAATTCTTAATTCCGTATCTACTCCGGCTTTATTTAAAAATTCAATTCCAGATAAATCTTTGTACTCTAAAGCATAAACAACTCGAGCAATTCCAGCTTGATGGATTAGTTTACTACAATTTGCGCAAGGGGACATCGTAAGATAAAGTGTTGACCCAGTGCAACTTTGGGTAGAATTAGCCACTTTCAATATAGCATTTGCCTCCGCATGGAGCACATACCACTTAGTAAACCCCTCATCATCCTCACAAATATTCTCGAATCCCGAAGGGGTGCCATTATAACCGTCCGAAATTATCATTCTGTCTTTAACAATTAAGGCTCCTACTTTACGTCGGTCGCAATATGATAGTTTTGACCACTCTGCCGCCATTCGCAAGTATGCTACATCATATTTTGCCTGTTTATCCATAGAAATATAAGTAGGTTTAGCTTGAAAACTTAATTCGGCACTTTATAAAGTGCCCAGGGCGGGAATCGAACCCGCACACCAGGGGTACACGAGTTTGAGTCGTGCGCGTCTACCAGTTCCGCCACCTGGGCTAATTAGAAGGCAAACATACTATAAAAATGTTTACATTTGCACCCCAAATAATTCAGAATCATGCAACCCGTAGCAAAAATTTTCGCAGGAAGAGCTACCAAAGCTTTAGCAGAGCAGATCTCGTCCTCCTATGGAATATCACTAGGGGAAGTTAATGTCTTACAATTTTCTGATGGGGAATTTTTACCTTCTTTCATTAAGTCCGTGCGTGGAAGTCGAGTGTTTTTAATCCAAAGCACTATGCCTAGTTCAGATAATTTATTCGAACTTCTTCAAATGATTGATGCAGCAAAAAGAGCATCTGCTAGGCACATAACAGCAGTGATTCCTTATTTTGGATACGCCCGACAAGATAGAAAAGATAAGCCTCGGGTTCCAATAACCTCAAAACTTGTTACAAATCTACTTGAAGCTGCAGGCGCGACAAGAATAATGACGATGGATCTTCATGCTGACCAAATTCAAGGCTTTTTTGAAATCCCAGTGGATCATTTGTATTCGAGCTCTTTATTTATTCCAGATATTGAAAAATTAAAATTATCGGATCTAACTATTGCATCTCCAGATATGGGAGGCTCTAAAAGAGCAACGGCTTATGCTAAGCAACTCAGTACAGAAGTTGTGATCTGTTACAAGCAGAGAAAACAAGCCAATCAAATTGATAAAATGACGGTTATTGGTGATGTTTCTAATCGTCATGTCATTCTTGTAGATGATATGGTTGACACCGGCGGGACTCTTGTCAAAGCAGCCGAAATGCTCATTGATCAAGGTGCCAAAAGTGTAAGAGCCTATTGCACTCACGGTGTTTTATCAGGACAAGCCATAGAAAAAATTGAAAATTCAAAACTGGAAGAACTTGTAATAACAAATACCATCCCACAACTTAAGCAGAGTTCAAAAATTCGTGTGCTTGATGTTGCAGGTCTTTTTGCATCGGTCATGCAAAAAGTGAATTCAAATGAGTCCATAAGTGGACACTTCGTAATGTAACCCCTGAAATCTAATATCTCAATGCAATCTATCTCAATTAAAGGAAAAGTTCGAACTGAACTTGGTACTACAGCTGCAAAATCTTTACGGGCCTCTGGAGAAGTCCCATGCGTTATCTATGGCGGGAAAGAAACTATTCATTTTAGTGCTCCCGTTTTAGCTTTTAGAGAACTAGTCTATACTTCTGAGGCGCGTGTTGCTGAAATCGAATTAGACTCAAAATCATATGTCGCAGTAATCCAAGACATGCAATTTGATGTTCTAACTGATGTGTTAACCCATATGGACTTCATTGAAGTAATCTCAGGGAAGCCCGTTACAATAAATGTTCCGGTTTCTTGCACAGGCAATGCTCGAGGAATTCGTAACGGTGGAACTTTAAAATCTATACTTCGAACCTTAAAAATTAAAGGGAATATTGGTAATCTTCCTTCTTTAATTGAGATTGATATTACAGAGCTTAAGATTGGTGAAGCTATTCGGGTAATCGACATTAAGAAAGGCAAACCATACGAAATTTTGAATGCAGACGCTGCAGTTGTTGTAACAATCAAAATGTCACGTAAAGCTGTACTTGATGAAGATGAAGAAACTGCTGAAGGTGCTGAAGGTGCTGAAGGTGCTGAAGGTGCTGAAGGTGCTGAAGGTGCGCCTGAGGCTGCTGAATGAAAAAATATCTAATAATTGGATTAGGGAATCCTGGGGCGGAATACACCCAAACCAGGCATAATATTGGTTTTAATGTTTTAGATTCTTGGGCAATGAAATCTGACTCATCGTTTGAATCAGTGCGTCATGGTGATATATTTAGATTTAAAATAAAAGGACGAGCAGTAATCTTATTGAAACCAAATACCTTCATGAACTTAAGTGGCAAAGCAGTTCGTTATTGGGTTCATCAGGAAAATATTCCATTTAAAAATGTTGTTATCGTTTTAGATGATCTCGCTCTACCTCTAGGTGAAATACGACTCAAGCTGAAGGGATCAGATGGAGGTCACAACGGATTGAAAAGTATTCAAGAGGCTCTTGGGCGTCAGGACTATGCCCGGCTACGTTTTGGAATTGGTAATGATTTCTCTAAGGGCCAGCAGACGGATTTTGTTCTTGGGAAGTGGGGAAAAGATGAATTGAATAATGTCACTTTGGGAATTAAAAACTCCTTGAAGCTACTTGAAACTTTTGTCTTGTCAGGAGCCCAGATTGCCATGAACCAGTATAACCAATAATCTCTATTCTTAAAAAAGGGTTATTTCTAAATTTTTTCGGGCATTTTTAAACCAACATAGAAATTAATTTCGCGTGGTGAAACAAATTTATAAGGCGATATATCTTTTTGCCCACCTCCCATTTTTACTTTTTGCCCAAAACTCTATTATAGAAGGGACCATCATTTTCAATAAAAATGATAGTCTAATTTCAAAGTGTATGATTACCATACAAGGAGATGGTTGGGAGAAAGTTCAATACAGTGATTCAAAAAATAATTTTCGATTTGACAATTTACCAAGAGGGTTGTGTAACCTCACTATTTATAAAGATCGTGATCAGTCCAAAATGGTTATTCACGAATTATACCTTTCCCCTGTTAAACCATTGCAGCTGACAATCCCTTTAGCTACTTCATTTTTTTTAGACGAAGCTATTGTAACTACGGAAGCCTTTAAAACTACAGCAGAGACTCCTCTCTCCCTCAAGAGTATAAATTGGGCTGAAATGCAAAGAATGCCTGGAGCAACATTGGATTTATCAAAAGCCATTCAAAGTTTCCCAGGAGTTTTACCAAAGTCAAGTTTTGGGTATAACATCTCCATTAGAGGTGGGAGTTCAAATGAAAACATATACCGGATGGATGGCATAGATATACCTACAATCAATCATTTTAGTATTCAAGGAGCGTCAGGAGGTGCTGTTAGTCTTATAAACATGGACTTCATCAAAAATGTTGAATTGTATTCAGGAGCCTTCCCTTCATCTATGAGTAACGTTCTATCTGGCGCTTTAAATATTGAGCTCAGAAATCCTCGAAGCGATCGTTTTGGCTCTCGAGTCACTTTGGGGGCTACCGATTATGGTGCTAGTTTCGAAATGCCACTTGGAAAAAACACTAACCTTATGTTTTCTGGTCGGAATAGTTTTTCTCAGCACTATTTTAAATTATTTAGCATTCCAGTTCTTCCAACATATCAGGATGCTCAATTGCGTTTTCATCACCAACTTTCTAAAAATTCCGACCTTACTATTATTGGCCTAGGAGGTTGGGATAAATATGATCTATATATCAAGCCTATTGAAAACAGCAGTCCCAGTTTATTATATAACATAGGATACATTCCCGAAGGGAATCAAAGCACGAGGGTTCTTGGAGCCCGCTTTAGAAAATATGTTCAAGATGGGCTAAAAACTTTGACTTTAAGCACTGACCTAGTTACAAACGACGCAGATAAGTTTATTGGCAATATTGCAAATGAAGCGAATCGTCAATTAAAGTATCGATCCTCTGAACAAAAAATACGTTTGAGATATGAAAGACGCTGGGACTTTGATAAAAACAGGAATCTATCTGTTGGGCTTAGTGCCGACGCAATTCAATGGGAATTTGACTCTTGGTCATTAAAAGGTCAAATGAGCGGTGTTGATACAGCTTTATTAAATAGTGATGAATTCATGCTTCAAGCTGGAGCATTTATAACATATACTCAGCAGATATTGAATAATCGAGGGCACCTTAGCCTCGGCCTGAGAATGGATATGTCAGATTTTAATTTAAATATGATAAACCCCTTAAATCAAATTGCTCCTCGCGCTTCGTTTAAATATCAACTAAGCCCTAAGTGGTCCTCCAACAGTCATTTTGGAAGATATGCTAAACTCCCTCCTGCAATTATTATGGCTGCAAACAATTCTCAAAATCAAAGTAATAATACTCACTTCACATTGGCAGATCATTTTGGAACTGGCATTGAATATCAAAGTGGAAAAACCTATCGCGTCTCAATGGAGATCTATTTGAAAAACTATAGTCGTGCGCCATTTTTACAAAACGACCAGATAGCATTTGCCAACGCTATTGGAACATACGTTGCCGTAGGTGATCAACCTTCAATTTCTAGTGCAATTGGCCGCGCTTATGGTTTTGAGATCTTTTTACAACAAAAATTAAAAAGAGATTACTGGTGGATGGCTGCTTATAATTTTGGCAGAAGTGAATATCAAACCCAAAATGAAACATGGGCTGCTTCAGTTTGGGATAGTCGGCATACTATAAGTATCACTAATGGTTATGTTTGGGGAAAAGGATGGCAAATAGGGGCAAAGTGGCGTTACTCGTCTGGAACTCCATATACACCTTTTAATCAGTCCTATTCATCTCTTAAAGACAACTGGGATATACTTCAACGAGGAATTTTTGACTATCGCCTAGTTAACTCTCAACGCTTAAATCCCTTCACTCAACTTGATCTAAGATTAGACAAGACCTACGCTAATAAAAATTGGAGTTTTTCATGGTTTTTAGACCTATCTAATATTGCAAGCGGAAATATTCCGTTAATGCCTTACCTAACTGTAGAAAGAGCTAATGGTGAACCCATAGAAGACCCGAATGACCCCAGTCGATACCAAACTGAATTGCTTGAAAGCGACACAGGACGTGTATTGCCAACGATTGGTTTGATTTTCGATTTTTAGGCAAAAAGTTTTGGCATTCATGATTCCAAAGTGAATCTAATAGAGTAAGCTTTTTTAGAGCTAAATTGTTCTTTGATAAGAACCCTCAAATTCATGCAATTCAGTTTATTCTCCGCTACTCTTGCTTCACTTTTTTTATCAATTTTTTCACTTTCAGCTCAAGTCGAAAAAACAAAAAAGATAAACTTTGATATTATCCCCAAGCCTACTAAAATAATTCATCAAGGGGAAGTTTTGCAGTGGGAAAGTGATCAATTAAATATAATTTACGATCAAGAATTGTATGATCAAGCGGACCATATAATAACATTCTTTAATGAAAGGGGAATTACTATTACATCTAGATCAAAGCAAACCCTATATCTGTCTCTGAAAAAAAACGAGGGGAATAAAGAATCATATGTGCTTTACATAAAAAAAGATTCAATTGTGATCAAAGCCAATTACCCTACAGGGATTTCTCATGGAATAGCCACTTTGCAACAATTGGTCCTTTTAAATAAAAACCAAGATAAAATAAAACTGCCTATTGCTTCAATAATTGATGAACCACAATTCCCGCACCGCGGACTTTTATTGGATTGCGCACGACATTTTTTTGATAAAAAAACTATCCTAAAGTATATAGATCTACTTGCATTTTATAAAATGAATACTCTTCATTGGCATTTAACAGAGGATCAGGGATGGAGAATTGCAATTAATAAGTATCCAAAATTAAATTCTATTGCCGCGAGCAGAATAGAACAAACAGGTGAAGTTTACAAAGGAATTTACACCCAAAAAGACATTCAAGAAATTGTCAGATATGCCCAAACTAAAAATATAACGATTATACCTGAAATTGAACTTCCAGGTCATTGTCAAGCGGCAATAGCTGCTTACCCTGAGCTTTCTTGCACAGGCGAAAAGGTTTCCGTAGCTAATGATTGGGGAGTTTTTAAAGAAATATATTGTGCCGGAAACGAGCAGGTCTTCAAATTCTTAGAAGATGTTCTGTCAGAGGTTATTCATCTGTTTCCGTCTAAATATATTCATATAGGTGGGGATGAAGCGCCGAAAATAAGATGGAAAAATTGTGAAAAATGTCAAAAGAGAATTCTTGACAATGATTTACATGGCGAGCATGAATTACAAAGTTATTTTATTCGTAGAGTACAAAAGTTTCTAAACGTACATAATCGGGAGATAATTGGTTGGGATGAAATTTTAGAAGGTGGTGTTTCTGAACAAACTATTATTCAATCTTGGCGAGGAGTTAAACATGCAATGAAAGCCTTAGAATCAGGCAACTCTGTAATTATGTCTCCAACTTCTCATGCATACTTAGATTATGATTTGAAATCCATCGATTTAAAAAAGATATACCTATTTGATCCCATTCCATCTGGATCTAAACCGGAATATCATAAGCAAATACTTGGCGGAGAATGTAATATTTGGACAGAGCATGTCCCCGATGAAAAAACTCTCGATTCAAAAGTTTTTCCTAGGATAATGGGTATGGCAGAAGCCTTATGGAGCAAAGGAGATAAAAACTATGAAAAATTTAATTCAAGAATACAATCTCACTACAATATTCTTGATGAATTTGAAATTAATTATGGAGAAGAACATATTCCTATTCTTTATAAAACCCTATTTGATAACGACTCACTATACCTTCAACTAATTCCGGGTGGAGGAAATATTGAAATAGCGTATCAGCAAGATATATCAAATGCCAATATGATAATCTATGACTCCCCTATTTTAATCGATAATAACTGTATAATCACTGCTCAGGCATATAAAAATAAACGCCTCTATGGAGATCCAATTGAAATCCCTCTAGCAAAACATAAGGGACTTGGCAAGGATGTAGATTACATGACTCAATTCAATGAGTTTTATCCAGCAAATAAGAACATGGCTCTTGTAGATGGGGAATTAGGTACACTAGACTTTAGAGATGGGAATTGGCAGGGCTTCTTCGGAAAAGATGTTGAAATCATTATGGACCTCGGAACAACAACAAGCGATATAAGTCAAATAATAACAAACTATTATCAATACAGTAATTCCTGGATTTTTTTACCGAAATCTATTCGTGTCGAAACGTCTTTAGATAAAACATTATGGATTAAAGATAATTTTGCAGAAGTTAATCCAATTCAAAATCCTAAAAGCAGAAAAAAAGAAATTGCTGAAATCAGGATAAAGGCTAAGAATAAATTCGAGGCTAGATATTTAAAGATAATTATAAAAAATTATGGAAAAGTCCCAGAGTGGCACGAAGCAGCAGGCTCAGACACATGGATATTTATGGATGAAATTCAAGTAAATCATATTTTAGAAAAATGAAATACCCGTTAACAATTATTGGGATTTTGATACTATTCACTAACTGCAATCGTAATACAAACTTGCAATATGAGGCAGTCGCTATAGATTCAAACTGGACCTTTTCTGCTTTAGGAAAAGATGATTTTAATCCCGCTATTGTGCCAGGATCTGTTCACATGGACCTCTATAGAAATAAGATTATTGAAGATCCTTTTTATGAACTAAATGAGTTGTCATTGCAATGGGTAGAAGAGACCAATTGGGAGTACAAGACAACATTCGATGCAGATAATTATTTTCTTCTAAATGAGAATATAAAATTGAATTTTAATGGACTTGACACCTATGCTAAGATTTATTTGAATGATTCTCTAATCCTGTCTACCAATAATATGTTTCGCTCTTGGGAAGTGAATGTGAAAAATATTATCACGATTGACAGTAACGAATTAAGAATTGTATTCGAATCCCCTATCCTTCATAATAAAAACATCGTTAATGACTATCCATATAAGTTACCGTCGGGGAATGAACCGAAACATATAAAAACTAAAACTAGCAATTTTACACGAAAAGCGGCTTATCAATTTGGTTGGGACTGGGGTCCAAGGTTTGTAACGATGGGTATATGGAAACCCGTTGAATTAATAGGATGGAACTCTGCACGGATTATAGATGTTTTTACACAAACGAATTCAATTAAGAATAATATTGCCGATTTAGAGACTGATATAACAATAGAAGTATCAACAGCAGGTAATTATGTCGTAAAAATTGATTCAATAGAAACCCAAAAATATTTTGAAAGTGGTCTACATCATTTTAAATATCCATACCAAATAATTAATCCTCAATTATGGTGGGCAAATAATATGGGAAAACCATACATGTATGAACAAAATATTTCTTTACATAAGGGAAATGAAAAAGTTCATAAAAGGAAAAACTGTTTTGGTATAAGAACGGTCGAGTTAGTAAATAAACCGGACTCCATTGGGACTTCTTTTTATTTCAAATTAAATGGATCCCCCATTTTTATAAAAGGCGCTAACTATATACCGCAAGACGTATTCCTATCAAGGGTTACTCCGAAGCAATATGAGCAATTAATTATAGCTGCAAAAGAAGCAAATTTTAATATGTTAAGAGTTTGGGGTGGTGGAATATACGAGAAGAATATTTTTTATGACCTGTGCGACAAGTATGGCATTTTAGTATGGCAAGATTTTATGTTTTCAGGAAGCCTCTACCCCAATATTCAGGGATTCAAAGAAAATATTAAAGAAGAAATAAAAGAGAATATTAAGAGACTCAGGCAACACCCCTGCATTGCAATTTGGTGTGGAAATAATGAAATTGAAGTTGCATGGAGAAATTGGGGTTGGCAAAAAGAGTACGGGTATAACACTTCAGACTCTATCTATTTATGGGAATCTTATCATGAAATTTTTAGAACCCTTATCCCCAACCAATTGTCTCAACTTGACCCATTGAGGAATTACACACCAACTTCTCCTTTAAGCAACTGGGGAAGGAAAGAAAATTTTGATCATTCTTCAATGCATTATTGGGGAGTTTGGCATGGTAAAGAACCATTTGAAAATTTCAAAAATAATATTGGACGTTTTATGGTGGAATATGGATTCCAATCGTTTCCAAAACTATCCAACCTGAGCAAGGTTATGCATGATTCAAGTTTATACCTTAATTCTAAAGCCATGGAGCATAGGCAAAAAAGTTATATCGGAAATGATCTAATTAAAACACACATAAACCAGTATTTTTCACCTCCAAAAAATTTTAACGAATTTGTCAAATTAAGTCAAAAAACCCAAGCAATTGGGTTAGAAATTGCTATAAATTCACACATGAATAAGTCCCCACACTGCATGGGTACATTGTTTTGGCAATTCAATGACTGCTGGCCAGGGCCCAGTTGGAGTATTATCGATTATTACGGGAACAAAAAAGATGCATACTTCTCTGTAAAAAAAGCCTTCAAATAAGGAATAGTAACCGAAACCAAGAAGCTCCTGTTTCGCTTAAAAATTATCAAATTCATAAGTTTTATTCTCATCAAAGAGAGCTAACGAACAATGAGAATAAAATATATTGTTTTTTGAAAATGGCATGGTTATTTCTATCTTAAAAGCCTGCACGATGCAGAAAATTATTCTTTAAAAAATGCGTTACATCAAATCTATTCTTCTCCTACTCCTTTTCTCTTCATGCGCAATAGTGAGGCCTGGTGAGGTTGGAGTAAAACAAACCTTTGGTAAATTGAAAAGAGGTGTCATTGGTCCAGGACTAACAGCTATAAACCCTTTAATAACTCAGTTAGTTAAGATACCTACAAGAACAGTCAATCAAGAAATAAGGCTAAATCTTCCATCAAAAGAAGGTTTAAACGTAAGGGCCGAAATTTCAATTTTATATCACTGTCAACAAGAGAAAACAATTGACATAATAAATGAAGTTGGAGTGAACTTTGAGCAAGTACTAATCTTAAGTACATTTCGATCCGCATCTGCGGACGTCTGCGCAAAGTTTTTTGCAAAGGATATGCACTCTGGGCAAAGAGCTTTCATAGAAAAAGAAATAAAAGAGCAAATGGGTAAATTATTAGAAAACCGTGGGTTTGTTATAGAGGCTGTTTTATTAAAAAGTATAACCCTTCCCACTGGACTTTATGCAGCGATTGAATCTAAACTAAGGGCTGAACAAGAAGCACAACAAATGGTATTTGTATTGCAACGTGAAGAGAAAGAAGCTGAGAGGAAAAGAATTGAAGCCAAAGGAATCAGAGATGCCCAAAAAATAATAAAAGAAGGAATAACTGATGATAATATAGAATGGCGAAGTCTAGAGGTTTTGAAGGAACTTGCCTCTTCACCTAATGCTAAACTTATAATCACAGATGGCAAGACTCCTGTTCTAATTAATAGTGATAAATAAGCCAATTAAATAAGTCTTAAGGGGTAAGGATAACCGGTTGTTTCTGCTACTCCACTGTTACTGACTTAGCCAAATTTCTTGGTTGATCAACATTACATTCTCTTTGAACAGCTACATGATAACTTAAAAGTTGTAAAGGAATTGTTGTCAATAAAGGAGTAAGGCAATCTAATGTCTCTGGAATCTCGATAACAGCATCTGAAAGGGCTTTCACTTCACTTTCTCCATAACTTGTCACGGAAATGACGTCTCCTTTCCTTGCTTTCACTTCTTGAATGTTAGAAACAATTTTTTCATACATACCACCTCTTGGAGCCACTATTATAACAGGCATGTTATCATCAATAAGAGCAATAGGGCCATGCTTCATCTCTGCGGCCGGGTATCCTTCTGCATGTATATAACTGATTTCCTTTAGCTTTAATGCTCCTTCCAATGCTACTGGAAAGTTGAAGCCCCTTCCTAAAAACAATGCGTTATTAGATTTATTTAACAATTTTGCGATAGATTGTACCTTATCGTCAAGTTCAAGCATTGATTCAATTTTCTTCGGAATTAATTTAATTTCTTTCGCAATTTCCTTAAACCTGCTCTTGCTCAAATTATCATTGCTTCTACCCAAATAAAGAGCAATCATTGTCAAAACAGTAACTTGAGCAGTAAATGCTTTTGTTGATGCGACTCCGATTTCTGGACCTGCATGTGTAAAGGCTCCCGCGCTAGATTCACGGGCAATAGATGAGCCAACTACATTACAGATTCCAAACACACATGCGCCTGCTGCTTTTGCCATTTTAATCGCAGCAAGAGTATCTGCTGTTTCTCCAGATTGGGATATTGCGATAACAATATCATCCGATTTGATTATTGGATTACGATACCTGAACTCAGAAGCATATTCTACTTCTACTGGAATTCTAGATAAATCTTCAATTATATATTCCCCAACTAAACCCGCATGCCATGATGTTCCACAACCAATTATCAATATCCTATTCGCTTTTTCTAATTTATCCGAAATTGCATCTAGACCTGCCATTCTGATTTGAGCATTATTTTCAAAAAGTCTACCACGAATAGTATTCAAAATAGAAGTGGGCTGCTCAAATATTTCTTTTAACATAAAATGGTCATACCCTCCCTTTTCGATACTATCTAAGTCCATCTTTAATCGATGAATCACTGCATCTACTGGTTGGTCTGATTCAATAGTTCTTATCGACACGCCAGTAGTTGAGATGATAGCCATTTCTCCATCTTCTAAGTAAATAACCTTTTTTGTTAAGTCAATAAACGGTGTTGCATCTGATCCAATAAAAAACTCACCACTGCCAAGACCTAGGACCAAAGGTGAACCTAGCCTTGCGGAAACCATGAAATCCGGTTCTTTTTTTGAGATGACTGCAATAGCATAAGCACCTATTACTTCTCTTAATGCAAGTCTGACTGCTTGATCTAGTGTGACTTTCTCCTCTTTCTGAACATATTCGATAAAATTTATAAGAATTTCTGTATCCGTATCACTTTTAAAAGTATAATTCCTGTCGAGCAAAAACTGTTTCAAAGAATCACAATTTTCTATAATTCCATTATGAACTATGACTAAATCTCCATTATTAGATATGTGAGGATGCGCATTAACATCATTAGGTTCGCCATGGGTAGCCCATCTTGTATGACCAATACCTAGCTTAGCCGATTTAATTTTCCCACCAGTAAGGTTTTCGAGCTCCTGGACCTTCCCTTTGCATTTATAAATTTCTAAATCACCGTTATATAATGCGATTCCAGAGGAATCATAGCCTCGATATTCTAATCTTTTTAGGCCATTAATTAAAACTGGAAAAGCGTCTTTTTTCCCCATGTATCCAACGATTCCGCACATAATATTTAAAATTTATTATTCCTGTTTTGATAAATAGAGTTTCAAACTCATTGGCTCTACAGGGTCAAGGTTCCCATTTAAAACAGCACGGCTTGCCGTAGATGACATTCCATCAGGAACCAATAAAATTCTTCCTTCCGTCGAATCACTTCCATTTAAAATTTGTTGAACAAACTTTGTTATCTCAAGAGTGTAGGAATGGTCGCGCAGAACAGATTGAATATTCAAGTTCCCGCCAGTTGAAAAATCTAGATATTCTTGCATCAGGATTCGATCGTTTCCTGAAACCATAAAGGCATTAAGTTTCGTTGGAGGAAAGTATTCAAGAGATGAACCTTCCCTAATTGGGATTTTTAATTCTGCATGATTAACAAAATAATTTGAATCTTTTAAATAGTTGATGTTCTTCAAATTTACGGACGTAACCGCACCACCCATGGCCTGAACGTATGAAGTCAACTCTCCATTTACCGTATCCTGATTATCAAAGTTGAAAAGTGAATTTGTTTTATCGAAATCAAACATATTCACACTGTTTACTCCGTATACATTATTGATACCCCTCCAAGAAAGTAGATCAAAATAATTATATCCAGGCCCTATTGTGTCAGTCCTCAAACTGTCATTTGTGAAATATATTCTTATTCGAAAATCACTATCCGCTGGGGAAAATTGATAAATAGCTTTGTTGTTTGCATGCCCGGTTATTTGGATTCCTTTGAAATAATCGGTAAAATATTCATTGGAAGAAAAAGTCAAAGAGTCATCTTTGGAAGCCTCAATTATATTGGATTGCAAAAAAGCCGTATTTATTTTTAAAAACATCACCTGATTAGGGCTCACCATGCCTGTCCGTTTTGACGGTCGACTCGGATTGGGTTTTAATATTGTATCGCAAAGCACCGTTGAGCTAGAGAATTGACTTGTAGCGTAATACAAATCATCTATATCTATACCCTCGTCAAGATGAGATATTTTAATTCCAAAATCCGCTGCAGTATCGCCATACCATCCCGCAAAAGGTAGCGATATAAATGCAGAATCTACAACTACATTACTATCTCCAAAGTCTGGACTAACGGAACCAAGGACAAGCTCAGTGATAAATTTTGAGGATGACATTCCAAATACAGGGTCATCATAATTTCCAACCATTAAAAATGTAGGATTTAAGGTTACAAGAGAGTCAAAACGTTCTGTAGTACTTATAACCCCGATTGTATCAAAATAATCTATATCAAAGCCATCACCCTCAACAAAATCTATAGCTACTGATCCAGAGTTTCGTTCACATGACATGAATGGCAGAATAACCAAAGCCAAAATAGAAAAAATGCGCATAAAACTCAATCTTACTCAAATAATGATTCATAGAATGAATCGAGCTCAGCTGGAGTGTCAATAAATACTTTACCATCGAGAACTTTTACACCAGCAGATTCTGCAGCATCAATTTGGACCTGAGAGACTTTGTCATTCATTTTTAAAACTGCATCGACATGCTTGACCGCACCTGCGAAAAGATTGTCAGATGTCGGTTTCTTAAATTCTTCCATATTCTCAACACCGTCAAACTCCATACCCTTTGTGATTCCTGAATCTAACTTCCCATCAAAACTATCTCCAAATAAGCTATAAACTAATTTTGCATCATTAAAATATGGGTCCTCAGAATTAAATTGGCGAAGATATGCCGGCATGGCTGTACTCATCCATCCCATAAAATGAATGACATCTGGCTTCCAGCCTAATTTTTTTATAGTTTCAATTACACTCTTACAGAAAAAGAGGGTCCGTTCACCATTGTCTTTATAAAATTTGTTTTCCTTGTCAACCCAAGTTCCTTTTCGCTTAAAGTAGTCTTCATTGTCTATAAAATAAACTTGAATTCGAGCACCTGGAATAGATGCGACTTTAATGATTAATGGCTGATCTAAATCATTGATAACCACGTTTATACCACTCAACCGAATTACTTCATGAAGTTGATGACGACGTTCGTTTATCGAACCAAATCGTGGCATGAAAACACGTATTTCATGACCTTTGTCATTCATTTTTTTAGGGAAAGCCAATCCCGCCTTTGCCAAATCACTATCTGGGAAATAGGGTTTTATCTCGTGAGATACATATAAAATTCGTCTTTTTGCCATCGATGCAAAGGTACGAAATTTATCTTTCACCCTGATTTAATGGGAGCTTAGTTATAGTTTAGCCACAAATTATGAGATAAGTGAAAATTATTAATAGTATCGATTCCTATTCTTCCTTTAAAAAGAGCGTATTAAAAGGAAAGAAGATAGGCTTAATCCCCACCATGGGGGCCCTCCACGCTGGACATGCATCTCTTATCAAGCGAGCTCAAAAAGAATGTGAACATGTTATTGTAAGTATTTTTGTGAATCCAATTCAATTTAATCATTATAAAGATTTTGAGAATTACCCTTCAGATAATAAAGGTGATATCTCCTTTTTAGAAAGTCTCAATGTCTCGTTATTATTTAATCCATCTGGAAAAGTTGTATATCCAGATGGACCCAAAATAAAAAACTATAATCTTGATAACCTCGATACTAAACTGGAAGGTTTATTACGCCCTGGGCACTTTCAAGGAGTCGCCACAGTCATTGATCGGTTGTTTGATATTTTAAAGCCTGATAGGGCGTATTTTGGATTAAAGGATTACCAGCAAGTCCAGGTTATAAAAAAATTAGCATCAATTCGTGCAGAGTGTCCTGAAATTATAGGATGCCCCATTATAAGAGAAGATAACGGGCTAGCCATGAGTTCGAGAAATTCCAGGCTCAATACAAAACAGAAAAAAGCCGCATCTTCAATTTTTCGTGCATTGAAATTTGCTGAAAAAGAAATTCGCATATTTCCTGTCCCACCAGAAGCGCTCAAGAGAGAAATGAAAGCGATTATTCACTCTAGCGGAGAGCTAAGAGTAGAGAAAATATTGTTTGCGTTTTCTAATAGTCTAGACTTAATAAATGATCCAAATTCACCATTAGACCATTACAACGAAAGCGTACAGTGTTTTATTTCCGCATTTGCAGGAGAAGTTCGTTTGATTGATAATTACTGCGTTTCTTAAAAAATAATAATTCTTCAAGTTCAACCGTTACTTTTGTTTCCAATATGACTATCGACGTGCTTTTCAGCAAAATCCATAGAGTAACCGTTACAGGTGCTGAACTTAATTATATTGGTTCGATAACTGTAGATAGCGTCCTTCTCAAGGCTGCTAAATTAATAGATGGCCAAAAAGTAAGTATCGTAAATATCAATAATGGTGAAAGATTTGATACATATATAATCCCTGGTAAAGAAAACTCGGGAGAAATCAAACTAAACGGTCCAGCAGCTAGACTAGCAGAAAAAGGGGATGTGATAATCATAATTTCTTATGCAGCGATGACTCCAGAAGAAGCTAAAAAACATGAGCCAACCATTGTCTTTCCCGATGAAAACACCAATAGATTAAATTAATATGTTTAAGTTCAAAATTCCCGCTTGGTTAAGAACATTGAGCTTTATTTTTTTAGCATCGATTTTGATCTATTTCGCATTTCGAAGTGTTAACCTGAACGAGGTTTGGATATATGCCAAAAAAGCCAATTGGGGTTATGTAGCTATTAGCTTTTTAATAGGTTATGCTGCAGTTATATCAAGAGGTAACAGATGGACTCTTGTTTTAGATGGTTTAAATAAATCTGTTCCTCGTTGGAATGCAATTCACGCTACTGCGTTTGGCTACTTGATGAATCAAGTATTACCAAGAGCTGGAGAAGTTGCCCGAGCTACCGCGCTCAATCGATCCGATAAGATTCCTGTAAATATTTTGATTGGAACCATAATTATTGAGAGAACTATTGACTTATTAATGATGGGGATATTAAGTGGGGTCACATTTATTCTTTCCAGCGGAGAAATTCAACGATTTCTTTCAATTACAGACTCAGGTATTTCTGATGATGCTCAATCTTCGAATAACTACTTAAAGATCACCCTTATGGGTTCAGTAATTTTGATTTTCATATTGTTATTTTACTTGAAAAAAGATAAACCAAATCTTTTCTTTAATTGGATCAAAAATTTTATTTCCGGAATGATAGATGGAATTAAATCTGTCGGAAAATTAGAAAGCAAAACAAAGTTCTGGCAACACACAATCTTTATTTGGGCTTGTTACTTCTTAATGATCTATCTCTGTTTTTTTGCTTTTCCATTTACTGAAAACTTATCCATTGTTCAAGGGTTGTTTGTCATGACTGCGGCGGCTATCGGTTACTTGGTGCCCGTTCCAGGAGGGGTTGGCGCTTATCATTACTTAGTGGCTATGGCCCTTGTAGTTCTGGGGAGAAGCTATGAACAAGGGCTTGCTTTTGCTACCGTTGTGCATGCAACTCAAACTTTAATGATGGTAAGTACTGGGATTGTTGGATTCTTCGCTTTAACTTCGAAAAAAGTGAAATCTCGTTCAAATGGCAGCGATTAAAAAAGCCTGGTTTTGTCAATCTTGTGGTTCTCAGCACCCCCAATGGCTTGGGCAATGCAAATCTTGTAATCAATGGAATACTCTCGTTGAAGAAATTTTAGAAAAAACATCTAAAGAACCGACCCCATGGTCAAGCAACACTAAAAACACTCCAATAGCAATTTCACAAATAGATAGCCTAAAAGTAAACCGAAATACAACTGGAGACATTGAGTTTGATCGGGTCCTTGGCGGTGGAATAGTCCCAGGAAGTCTATGTCTGTTGGGAGGAGAGCCAGGTATTGGAAAGTCGACTTTACTTCTCCAAATAGCAATTAAAAAAGGTAAAAATGTACTTTATGTTAGTGGTGAAGAAAGTCTTCAACAGATAAAAATGAGGGCCGAACGAATTGGTATAGAAGATGATAAATGCCATGTTTTAGCTGAGGTCTCAACAACAAAAATATTAGAAGCTGCAGAAAAAGTATCTCCTGATTTATTAATAATTGATTCCATCCAAACAGCGCATACACCTAACCTCGACTCTGCAGCAGGCTCTGTTTCTCAGATCAAAGAAGCTACATCGGAGTTCTTACGATACTCAAAATCAAGACATGTTCCAGTCATACTTGTTGGCCATATAACTAAAGATGGAGGTCTCGCTGGGCCAAAAATATTAGAGCATATGGTTGATGTGGTGCTTCAATTTGAAGGCGACCGGCATCACTTATATAGAATTCTTCGTTCTTTGAAAAATCGTTTTGGCAGCACTCAAGAGCTAGGAGTCTATCAAATGAATAATAAAGGGCTCAATGGAATTACAAACCCAGGTGGTGTGTTATTGAGCCAAAGAGAAGAGGGAAGAAGTGGTTCAGCAATAGGAATTGCCTGCGAGGGTACACAGCCATTACTTGTCGAAGTTCAAGCCCTTGTTAGTCCGGCTGTTTACGGGACTCCGCAAAGATCTTGTACGGGATTTGACACTAGAAGGTTGAATATGCTTCTAGCAGTTCTAGAAAAACGATGTGGCTTCCGATTAGGGTCAAAAGATGTGTTTTTAAATATTACTGGAGGGATGCGTATTGAAGACCCAGCTCTGGATCTAGCTGTATGTGCTGCGATTTTATCAAGTAATTCTGACATACCAATTCCCCAAGGAATGGCATTTGCTGGAGAGGTTGGTTTAAATGGTGAAATTCGGCCCGTTAATAGGATAGAACAAAGAATAAGAGAAGGCAAAAAAATCGGTTTTGAAACGATTTTTTATGCTGAGCAATCAGATTCAAAAAACCATTCTCCTGCTAAAAACTGTATCACGATTAAAATAATGGAACAGTTAGTTACATCTCTTTTTGGATAAAAACTATTTTGAGATAAGATCAGCAATTTCACCTAAGTCCGGAGTAATAATTATCTCCGTCCTTCGATTTTTTGCTTTATTGTCAGCGTTATTGTTTGCAACAATTGGCATAAATTCTCCGCGCCCGGTCGCCTGAATCTGTTTTGCTGCTACACCTTTTTCAATAAGTATTTTCACCACCGAAGTAGCCCTCATTACAGAAAGATCCCAATTATCTCGAACCTGTCCTTTCCCATAATAAGCATCATCATCTGTATGTCCTTCTACAGCAATATTGAGGTCTTGGTTCTCTCCTAATACCTGTGCTAATTTTTGTAATGCAGAAACTCCATCTAGCTGAATTTCCCATTTACCCGAAGCAAACATTAGCCTATTATCTAGACTTACATATACTTGGCCATTTTTCATACTAACAGTAAGACCCCTGTTCTCAAATCCTAATAAGGCGTTTCCAATCCGTTTTCTAAAGTATTGCGCAGTTGAGTCTTTTCGTGCAATCAATGACTCTAACTCATTCACTCGTCTTTCTCTTGATTGCAATGCTAATTCAAGATTGATAAGACGAGATTGTTCCAACTTTAGTGAATCTTCTTTGGCTCCCAACTTTTTAGCTAAAGATTCCATTTGCTCAAGCATTATTTTATTCTCTCTTAAATTAGCTGCCACCAATGAGCTATTATTATTTATTGCATACTGATAATTAGCATTTAAATCATCAAATGACTTTTTTAGTTTGCGATACTTCCTGCCTTTAGTAATTGAATCGGTAATTAAAGTTTCTAATGCCTTTCTCATCACTTTCACGTCTGATGAAATTTCTTTTAGATTAGTTTCAGCCCTATCTGTTGTGCTCTTTAAAATTTGATTTTCATCAACAACGGAGTTGTACGACTCCTGCAGCTCAGAATGGACTTTTGGAGAAACACAGGATAAAGTGGCAATTAAAAGAAAACCGTTTAACAATATTCTTTTCACTAGATTTTGTAACATATCAGAAAACTTCAATTTGATGTAAAGGTAATTGGCAATCCCCATTCTAAAAGAACTGGACAATGGTCACTTAATTTCATGTCATCTAGGTGAATACACAGCTTTGCTGTTTTACTCGCTGAAGGACTTAACCAAAATCCATCAATACGCCAACCTACATTTCTTTCACGACTATCCGATTGATAGCTCCACCATGTAAAGTTCTTTGGATCAGAATTGAATATTCGAAATGCGTCCTTCCAGCCTTCTTTTTCTAAACTATCCAACCAGCTCCTTTCCTCTCTTGTGAATCCAGGTTTCCCCGAAAGTCTTTTAGGGTCGTGAATATCAATTTCTCGATGACAAATATTCCAGTCTGCAGCTATAATTATATTTAAATACCGCTTGCCTAAATCATCTATATAAGCCTTAAATGCTTTTAAAAACTCTAGCTTATACGACTGACGTTTATTACTGAGCGCTCCACTAGGGAAATATGCATTGACTATGACAACTTCTGAGTATTCTAGTAGCATTACTCTTGCCTCATCGTCCCATTTACTTTCTCCCATCCCAAGAACAACATTTAATGGTGGCTTCTTAGCTATTGCCAAAACGCCACTGTATCCTTTTTTTATTGCAGAAAATAAACTTACCCAATACTCTGAGAATAAATTATCAATAGCCTCAAAATCATCGTAACGAACTTCCTGAAAAAGAAGAAGATCCGCATCTGTAGATTCCCACCAGCGGACCATTCCTTTTTTTACACAGGCGCGAATACCATTACCGTTAAGGCTAATGATTCGCATTGAATTATTCGAGAGTCAAACGCGCTTCTCCAATTTTTTCATTGGAGGTATAAACCGCTAAAGTATATGATCCGCTTGATAACTCTGTTTTAACATCAAAAGACAGACAACATCCTGTTGGCTGTCCATTGAAATTAATCACTTGAGATGAAGAGTATATGATTTTTTCCCCATTGACCCACATGGTTTTTTCATCCGTACTTGCAGCCAGAACACGGCGATCCGGAGTATTGATTCTCAGATATAATGTTCGCTCTCCTTTGACCGCTAAGGTGTTTTTAGATATTGTCATGCAGGCTTTAACTCTGTTGGCGCGATTAGAAGAATTTGTAGCTTTCTCAATGCCTTTACCATTTAGCTTGTAGGCACTTGCCTCAAAACTACTCAGCTGCAATTTAGCTCCTTTTTCTACCTTTTTAGCCAGAGTATTACTTTTGACAACTTCATCTTCAAGATCTGATAATATTGAGTCTTTAACTTCTACAACTGCTAATAATTCTTGATTTATAGAATCAATATCTTCAGTTAAATTAGAAATATGTTTACGCAGCGAAAACACCTGATTTCTCAATGATTTGATTTGAGATCTAGATGCGGAATTCACTCTTTCAATCTTAGAAATCATTTCATTAAGCCTTGCGGTCTCTTGAGAGATAAATGAACTCAAGGAGTCATTAGCACTAGATTGCGAATTTAGGTCTCTTTTATAGTCTTCAAGTTGTGTTATTAGAACGGCTTTTTCCTGCTCTAAATCGTCAATGCTTGATGATTGATCAAACGCAAAATATGATAACGCCCCAACAAGGGCAAGCAATACAACCAACAATATCGTTATCGTGCGCTGACGGTTTTGGGATAATTCTTGACTCATGAGGCTTAATTAATTTAAAGACAAATGTACAATTTCTATCAATTAAAAGAATATAGTCATTAACCTCTTAGTTGTCAATGACAAACCGAGTTGTCTTAACCCCCATGTCTGACTTCATCTCTAACATGTAAATGCCAGCAGATAGGTTACGCAGATCAAAAGATTTTTTGACTCGCCCACTCTGATGATATTCATTATTATCAAGAATAAGATTCCCAGTTAAGTTCATTATTCTAAACTGAAGATTACTGGAAGCCCCGATCTCAAATTCAATATCAAATTTACCCATGGTGGGATTTGGATATAGTCTGAAATTAGTCATACTCAAATCTTCTAGTCCAACTGTGAAATTCAAAATATCAGTAATGATTCCACATTCATTTTTAGCGTAGACTATTGCAACTTCTGCACCTCCATTATTACTAAATACATGAGTCACGGAATCACCCGTAGCTGTTGTAAATCCTGTTCCGTCCGTAAAGAGCCAGCCTGTACTATCTTGACCTGAAGCTCCAGAAATAAAATCCATCGTTACAGGGTTTAGAGAAGTAACTGTATAGGATGGGCTAACTGTTGGAAGAGGAGAGGAAGCTGTTGTGTGTGAAATAGAATTTGACCAATTTGAAAGCGAACCTGAACATGAATCACGAACATAAAAGTCATAAGTCGTTCCTGGAGTCAATCCGGTAATGATTTTCATCGTAGATAAAGCAGATCCAGCATGAAAAATACTAAGTCCTTGGCCAATAGTAAAGCCGACAGGACCATATTCTATTATTGAACCAACCTGCTGGCCCGATGATGACCAATTTAAGTCAGCAGTTATGCAGTCGTTATTAGAAATACTGACATTCGTTGGCTCTGAACATTGACCGCTGACGAAGAAATTATCAAAAAAGACATCAGGACCATATCCAGAAATTCCGTCAAAACGGAATACAACATCTTGACCCAAATAAGAAGATGGAAGAGAATTTGTTTCAGCGATAAATGTCCCGGGAGAAGTATACTGTGAACCAGGTGAATCAAAGGACTGGCCTACTAGGCTAGCCAGGGTGTCCCAAGAGGTCGACGTAGTAGGGCGGACAAGTAAAACAAGCTGGTCAGTAGGGTAAGAGGTACTAAATTGATGGCTCCATTCAAATGAAACTTGGGCAGCTGAAGAAATTGTCACTGGTGGTGATGTTAATTCGGCCGTTCCAGAAGACCATGACCAAAAATTACCTCGCATTGCATAGCCTGCTCCCATTGAATAAGATGAGAACTGTCGTGAACCTGATGGAGTCCAACAAGTGAGAGGTACAGCATCAAAATTTTCTAAATACGGAGTGCTATAAACTGAACATAAGGTTTGAATCGTAACCGGGCCTGCCCAGCCAGATAAATCAGTTGGACCACAAGAGTCACGGACATAAACATCATAAGCAGTGTTAGGGGTCAACCCAGAAATAGTATGAGCTGAAGTGACATTGTGTGCAACTATTCCGGTACTCGCTCCAGTCCCAGTATAAAATCCTGCAGGTCCCCACATTACGGATGAACCTTGAGGTGGGCTAGCGCTGGTCCAAGAAATATCTGCTGTTGAGTTACTAACTGATCCAGAATAAGGGGTCGGATCAGGGCATGACGGAACTGCTTCTACATAGAAATTATCAAAAAATACATCTGGACCGTATCCCGAATTTCCAACAATTTGAAAAACGACATCAGTTCCAATGTATGAACCGGGTAAATACTGAAGTTCATTAATAAATGTTCCTGGAGTTGTAGTTCCAGCTCCTGGACTTGAAAAATTGGTTCCAATTAAATTAACAATTGTGTCCCATGAAGTCGATGATACTGGACGCGCAAGAAGTAATAATTGATCATTAGGATAACTGGCAATATATTGACCACTATGTGACCAATCGAAAGACACCTGAGCTAAAGCTGAAATAGTTATTGGGCGAGAAGTTAAAAGAGCATAATTTCCATTGGTCCAACTCCAATAGCCACCCTCCATTGCATTGCCTCCTGCTGCTAGAGCATACGGAGCAAACTGCCTTGTCCCCCCAGAGGGGTCCCAACAGGCCAATGATGTGGCATTAAAATCTTCTGAGTATGGAAGTGTCGCGGCCAAGCAAGCGGTTGTAAATGATACGGGACCTTGCCATGGGCCAATATTACCGGTGCCACAACTATCCGCTACCCATACGGTATATGTAGTCGATGGAGTTAATCCTGAAATGCTATAAGTATTCCCAGTCACCAATACTGAGTTAGAAACAGATCCCGTTCCAGGATTAAAACCTGAAGGGCCCCATGCTACATAAGAACCTGTTGTCGTTGGGTCACCGTGTGCCCATGCAATTGCCGCCGTTGTAGCTCCGGGGGCTGCAGAGACATTTTGAGCAGGAAGACATGTTGGCTGAGTTTCAAAATTGAAATCATCTAGGTATACATAATAATAGAGACTTTGTAAAAGTCTCAGTGCAACATGAGAATGGCCTGGTGTTACAGTAGGAAAGGCAACGGTGTATTCATCAAACGTAGTTGTTAAATCTATAGTGTCAACAGGAGTAAAGCTGGATAAAGATCCGGGAGAGGACATCGTTCCTACGATTAATTTAGAATTAGCAAAAGATGAACTCTTTGCCAACCGCATTCGAATTTGTGAATTGTTTTGATCTAAATCCGACAATAAAGGCGAAATAAATGTCACATTTGAAGAATTTGAATTGTATATGCTGATATAATTCGGTGCCGAGTAGGCAGTAGTCTGAAAGGAGCTTGGTAATTGTACTTCAGCAGTATATCCTGATCCTGATCCAGTTATGGACCAGCATGCCGGGCTATCTCCATCAACATAGGAATCCCAATTCTCATAATATCCCACAGCAGCACTAAATGGGGAACAAAGAGTAGTGAACGTATGTGGGCCCGTCCAAATAGAATTACCATTTCCCTGACCTGTGCAGTTTCGCATTACATAATATTGATAACTCTGATTTGCAGACAAACCAGAAATAAGGTGGTTAGATGAATTTGCCGTATCCAAATTCCCCGTTCCAACTGTGAAACCGACAGGTCCCCATTGAACAACGAAATTCGAACCTGCAGAATTCCAACTTAGAGTTGCTGATGTATCAGAAATAGAAGATACTCCAAGCGTAGTAGGCTCGGGACATGATGGCTGCTGTTCAATAATTAAGTCATCAAGCCATGCATCACTTGACCAAGCAGACCAACCAACAAAACGAAATTCTGCATTAACGCCATAATAGGTTGAGGAGTCCAGGTTTAGCATTTCGGATTTGTAAGTTCCTGGGGCGTTCCAAGTTGCTCCGTCTTGAGAGTCAAAATTAGATCCCTGAACATCCCACAAAGTATCCCATGCCGTGGAGCCCGAAATACGAGCCAACAAGGCTAGTCTCTCTGCTGAAGATCCCCCGTTATGTGACCACTTAAACTTCACCCGAGCAAGAGAATTTAAATTGACGGGAGCTGTAGTTAAGTAACCTATACCATTAGACTGCCATGCTCCCCCCATATCAGCATGGGCTGCATTAGCATCTTGGTCCCATTGTTGTGTGCCTCCAGTTAAAATGAAGCAATTTGGAGGCCAAGAAGTGAAGTTTTCAGAGATCGGTAAACTTTGGGTAACGCAAGGAGTGCATAATTCTATCGGGCCACTCCACAAAGAGTATCCATTTCCCGCCAAAGAGCAATTAGATCGTACATAAAAATCATAACAAGTATTAGGAGTTAATCCTGAAACTGTGGGAGAAGTTGAGGTATCATTAACAACTGTACCCGTTCCTTGGGTAAATCCTGCAGGGCCATATTCAATATCGAAAGAAGAACCACTTGCTGTGTAAGAAAAAGACAATGAAGTGTCTGTCTTGGCACCTGGTGTTAGATAATAGGGCTGAGGGCAAACGGGAGGTGCTCCTACATGTACTGTGTAATCATGAACCTCTCCATATGTAAATGAAGAGCATGACTCTGTTGCGAGTAAGGCGCTTCCGCTCCATTTACACCTTAAGCGCATCCTGTGTGTTCCTTGAGATATAGTCATAGGAATGACTATATTTTCCGCATAAACAACATTTGCACTTGGCCCTGATTGAGATGCTGACCAAAGATGCTCTCCTGCGTCATCAAAATCTCCATCGTCGTTATTATCAATCCAAATAGCATACCACTGACTTGAATATCCTGAAGTAACAGACAAAACTAATTGAGCAGTCTGTTGAATTTGCACCGTATCCGTAGTGTAATCCCCATAGCCATTGGTTGAGCAACCCGTGGCAGTTTGAACTATGTTATTTAACGTGACATCATCAAGATTGTCTCCCACAGTACAGCCCGTTGTATAAAGACCAGTTGTACAATAAGTTTGAGAACTGACACTATGGCTTAAGGCCATAATTAAGAAGCAAAGTGCGTAAATTTGTTTCATAATGGAAAACTATTTTGAAGTATAATATTTTCAGCTTCCAAAAGTATTTCTTTATATCTAATTTTTAGAATCTAATGGAATTGTAAAAATGAATAAAAAATCGGCAATACAACTATCCGTTTACTCATTTATCATTATATCCTGCACATCAATTTCTATGTTTACCTCCTGCGCGCTTCCTGCTGCCCCGGATGGCGGAGCCAGAGATACGGAGCCCCCTAAAATTATATTTAGCAGCGTCCCTCAATCAGGAACAAATGTCCAAGCCAATAAATTAATTTGGACCTTTGACGAATATTTTGTCCTAAAGTCTCCATCTCAGAATATTAATTCATCACCTCCTCTTCCACAAAGTTCAAAATTTGAAACTCGTGGAAAATCCTTTATCATTTCTTGGGAAGGTGATCTTATCCCAAATTCTACTTATGTTTTACAATGGGGAGCTGCAATTAGTGATCTACACGAGGGAAATGTAATTAAAGGAATTCAATGGGTGTTTTCTACAGGCCCTTCGTTAGATTCTGGTGAGGTGTTGGGTCAAATAATAGATCCATGGACGGGGCTCCCTCGTAAAGATGTTGCTGTTTGCTTATATCCTGAAAAATCATCAAATGACTCTGCTGTATTTAAGCCTGCATTATATTCCACGAGAACAAATGATTCCGGCTTTTTCAGGTTTGAACATATTAGCAAAAATAAGATTTATGATATTCGGTCTTTTGAAGATCCTGATGGGAATAACCGCTTGAGTCCTGGAGAGCTTAAACCTATCGCTTATTTAAAAAAAATTAACCCCCATGAGATGGATACGGTCCATTCTAAAAATAGTTTTTATCAATCCTTACCTCTTTTAAAATCTGGAAGCATAGCTGATAGCGTGATTAAATGGAGCCCATGGGGGCCTGATACTTCCGGTATTTTAACATTAAAATATATCATTGGATGCGACACTGGATCTTACAGAGAAGGTATTCAAATAAAGCCAATTATTTTAGAACTTAAAGGCAAAGAAGGGGTCTATGCTCAGTGGGCGTCTTCTAAACTTTGCGATAGCAATACTGTCACTGTCTCAGGGCTTCCTCCGGGGACATATGAATTGCAAGCGATTTACGACAGAAATAGCGATGGTAAATTAAACTCAGGAGATTATTGGAAAAA